>Ga0214919_10001186_pt1 | contig 43488 bp, 43 predicted proteins | sample LL1503_MetaG_FD_177994 | JGI IMG/M metagenome (GOLD analysis project Ga0214919, IMG submission 177994) | Freshwater microbial communities from Lake Lanier, Atlanta, Georgia, United States - LL-1503 | ecosystem: Environmental > Aquatic > Freshwater > Lake | place: USA: Georgia | collected... | reverse complement strand
GTACCAAACCATCCCTGTCACGCCGTTTCAACAAAACTGCTCTTTGATTTGGGACGATCAATCCCAACAAGCGGCAGTGATCGATCCCGGTGGTGACCTCGACTTGATCTTGTCAGAGGTTCAGCAAAGGGGCTTGAAACTCGAGCAAATTTGGCTGACCCACGCGCACATTGATCACGCAGGCGGCACGGCCATATTGGCGCGCAATTTGAATTTGCCCATCGTGGGGCCGCACCCTGGTGATCAGTTTTGGATTGATCGTTTGTCAGATCAAGGTCGCATGTTTCAGTTTCCTGATGCCGAGGTTTTCACACCCACGCGTTGGCTGGCAGATGGCGACACCGTGACGCTAGGGTCACACACATTGAACGTGCGACATTGCCCTGGCCACACGCCGGGTCATGTGGTGTTTCATTCCCCTGAAATCAAGCGTGCTTTTGTGGGCGATGTTTTGTTTGCGGGCAGCATCGGACGAACTGATTTTCCACAAGGGGATCATGACACCTTGATTGCCAGCATCACGCAGCGTTTGTGGCCCATGGGCGATGACACGGTGTTCATTCCAGGACATGGCCCTGAAAGTACCTTTGGTCGTGAACGCATTAGCAACCCTTATGTGGGTGGGACCTGAAGCCGAAATACCTCGAGACGTCAATTCAAAAGTGTTGCAGGCCGGCCTTGCTGCGCTTGTTCGTAAAGTTGTGCAACTTTTGGCAGGTTGGCTTCAAGTTCTTGAATGCGATTGTTGCCACTGGGGTGAGTAGACAGAAAACTCGGTTGACCTTTACCGCCGCCCGTGGCAGCCAACATCTTTTTCCAAAGCTGCACACTGGCCTCAGGTTTAAAACCGCCACGCGCAGCAATTTCAAGCCCCACCAAATCGGCTTCTGTTTCGTCGTCACGGCCGTATTTCAAGGTCAGCAATTGGGTGCCGAGGTTGGCTGCGACATCGCCCATTTGGCCTAAGCCCAACAACTGTGAGGCTACCGACAAACCCATGCTGGTGGCTCTCGATTTGGCAAGGCGCTCGCGTGAGTGTTCGCGCAATGCATGCGCCATTTCATGGCCCATGATCATGGCCACTTCATCGTCGTTCAGTTGCAATTGATCCAAGATGCCGGTGTAAAAAGCAATCTTGCCACCCGGCATGCACCATGCGTTGATTTGCTTGCTGCCAATCAAATTCACTTCCCACTTCCATTTGCGCGAATCGGGGTTCCACTGCGCTGTATAGGGAATCAGTCTGGCGGCGATGGCGCGCAAGCGTTTGAGTTGCGGGTAATCGTCTGGCGCCAAAGCACCTTTGCTGTCTGCTTCACCCAAGGTCTGACGGTACTGTTGTCTGGCAGAAGCTTCCAGTGTTTCGGCCGGAATGAGTTTGCGCATGCTGGAAGCTTGGCCCACATCGACTTGGGCCTGCGCAGTGCCGGCCAACAGCGCTGTGAAACCCAAGCCAGCCCCACCCAGTTGATTCAAAAACACACGCCGAGAGGACCCCTCTGCTTCAGTGATTGAAGCTGCCAAGGGATCAGACGCGCTTAAATTTGGAAAACATCGCCAGCACATGCTTGAATCATAGTGCCGCAGCATCAGATTTCAAATCAGATCTTGGGCAAAACCTCATCTGAGCTTGGATAATGTCGGCATGACAGAAAAGACCGTGACGGCTCAGTCCACTTTTTCATGGCTCGCTTCATGGCGTGTCTATTTGCAGCCTGCCAGTTTGCGCATGCTGTTGTTGGGCTTTGCCGCGGGCTTGCCCTTGCTCTTGGTGTTGGGCACCTTGAGCTTTCGTTTGCGTGAAGCCGGCATCGACCGCAGCACCATTGGCTACCTCAGTTGGGTGGGCTTGGCCTATGGCTTCAAATGGGTTTGGGCACCGCTGGTGGATCGCATGCCCATCCCTTTCATGACGCATCGTTTAGGTCGCAGGCGCAGTTGGTTGTTGTTGGCACAGGCCATGGTCATGCTTGGCTTGGTGGGCATGGCACTCAGCGATCCTGCGCAAACCTTAGGCCCAGTGGTTTGGTGCGCCTTGTTGGTGGCCGTAGGTTCTGCCACACAAGACATTGCGCTGGATGCCTATCGCATTGAGTCAGCCGACCCCACACAACAAGCGGCCTTGGCAGCCAGTTATCAAACCGGGTACCGACTGGCCATGATTTGGGCTGGTGCGGGCGTGTTGTGGGTGGCCGCTTGGGTGCAGGGTGAAAATACCAGCGGTTACATGCACGCAGCTTGGCAAACAGCCTATTTGGTCATGGCCGCTAGCATGTGCGTTGGCGTGATCACGGTGCTGCGTTCGCATGAACCCAAGCCAGCCGAATTGCCGCCCGCTAAAAATGTTCAGGAATGGTTGCAAGGCGCGCTCATTGAGCCCTTTGCCGATTTTGTCAAACGCTACAAATGGCAAGCTGCATTGATCCTGAGTTTGATTGCGGTCTACCGCATCAGCGATGTGGTCATGGGCATCATGGCCAATCCGTTTTATGTCGACATGGGTTACACCAAAGCCGAGGTGGCCAGTGTCACCAAAGTCTATGGTGTGATCATGACACTGTTGGGCGCGTTTGTAGGCGGTGTCATGGCCATGCGCTGGGGGGTGATGCGCATTTTGATGTTAGGTGCCTTGCTCAGTGCATTGAGCAACCTGTTGTTTGCATGGTTGGCGGGACATGGCCACGATGTGCACGCGTTGATTGCGGTCATCTCGGCTGACAACTTGGCCAGTGGCATTGCTTCAGCGGCCTTCATCGCCTACTTGTCCTCATTGACCAACATCCAATATTCGGCCACACAATATGCCTTGCTCAGCTCCATGATGCTGCTCTTGCCTAAATTCATTGCCGGCTTCTCCGGAGATTTTGTCAATGCCCACGGCTATGCTGACTTTTTCAATGCCACCGCTTTGATGGGCATGCCCGTGCTGATTTTGGTAGCCCTGGCCTGGCATTTTCAGCCACCCCCGGAAGATCAAGGGGTGGAATTTAACAAGCGCTGACTGCTTTAAGCGCGGCCCACGTCATTGCTCAAGTGGTCTTTGTCGTAATGCAAGGCGGCGTATCGAAAGAAAGCCTCTAACGCGACAAACAGGCAATACAAAAAGCCCGCCCCTCCACACAAAAATCCCAAGCGGAAAATATACAGTCGCAAGAACATGGCAAAGCCAGAGGCCAAGCCGCGCAGAACGCCGCCACTTTTGCCCGCTTGCGCGCGTTTGCTAGCGCCCAACATGACGTACTGCGTGAGCTTTTCTAAACTGCCCCGCACCGTTTCGCGTGAGTGGTGAAGCAGCTTGGCAGCCATCACTTTGCGCGGCGTGGGCATGCCTGGCGACTCGTTGTGCAAAATGGCTTGCTCATGGACGGCGCCCACATATTGTTTCAGCATGTCGCGCCTAAAAAGCCGCTCCACTTTGGAGCGAGAGATGTAGTATTTGAGCTCGTGCCCATACGCCACCATGCGCCACCGAATTTGCCAAACGGCTTTGGCGTTGGAATGAACAATGGCTTGAAGTTCTTTTTGAAACGCAGGTGTGATGAGCTCGTCTGCATCTAAGAAAAAGATGTAATCGCCGCGGGCATGGGCAATGAGCCGATTGCGTTGCACCGCAAAGCCTTGCCATTCGGGGTATTCAAAAACATCAGCACCCGATTGACGGCACAAAGCCACGGTGCTGTCGGTGCTTCCGCTGTCGACGACCAAGACCTGGTCGGCAAACGCTGCGCTGGCCAAACATGCCTCGATGCGGTGCGCTTCGTTTTTGGTCAAGACCGCAATGGTCAGCGAGGGCACCGCCATGGAGGAATGGGTTGAATCAGTGGCCGTGACCGACTGTTTCGCCCGCTTTCAGTTGGTACACCGTGCCGCAATAGGGGCACTTGGCATGACCTTCACGGGCCACATCCAAGTAAACTTTGGGGTGCGAGTTCCAGACCTTCATGTCAGCCTTGGGGCTGGGGCAAAAAACACCACCTTGTGGGTTTAAATCTTTGGCCAGAAGTTCAACAGCTTGGCTCATGAGCAGGATCCTTCTTTGAATTAAACGTGCGTCAACCAGTGAGCGTATTTGGGATTCTTGCCGTTCACGATGTCAAAGAAACCTGTCTGAATCTTTTCAGTGATCGGGCCGCGGCTGCCTGTGCCAATTTCAATGCGGTCAAGTTCGCGAATGGGTGTGACTTCAGCCGCAGTGCCTGTGAAAAAGGCTTCGTCGCAGATGTAAATTTCATCGCGTGTGATGCGCTTCTGAACAATTTCAAGACCTAAATCTTTGGCAATGTGAAACACCGTGTTGCGTGTGATGCCATTCAAAGCACCGGCCGACAAGTCGGGGGTGTAGATCACACCATCTTTGATCACAAAAATATTCTCGCCTGCGCCTTCTGATACAAAGCCAGAGGTGTCGAGCAACAGGGCTTCGTCGTAGCCGTCATCGAGGGCTTCCATGTTGGCCAAGATGGAGTTGGTGTAGTTGCTCACGGCTTTGGCTTGCGTCATGGTGATGTTCACATGGTGGCGCGTGAAGCTGGAGGTTTTGACGCGGATGCCGCGCTTCAAGCCTTCTTCGCCCAAGTAAGCGCCCCAAGTCCATGCGGCCACCATCAGGTGGATGGTGTTGCCTCTGGGGCTGACACCCAATTTCTCTGAACCAATCCAAGTCAGAGGGCGGATGTAACCGCTTTCCAAATTGTTTGCTCGCACCACCGCTTTTTGCGCTTCGCTGACTTCTTCTTTGGTGAAGGGCAACTTCATGCGCAAAATTTTGGCGCTGTTGAAGAGGCGGTCGGTGTGCTCGTGCAAACGGAAAATGGCCGTGCCATCGATGGTTTTGTAGGCGCGAACACCTTCAAAGGCGCCGCAGCCGTAGTGCAGGGTATGGGTTAAGACGTGGATCTTGGCGTCGCGCCATTCGACCATTTTGCCGTCCATCCAAATTTTGCCGTCACGGTCTTCCATAGAGGGTGTAGCAGTGCTCATTGTTGTGTCCTTTGTTGCCAGATTCGCAGAGTGTTCATTTTAAGAGCCTTATCGGCTTGATTTCCCTGACTTCCCTGACTTTAAGCGGGTCTTAGGGTGAAGCTGTGGATTCTTCGGTTTCTGCCACTTGGGGCCGAGTCATGTCCCAAGTCTGAAGCTTGCCAGCTTTGAATGTGCAAATGACAAATGAGTCACCTGAATCGGTCCATTTGAAGATTTCGGGCTGGGCGTTTTCATCAGACAATCGCACACCCAATGACTTGGTCATGGCAATGACGTGCATCAGGTTGACACCTTTTTTGAGTTTGGCATTGAGCATGACAGCGCTGCTGACATGCCCTACAGGCCTGTTGGAGGCCCGGCTTAAGACGGTGACCATGCGCGTGAAATGCAACAAAATCCACATGACGACGGCGCCCGTAGACACTGCCACGCCCGGCCATTTGTACTGGTGCCAGGCACCCGCGACAAAGGCAATCACCCCGATGGGGATCAGTATTTTTGAAAAGTTCATGGCAGGATCTTAAAGTCCCCGAACACAGTTCATGGCGTCTTCAATGCGGTCAACCGGATAAATGGTGAGGCCTTCAAAATTCTTGTCGTTCTTTTTGGGCGCGTTGGCTTTGGGCACCACAGCCACGGTAAAACCCAATTTGGCAGCTTCTTTGAGGCGCTCTTGACCGCGGGGTGCGGGCCGCACTTCGCCCGCCAAGCCGACCTCGCCAAAGGCAATGAAACCCTTGGGCAGAGGCTTGCCTCGAAGTGATGAAGTGATTGCTAACATGACTGCCAAGTCAGCTGCAGGCTCACTAATTCGAACGCCGCCCACCGCATTGACGAACACGTCTTGGTCCATGCAAGCCACCCCTGCGTGGCGGTGCAAGACCGCCAACAGCATGGCCAGGCGGTCTCTTTCCAGGCCAACCGACAGCCTGCGCGGGCTGGGCCCGCCGCTGTCGACCAGCGCTTGAATTTCGACCAAAAGGGGCCGCGTGCCCTCCAAAGTGACCATGACGCAACTGCCCGCCACAGGCTCTTCGTGTTGCGACAAAAAGATGGCGCTGGGGTTGGAAACGCCCTTCAGGCCTTTTTCGGTCATGGCAAATACGCCAATCTCGTTGACGGCACCAAAGCGATTTTTGATGGCTCTGATCAACCTAAAACTGCTGTGCGTGTCGCCTTCAAAGTACAAGACGGTGTCGACCATGTGCTCCAAAACACGTGGGCCGGCCAAGGCGCCTTCTTTGGTGACGTGGCCGACCAAGACAATGGCGGTGCCGGTGGCTTTGGCGGCGCGCGTGAGGTGGGCCGCACACTCGCGAACTTGCGCCACCGAACCTGGGGCCGAGGTGAGCTGGTCGGAGTACACCGTTTGAATGGAGTCAATGACTGCAATGTTGGGTCGCTCGGTTTGCAGGGTGGCCAGTATTTTTTCCAATTGAATTTCAGCCAAAACCTGAACTTGGCTGTTGTCTAGGCCAAGGCGTCTGGAGCGCAGCGCCACTTGCGCGCCGCTTTCTTCGCCGGTGACGTACAGCGTGTTCATGCCTTTGCGTTGCAAAGCATCGAGGGCTTGCAGCAGCAGGGTGGATTTGCCGATGCCGGGATCGCCGCCAATTAAAACCACGCCGCCTTCCACCACACCGCCGCCTAAGGCGCGGTCGAGCTCTTCCAAGCCCGTGGCGGTGCGATCGATGTCGGTGGCTTCGATGTCACCCAGCTTGGTGAGCTCGGAGGTTTTGGCCAAGGCTTGAAATTGGCTGGTGTATCTGTTTTTAGAGCTGCCACTTGAATCGACAGTGCTTTCAATGAGCGTGTTCCAAGCACCGCAGGCGGGGCACTTGCCTAACCAGCGAGGGGTGGTGCCGCCGCAATCGGTGCAAGTGAAAATGCTTTTATCTTTGGCCATGGCCCAAGCCTAACACTGTGGTGTTGCCCAATGAAAAACAAGCCACCTTAAGCCCAGCCTTGCAAGAGTTTGTGAGCAATGTCGGCGGCAGGCAAGGCCTGGCAGTCGGACGCGTTTTGGCCAGACCACAAGGGCGAATAGTCGCTCTGGCCTTTGGCTTCTGCAGCAGCACGCAAAGGCGCGACGGCTGCGGTGGCCAGTGGAAAGGCGGGGGCCTCTGGGTTCAGGGGGCCGAAGTCGCGCATGAATTTGTTCACAATGCCGCGTGCGGGCCTGCCACTGAACAGGTTGGTTAAAGCCGTGTGCATTGCTGCGTCTGACATGAGGGCTTGGCGATGCAATGCGCTGGTGGTGGCTTCGTGGCTGGTTAAAAAAGCGGTACCCACTTGAACTGCGTTGGCGCCCAGTGCCTTGGCTGCGCTGACAGCAGCCGCAGTGGAAATACCACCAGCCGCAATCACGGGCAACTTCACTGCTTTGATGATTTGAGGCAGCAGCGCCAGACAGCCCATTTGCGTGCTCAGATCTTCTGAGAGAAACATGCCGCGATGGCCGCCCGCTTCAAGTCCTTGGGCAATGACGGCGTCGACGCCCTGTTGTTCGAGCCATTGCGCTTCTTGAACAGTGGTGGCAGAAGACCAAATTTGAAGACCCCATGACTTGAGTTGCTGAACCCATTCTGCTTTGGGAAGACCAAAGTGAAAGCTGACCACGGCAGGTTTGAATTGGCCCATCAGCTTCAAACTTTCTTCGCTGAACGGTGCGCGGCCAAGGCCGGAACCGACAGACTGAGGATCAATGCCGTGGGCTTGATAAAGAGGCGTGAGTTGCTGGCGCCAAGCCGCTTCTTTTTCGATTTGTTGGGTGGGTGGGGTGTGGCAGAAAAAGTTGACGTTCACAGGCAAGAACTCGCCCCACTGAATGGCCCTATTATTGGCCTGGCCCCTTTTCGCTGCGGTTGCGTCTTTAAAAGCGCTGAGCTCGTTTTGCAGTTGCTCAGTTGTGAGCATGGCCGCAGGCATACTGCCCAAGCCGCCAGCAAAGAAGACGGCTGCAGCCAGCAGATGGTTTTGCGAACCTGCCATGGGCGCTTGAATCAATCGGATGCTGTGCTTGTCAAAAAAAGATGCGTTCATGTCGCAATTATTCACTGGCTTGAAGCTCACCACATGAGGCGCCGAGGCGAAGGTGTTTGAAAAAGACGGGTTTACCCGATTTCCTACAAGCTTGTAATTCATTTAACATGTTAAATAAATACCATGACCTTGAAAACACAAACCTTCGTCCACCGCAACTTACCCCGCCTGTTGCTACAAGCACGCGAGGCGGTCATGACGCACACCCGGCCTAGCCTCAGAGAGCATGGGCTGTCTGATCAGCAGTGGCGTGTGTTGCGCGTGTTGGGTGAAAACGCCCACTGCGCCGAAGGTGTGGAAACAGGCCGTGTGGCTCGCGAGGCTTATTTGCTGGGCCCGAGTTTGACGGGCGTGCTGACGCGGATGGCCAGGGATGGCCTGATAGAGCGTCGTCGTTGCCCACAAGATGCGCGCAGAACCGTGGTTCGCGCCACCGCCTTAGGCCTGAGCAAAGTGGCCCAACTCTCAGAGGCCATCGAGGCGCATTACGCCTTCATGGAAAGTGAATTGGGCAAACAGAAATTAGCCCAGTTGTACCAATTGCTAGACGCAGTGATTCAACTGGAAACCTTGAGCACCGAATTGAATTCAGAACAAATGGCATCACCATGCAAAACAATTTGAAGCCTTATTGGCCGATTGGCACCGTCTACGGCGCGCTGCTCAATTTCAAAAGAGAGTGGGACCTTAGAGCCCCTCAAATGCCCGAGGCACCCTACAAAGGCGCACCCAAAGCGCCCGTGTTGTTCATCAAAACGGCCAACACTTTCACCGCGTCTGGTGACAACATCGCCATACCTTCGAATGTGGCTGAAGTCGATGTGGGCGCCAATTTGGCTTGGGTCTTTGGCGCAAATGCCAGTGTGGTGGCTTGTGTGTTGGTCAACGATGTGTCTATTCCTCATGAAAGCTATTACCGGCCACCCGTCAAATTCAAATGTGTCGATGGTTTTTTGGGGGTGGGTGCGCAGGCCAAATCAGTTGCACAAGTTCAATCCGATGCCGTGGTGCTCACTGTCAAAGTGAATGGCCAAACTGTGCAAAGCGTGAACTATGCAGACACCGTGCGTGCATCGCAAAAACTGCTTGCTGACATTTCAGAATTCATGAGCTTTCAAGAAGGTGATGTGCTGTTGTTGGGCAGTGATTGCTTGCCGGATGGCAAGCGGCCGCGGGCCAAAGCGGGCGATGTGGTGGAAATTTCAGCGCCAGGCTTTGAAAGCTTGGTCAATCAGTTTGTAGGAGCGGCAGCATGAAACACGCACGCATTGCTTGGGCTGGCGCTGTGCACGAGGCCGTTGAGTCAGATGGCGAGTTATTGTTGACGCGCAGCCCTTGGGCTGGCAAACGCTTGAAGTTTGACGAGGTGGTTTGGTTGCCGCCCTTGGCCCCCGTGCCACAGGCCAGAACCATTTTGGCTTTGGGCTTGAACTACGCTGACCATGCCAAAGAATTGGCTTTCAAAGCACCCGAAGAGCCTTTGGTATTTGTCAAAGGTGAAGCCGCTCTCATCGGTCACAAAGCCCTCACACGCAGACCGAAAGACGTGACGCACATGCACTACGAATGTGAACTGGCCGTGGTCATTGGCCGCACGGCCAAGCTTGTGAAAAAAGAAAACGCCTATAACCATGTGGCTGGCTACACCGTGGCCAACGATTACGCCATTCGAGATTATTTGGAAAACTGGTACCGACCCAATTTTCGAGTTAAAAATCGCGACACTTGCACGCCCATTGGCCCGTGGTTGGTCGATGCCAAAGACATTCAAGACGCTTATGGCGGTCCCATGAATTTGAATTTACAAACGACAGTCAACGGCAAGGTCACGCAGAGCGGCCACACACGTGACATGATTTTTGATGTACCCACTTTGATTGAGTACTTCAGCGCTTTCATGACTTTGCATCCTGGCGATTTGATTTTGACAGGCACACCCGATGGCGTGGTGAATTGTGAAGTGGGTGATGTGATTGTGACTAGCATTGAAGGTGTTGGCGATTTGATCAATACCTTGGGTGAGTAGCTTGATGACCAAGAAGCCTTACTCAAAAAAATAGACAAGAAATCAGGAATAGAAAATGCGCATTGATCATTTAATCGACGGACGCTCCATTTCGAGCGCAGAGACTTTTGACACCCGCGACCCCGCCACACAAGAAGTTTTAGCAGAGGTTTCATTAGGCGGTTTGAATGAAGTCAACCTGGCGGTAGCCGCTGCCAAAGCCGCCTTTCCCAAATGGGCCGCCACCCCCGCCACAGATCGCGCCAAGATCATGCGCAAGTTGGGTGAGCTCATTACCAAACATGTGCCCGAAATTGCAGAAACTGAAACACGCGACTGCGGTCAAACCATTTCACAAACGGGCAAACAGTTGGTGCCGCGTGCGGCTGACAATTTTTCTTACTTTGCAGAAATGTGCACGCGCGTGGATGGCCATACCTACCCCACCCCCACCCACTTGAACTACACCTTGTTTCATCCGGTGGGTGTTTGCGCCTTGATCAGCCCATGGAATGTGCCCTTCATGACGGCCACATGGAAAGTAGCGCCTTGCTTGGCCTTTGGCAATACAGCCGTTTTAAAAATGAGTGAGTTGTCGCCCATGTCTGCAGCACGTTTGGGTGAGCTGGCGCTTGAAGCCGGTGTACCACCTGGCGTTTTAAATTTAGTGCATGGGTATGGCAAAGATGCCGGCGAGCCATTGGTGTCGCACCCCGATGTGCGCGCCATTTCTTTCACAGGTTCTACAGCCACTGGCAACCGCATTGTGCAAAGTGCGGGCCTTAAAAAATTCAGCATGGAGTTGGGCGGCAAATCACCTTTTGTGATTTTTGAAGATGCCGACTTGCCGCGTGCATTGGATGCTGCTGTGTTCATGATTTTCAGCAACAACGGTGAGCGCTGCACAGCGGGCAGTCGCATCTTGGTTCAGCAAAGTATTTATTCTGACTTTGTGCAGAAATTCACAGAACGTGCAAAACGCATTTCAGTCGGCGATCCGCTGGATGAGAACACCATCGTGGGCCCCATGATCAGCCAAGCGCATTTGGCCAAAGTGAAAAGCTACATTGAGCTTGGCCCTAAAGAGGGTGCCACCCTTTTGTGTGGTGGCTTGGACAAGCCTTCTTACGCGCCTGAACTTTCTGAACGCGTGAAGAACGGCAACTTTGTTTGGCCCACTGTGTTTGCCGATGTCGACAACCGCATGAAGATTGCGCAAGACGAAATTTTTGGTCCGGTGGCTTGCTTGATTCCTTTTCGCGATGAAGCGCATGCCATTGAATTGGCCAACGACATCCAATATGGTTTGTCCAGCTATGTTTGGACCGAAAACATTGGCCGTGCCCACCGCGTAGCGGCTGCTGTTGAAGCCGGCATGTGTTTTGTGAACAGCCAAAACGTGCGCGATTTGCGCCAGCCTTTTGGTGGTACCAAGGCCAGTGGCACAGGCCGCGAAGGCGGCACCTGGAGTTACGAAGTTTTTTGCGAGCCTAAAAATGTGGCGGTGTCCATGGGCTCGCACCACATTCCACATTGGGGAGTCTGAGCATGGGACAAGTTTCATTGGCCGCCAAAATCACGCATGTGCCTTCCATGTATTTGAGTGAATTGGAGGGCCCCCAAAAGGGCACCCGTCAGTCGGCCATTGACGGGCATCATGAAATTGACAGACGTTGTCGTGCTGTGGGGGTCGACACCATTGTGGTGTTTGACACGCATTGGTTGGTGAACTCGGCCTACCATCTGAACAATGCGGCACATTTCAAAGGCAACTACACCAGCAACGAGTTGCCCCATTTCATCAGCAACATGCCCTACGAATACGATGGCAATCCTGAACTGGGACACATTTTGGCCAAGGCCTGCAATGAAGCCGGCGTGACCACTTTGGCGCACGAGCACACCAGCTTGGCTTTGGAATATGGCACCTTGGTGCCCATGCGTTACATGAATGCCGACAGGCACTACAAAGTGATCTCTGTCTCTGCCTTGTGCATGGTGCACTCATTGGCCGAAAGTGCGCAATTGGGTTGGGCCATGCGCCGTGCAGTTGAGAAAAACTACGATGGCAAGGTGGCGTTCTTGGCCAGTGGCTCTTTGTCGCATCGCTTTGCGCAAAATGGTCTGGCACCTGAGTACGCCAACAAAATGTGGAGTCCGTTTTTAGAACAGCTTGACCACAACGTGGTTGAACTTTGGCAGCAAGGCGACTGGAAAACTTTCTGCGCCATGCTGCCCGAGTACGCCGCCAAAGGGCATGGCGAAGGCTTCATGCACGACACAGCCATGTTGCTGGGTGTGCTGGGTTGGGACCATTACCAAGGTAAAGCCGAAGTGATCACGCCTTATTTTCCAAGCTCAGGCACCGGACAAATCAATGTGGTGTTCCCGGTCAATCCTGTCAGCGCAGAAGAAAGTGGTTCGTCCTACGCGCTCAACCTCAACAGCTTGAAAGACCCCGCTGCGGTGTATGCCGCAGGCGCCCGTCGTTTGTAATTTAGAAAGACATCTCATGCCACATTTGGTCATTCTCTATACCGGCCAGTTGGACGCAGAAACCAACATGAAAGTGTTGTGCCGCGACTTGGCCGATGCCATGCTCACTGTTCTTGATGAATCGGGCAAGCAAGTGTTTCCCACCGGTGGTACGCGCGTGTTGGCCTATCCTGCGCCGCATTACGCCGTGGCCGATGGAGGCTCTGCTGGGCGCAAGGCTGCGCAGTTTGACAACAACCCGCACGGCGGCTCAGAAGACTACGCCTTTGTTTATTTGAATGTGCGAATGGGCAAGGGGCGAAGTGAAGCCAGCCAAAAACGCGCGGGTGAAATGTTGGTGGAAGTCACGAAAAAACATTTCGCAGATTTGTTTGTCACCAGGCACGTCGGCATTACCCTCCAAATCGATGTGGGTCCTGAAGTGTTTGACCACAAGCACAGCAATGTGCACCCATTGTTTGCTGCGCTATAAATCAGTTCATTGCACTTCACGTTTTTGAAAGACAGCAAGTATGTTTGATTCAGCACAAATTGCACAACTGGCCGCTGAGTTGCAGCAATCGCAAAAAACACGGCAACAGCTTGAGCACTTTTCCAAGCGCTTTCCGGGCATGAGCATTGAAGATGGCTATCGGGTCAGCCGCGCATGGGTGGCGCTGCAATTGGCCGAGGGCCGCAAAGTGATCGGTCACAAAATTGGCCTCACATCACGCGCCATGCAGCAGGCCAGTCAAATTGACGAACCCGATTACGGCACCTTGCTGGATAACATGTTGTACACCTGCACGCCCGGGCACGTGTTGAACATTGCTCACACAGACTTTGTGGTGCCACGTGTCGAAGTTGAGTTGGCCTTTGTCTTGAAGGAAGACCTGCATGGCCCGCAAGTCACGGTCGATCAAGTGTTGGCCGCTACAGACTATGTCACACCTGCCATTGAAATCATCGATTCGCGCATTGAGCAATTTGACCGCCATACCAAACTGATGCGCAAAGTGTTTGACACCATCAGCGACAACGCAGCCAACGCAGGCATTGTGGTGGGCGCTGAAAAGGTCAATCCTCTTACAAGCAACTTGCCATGGTGCGGTGCCATTCTGAAGTTGAATGGCGTGGTCGAAGAGACGGGTTTGGCAGCAGGCGTGCAAGGCCATCCCGCCGTGGGCATTGCTTGGCTTGCCAACAAGTTAGCGCCATGGGGCGAGCATTTGAAAGCCGGACAAATTGTGTTGTCTGGCTCTTTTATAAAACCAGTTCCGGCCAAAGCAGGCGATGTGTTCGATGCCGACTATGGCCCTTTAGGTCGTTTGCAATTTCAATTCATTTAAGAAAGAGACACGATGAAAACACCCGCCAACAACGCCATTGCCAACACACCTGATGCGGCCATGGCCTTGCCCAGTTCCGGTCAGTTGTCTTGATCATGCTGACACATCAACTGCCGGCAGCACGTTCGCTGCAACATGAAGTCCATCCCAAAGAGTGGGAGGCCCGTGTGCAGCTGGCAGCTTGCTACCGTGTGTTCGCCTTTTTGGGCTGGACAGAAATGATTTACAACCACATCACCTTGCGCTTGCCGCAAGAGGTCTGTGGTGCCGAAAAATATTTCTTGATCAACCCCTTTGGCCTGCACTACAGCGAAGTCACCGCCAGCAACTTGGTCAAAATTGATTTGAAAGGCAAGGCGCTTGATGGCTCACCCTATCCAGTGAACCCAGCTGGTTTCACGGTGCACGCTGCATTGCACGATAACCTGCCTGAGGCGCATTGCGTGATGCACACGCACACCACAGCAGGTGTGTCAGTGGCCTGCTTGAAAGACGGTTTGCAGCAAACCAATTTTTACACGGCACAGTTACACAACATGGTGGCGTACCATGACTTTGAAGGCATCACGATTCACGCTGATGAAGCGCCGCGATTGCTAAGCAGCATTGGCAACAAACAAGCCGTGATCTTGCGCAACCATGGCTTGCTGGCCTGGGGCGCTAGCTTGCCTCAAACATTTGCCATTCTCTGGACTTTGCAGCGCGCCTGCGAAATTCAACTGGCTACGTTCAGCATGGGCGGCCCATCGCAAGTCATTCCAGTCAGCGAAGACGTTGCAGCCAAGTGCACACGCGATGCGCTGCAGTTCAACCCGAACCATGGCGCAGGCAACGATGTTTTAGATGCCCTGATTCGACAAGTGGATCGTCAATTGCGCAAACCCGAGGAAAGCTATCGTTTATGAAAGTTTGTATTTACGGCGCAGGTGCCATTGGCGGTTGGATCGGCGTGCACTTGGCGCGAACGGGGCATGAAGTGAGCGTGGTGGCGCGCGGTGCCACGTTGGCGGCTTTGCAAAAAAAGGGTCTGCAGTGCATTCAAACGCAAGTGCAATTCCAAACCGATGACACGCACTTGAAGGCGAGTGTCAAAGTTTCCGCCAACCCCGCTGATTTAGGGCCGCAAGACCTGGTCATTGTGGCGGTTAAAGCGCCAGCCATGGCCGATGTTGCCCAAGGCATTGCGCCTTTGCTGGCGCAGCACACCATGGTATTGACAGCCATGAATGGTGTGCCCTGGTGGTTCTTTGAAGGCTTCGGTGAATCGCTTCAAGGAACGCGCCTGAACACCATCGACCCTGAAGGCCTCATTGGCCAGGCCATTCCTGCTCACCATGTGGTCGGCTGCGTGGTGCACTCAAGTTGTTCCTTGGATGCGCCAGGCGTGGTGCGCCATCATTTTGGACATGGCTTGATATTGGGTGAGCCCGCAACGCAAAATGGGCCGGCCCGTGAACGTGTGCAACAACTTGTGAGCGCTTTACAAGCCGCAGGTTTCAATGCCAGTGCCTCGGCACAAATTCAAAAGGATGTTTGGTACAAGCTGTGGGGCAACATGACCGTCAACCCCATCAGTGCCTTCACGGGGGCTACCACCGATTTGATTTTGCAAGACGACTTGGTGCGAGATTTTGTCTCCAAGATCATGCTTGAGGCCAAAGCCATTGGTGAAAAAATTGGCATACCGATTGCACAAATGCCAGAAGACCGACACGCCGTTACCCGAAAACTGGGTGCTTTTAAAACCTCCATGTTGCAAGACGTCGAGGCGGGCAAAGCTGTAGAGCTAGATGCCTTGGTGAGTGTGGTGCGCGAGTTGGGTCAACTCACCCAAGTCAGCACACCCTACACCGATGCGCTGCTGGGCCTGAGTCGCCTACATGCGCGGGTGCTCGGGCTTTATCCTGCAGAATGAGTACATGACTGAAACATCGAAATCGCTTACGACCACGGCTTTCGCCACCTTGCTTCTGATCGCGTTCATGATGGGCGCCAACCATGTGGCAGCACGCCTTGCTTTTAACAACGGCGTGGATGTGGTCACAGCGGTCAGCTTTCGCAGTGTGCTGACCGCGGTGGTGGTGGGTTTGATTTTGTGGCAACAGAAAGTTCAAATTCAAATTGAGTCAAACCACAAAAAATACATGCTGATCATTGGCGGACTCATTGCTGTCCAAAGCGTGTGCTTGTACTCATCGGTGGCCAGACTGCCTGTGGCCTTGGCCTTGTTGGCTTTTAACACCTATCCCTTGTCAACCGCTTTTTGGGCGCGTGTGCTGTACAAGCACCAAGCTGAAAAAGCCGTGCTTTGGAGCATGCCCATTTTGTTGGCTGGTTTGGCCTTGGCACTCGATGTGTTGGGTGCAGCTTCTGGTCTTGGCGCGGCAGAGCATTGGTCGCAAATTGGCGCTGGGGTGGCATTTGCGTTAGCAGCCTCCGCAACATTTGGTTTGGCATTGGTCTACACGCAGCATGAAACCACCGGCCTAGATGGTCGCGTGCGAACTTTTTCTTCGATGTCCATTGTGGGAGTTTTGGCAGTGGCAGTGGCCATGAGTCAGGGCGGCTTTCATTTGCCGCAAGCTCCTGCGGGTTGGTGGGGGCTTGGCATGCTGACGTTTTTGTACGGCACGGCCTTCACCATTTTGTTCACGGTCTTGCCCAAGTTGGGCGTGGTGGGCAACTCGGCCATCATGAATGTAGAGCCCGTGTTTGCCTTGGTGCTGGCTTGGGCTTTGCTCGATCAAGCCATTGCACCCATTCAACTGGTTGGGGCCTTCTTGGTGGTGGGCACCGTGATGTGGCTGGGTTTGCGCAAACGCTAGTCCAGACCTTTTTTCAAGCTCAGCGCTGTGTCATAAACCAGATTCTTGGAAACGCCCGTGATGTCGCTGGTCATTTTGACGGCGGTTTTCAAAGGCAACTCGGCCAGCAGCAATTTCAAAGTCCGCAAGCTGTTGGCATCTAAGGCCGCATCGTTTTCTGCCTTGGGCTTATCCAAGGCATGAATGACCAACGCAAATTCACCCCGCAAGTTGTCGGCTTTTTCTGCAAACCAAGCGGGTAATTTTTGCGCTTCAACGGTGTGCACAGTTTCAAATTGTTTGGTCAATTCACGGCCCACCGTGATCAATCGGCTGCCCAACATGGAAAGAGCCTGAGCCAAGGCCTCAATGCGATGCGGCGCTTCAAGCAACACCACGGCACGTGGCTCACCGCTCAGCGTTTCAATGGCGCGCTGTCTTTCCGAGGCTTTGGAAGAAAGAAAACCTGAGAAGACAAAACCGCCTTCGCCCACGACGCCTGCAGCGCTAAGCAACGTGGTGACACTGCTAGCGCCTGGCAAAGGCATGACGCGATAACCTGCAGCGGCCACCGCAGCAACCAGCCTTGCACCAGGGTCGCTGATGGCCGGTGTGCCCGCATCGCTCACATACGCCACGCGTTCGCCATTTGCCAAGCGAGCTATCACTTGAGCGGCTGCCTCAGCTTCGTTGTGTTGATGGACCGCCAACAATTGCGAATTGTTTCTGTCCAAGCCATAGGCGCGCAAAAGTTGTTGGGTGTGACGCGTGTCTTCGCAGGCCAGGGTGTTGGCCCTTTCAATCACATACAAAGCACGCAAAGTGATGTCGGCCAGATTGCCAATGGGCGTGGCCACCACATACAGTGTGCTGGCAGGGTGGTTTTGCGGGCCTACTGCTTCACGGGCCGCTTGAAATGCCTTGTTGTAAGTCGAAGCCAAGCCACCAGCACTCGCCGCAGTCATGGCAGTCGTTGTACCCGATGAAGTGTTCGGCGCATCGCTTGCAGTTTCATTGTCTGTGGCTGGCATGGCTTGAGATTTTTCAGAAGGCAAATTCAATGGTGTTCCTCAATCGGACAAGTAAGCAAAGTGGCGATGCCGCGGAAGATGCCGCGCTGATCTTTTTGCAACAACAAGGTTTGCGTTTGTTACAGCGCAATTATCGAACGCCCGGACGGGGCGGTGGTGAAATTGACCTCATTTTGCAAGAATCCGATAGCACCGTGGTGTTTGTCGAGGTTCGAAAGCGCGCCTTGCGGCAATTTGGCGGTGCTTTGGGCAGTGTGGGTGCCGTCAAACAGCGGCGCCTTGTTTTTGCAGCTCGGTTTTTCCTGATGCGCTGGCGACCTCTCCCGCCCGCGCGGTTTGACGTCATCGCTTGGGAGCCCGAAGGCATGATTTGGGTCAAGGCTGCTTTTGATGCGGTTTCTTAAGGGCCGCCGTGGCTGCATTGAATCGGCTGAGAGTATCATCCTGTTCATGTTAGAGCTGCGCATTCAACAACACTTCATCGACAGCGCCGATTTGCAATACCAAGCGGCCGAAACCTTGGCCAAGCCCTTGGATGCTGGCGTGCAGGCGCTCATGGCCTGCGTCACAAGTGGTGGCAAAGTGTTGGTCTGTGGTGAAGGCAGTGCGGCCGCTTTGGCTCAGTATTTCGCCAGTTTGTTTGTGGGTGGCTTTGAGCGTGAGCGCCCCGAATTGGCAGCCATTGCCTTGCGGCATGAGGGTTTGGGCGATCCTGCCTATGTCAGTTTGGCCAGGCAGGTGCGCGCTCTAGGTCAGGCCGGCGACGTGCTGTTGTTGCTCACGTCTACAGGTGAAGAAGAGGGCTTGATGCGTGCCTTGCATGCCGCGCATGAACGAGACATGACCGCCATTGCTCTGACAGGCAAGGGCGGTGGCTCCGTGGCCAAAGCCCTGCGCGAAACAGATGTGCATGTGGGCATTCCGCACGACCGTGCTGTTCGAATTCGCGAGGTGCAGCAATTGGCCCTTCACTGTTTGTGCGATGGCGTAGACGCTCAACTGATGGGTGACCAAGATGCCGTTGCGTGAGCCAAAGAAGGGCATTCCCTTTCTGAATTAACGCGCTTAAAATATTTCAAGACTTTCTAAGGACTTTTCAAGTGAACCTCAATTTCAATCGTTGGATGCTTTCTGTTTTGACGGCCGGTGCCATGGTGGCCAGTTTGTCGGCCTGTGCGCCTTTGGTTGTTGGCAGTGCCGTGATGGGTGGCTTTGTCGCCATTGATCGCCGTACTGCAGGCATTCAGTTAGAGGACGAGAGCATTGAACTTCGAACAGCCCAGGGCTTGCGTCAGACCTTGAGTGAAGCCTCACACGTCAATGTGACCAGCTACAACCGCATGGTGTTGCTGACTGGCGAGGTCAGCTCGGCCGCAGACAGGGAACGCGCTGAAAGGCTGGCCAAAAGCCAAGAGAATGTCAGCTCCGTGGTCAATGACTTGGCCATTGAGCCTGCCAGCTCTCTCACCCAGCGCTCCAAAGACATCATCACCACTGGTCAAATCAAAGCCTTGATGGTAGATGCCAAAGATTTGCAATCCAACGCGTTCAAAGTGATCGCTGAGCGCGGTATTGTTTATTTGATGGGCCGCGTCACTTCCCGTGAGGCTCAACGCGCTTCAGAAATTGCACGCAGTGGCAGTGTAAGTGGCGTGGTCAAAGTGGTCAGGGTCTTTGACATCATTACCGAAGATGAACTGAAACGCATCAGCGCGCAGCCCTTTTCCTCTCAAGCACAACCCAAACCTTAAAGCATTTTGCACCATTGAAAAAGGGGCCCTGATTCAATCAGAGCCCCTTTTTTCTTGAGTCATGTGAGACTGGCTTAGCCCAGACGTTTGATCAGGCTGGAGGTGTCCCAGCGCTTGCCGCCCATTTGCTGCACATCGGCATAAAACTGATCGACCAAGGCCGTGACGGGCAGGCGTGCACCATTGCGCTTGGCCTCGTCCATCACCAGTCCCAAGTCTTTGCGCATCCAATCGACCGCAAAACCAAAATCGAACTTGTCAGCTACCATGGTCTTGCCGCGGTTGTCCATTTGCCAGCTTTGTGCGGCGCCCTTGCCGATCACATCCAACACCAGATTCATGTCCAGGCCCGCTTTTTGTCCAAAGGCAATGGCTTCTGACAAACCTTGCACCAAGCCCGCAATGCACACTTGGTTGACCATTTTGGTGAGTTGGCCTGCGCCTGATTCACCCATCAAGGTGTAGGCGCGAGAGTAAGCCATGGCCGCTGGTTTGGTGGCTTCAAAAATGGCAACATCGCCACCACACATGACAGTGAGCAAGCCATTTTGAGCGCCGCCTTGCCCCCCAGAAACGGGCGCGTCAATGAAATTCAAGCCAAGTGCTTTGGCCGCAGCGTAGAGTTCGCGTGCCACATTGGCCGAGGCCGTGGTGTGGTCCACCAAGGTTGCGCCTTTTTTCATGCCAGCCAATGCGCCGTCAGCACCGAGCACCACCGCGCGCAAATCTTCATCGTTACCGACGCAGCAAAAAACGATGTCGGCATCTTTCACAGCTTCGCGGGGCGTAGGGGCATGCGCAGGTTGCCGACTGTCGGCAAACTCTTGGCACCATGCAGCTGCTTTGGCCGCGCTGCGGTTGTAGACCGTCACTGCGTGGCCAGCGCGGGCCAAGTGACCCGCCATGGGATAGCCCATGACGCCCAGGCCAATAAAGGCCACATGTTGAGAAGGAGCGGATTCGTAGGTTTTTGCGTTCAGGCTGCTCATGATTGTCTGTGCTGTGAAGTTGGAGAATGGATCAAGCTGGCAATTGTCCATCAGATTATGGTTTTGGGTGGAACTTGCTTAAAAGTCGCAAAGTATCGGCTGAAATTTGACCCGACTGAAAATGGCGCAGGAGGCTTTGGTCCAGCGTTTGCATGCCAGCGGCGTGTCCGGTTTGAAGGGCTGAATAAAGTTGACTGACCTTGCCCTCGCGGATGAGATTTTTAACAGCCGGCGTGCCGACCATGATTTCATGCGCTGCCACACGGCCCACGCCCCCCAACTGAGGACACAGCGTTTGCGCCAAAACGGCAATCAGATTTTCTGCCAACAAAGCGCGTACCGCATCTTTTTCGTGAGGCGAAAACGCGTCCACCAGACGGTCAACGGCCTGGGGTGCGCTGGCCGTGTGCAAGGTGGACAATACCAAGTGCCCCGTTTCGGCCGCTGTGAGTGCCAGTCGAATGGTGGCCGCGTCGCGCATCTCGCCCACCAAAATCACGTCGGGGTCTTCACGCAGTGCAGCCCGCAAACCCGATTCAAAGTCGGGCGTGTCGCGCCCTACTTCACGCTGATGGATCAAACATTGAAGCGGTGCATGCTCATACTCGATGGGATCTTCGAGGGTGAGCAAATGGCCTTCACAATGCTGGTTGATGTCATGCAACAAGGCCGCAAGCAGCGTGGATTTGCCGCTGCCTGTGGGGCCCGTCATGAGAACCAAGCCATGCGCATGCCGGCCCCAAGAAGCCACACATTCGGGTGCTCTGAGAGCTTTTAAATCTGGCAATGTGTCAGGGATCAGCCGCAAGGCCATGGCGGGGCCGCGCGCTTGCAAATAGGCATTGATGCGAAATCTACCCAGCCCTTGGAGCGACACAGCAAAGTCGAGATGGTTGAACGCAAACTCGGTAGTTGCTTGTGCACCTGCTTCTACACCAGCCTTTGCATTTAAATCTTTGCAAAAGTGTTGCGCCCCTATCCGAACCGGGCGGAGCGTTTCGAGAAGTTCCAACAAGGACCCGGCTTGAAGGGTTTGTAAATTGGCAGGGCTGTGTGGGTTGACCCAGCGCCGCATCTTGCCATCTATCCTGAGCCAAGGCACCTCGCCAGCAGACAGATGAACATCGGAAGCACCAAGGCTTCGTGCCTCCCGCAAGATGCGTTGCCAATTCATTGAATTTCCTTTGTGCTGAGAGATTTGTTAAGCTTGTTTCCATGAATGACACAGTTTCAAACAATCTTCAGAAAGTCCGCAAGCGAATTGAGCTTGCATCTACGGCGGCCGGCCGAGCATCGGACGCGGTGAAACTTTTGGCAGTGTCCAAGACCATGCCGGCGCAAGCTGTGCGAGAAGCGCATGCGGCAGGTCAATTGGCGTTTGGTGAAAACTACATTCAAGAGGGCGTCGATAAAATCGCCTCATTGGCAGATCTGCCTTTGGAGTGGCATTGCATTGGCCCGATTCAAAGCAATAAATCCAAGTTGGTGGCTGAGAATTTTGCTTGGGTTCACAGCATTGACCGTTTGAAAATTGCCGAGCGTTTGTCAGCGCAAAGACCCGCTCACTTGCCGCCCTTGCAAGTTTGCTTGCAAGTGAATGTCGATGGGGGAAACAACAAATCGGGCGTTGCCCCTCAAGAACTGCTGGCGCTTGCACAAGCCGTTGCCAAATTACCGCATCTGCAACTGCGCGGCCTCATGACCATTCCGGAGCCTGCTGCCAACGAACTTGCGGCGCGCACGGTTCACCGTCAAGCCAAAGAACTGTTCGGCAGTTTGAATGCGGCCGGTGTGAAGTTGGACACCTTGTCCATGGGCATGACAGCCGATTTAGAAGCCGCCATTGCTGAGGGCAGTACGTGTGTGCGTGTAGGCACCGCTATTTTTGGTGTGCGCTCATAAAAAACCCAGCGCGCAGGCTGGGTTGAGGGTCATAGATAGGGTGTTAAAAACGCGGCAAATCTGGGTGTGAAATTTTCCCACCGCGCACCAACATTTTGCCGTACTCTGCGCACCGGTTGTGTGTGGGAATGACCTTGCCAGGGTTTAGCAAACCCAGTGGATCAAAAGCTTTTTTCAAGGCAAACATCTGCGCGTTTTCTTCGGTCGAAAACTGCACGCACATGCTGTTGAGTTTTTCAATGCCCACACCATGTTCGCCGGTGACAGTGCCGCCCATGGCCACACTGGTTTCCAAAATATCAGCGCCAAACAATTCACAGCGGTGCATTTGATCGGCGTCGTTGGCATCAAACAAAATCAGCGGGTGCAGGTTGCCATCGCCCGCGTGAAACACATTGGCGCAGCGCAGCTGGTATTTCTTTTCCATCTCGGCAATGGCCAATAAAATATCGGCCAATCGCTTGCGCGGAATGGTGGAGTCCATGCACATGTAGTCGGGGCTGATGCGGCCCGATGCAGGGAACGCATTTTTACGACCACTCCAAAAACGCAAGCGCTCGGCTTCGTCTTTGCTGACGGTGATGGCGGTGGCGCCAGACCCAAGCAAGACATCGCTCATGCGACCAATTTCTTCTTCAACTTCTTCTGGTGTGCCATCGCTTTCGCACAACAAAATAGCTGCTGCATTCAAGTCATAACCTGCGTGCACAAAATCTTCCACCGCAGCGGTCATGGGCTTGTCCATCATTTCTAGGCCTGCTGGAATGATGCCCGCTGCAATGACGGCGGCAACTGCATCGCCTGCTTTGCGAATGTCATCGAAGCTGGCCATGATGCATCGCGCCAATTGAGGCTTGGGCACCAACTTGACGGTGACTTCTGTGGTGATGGCCAGCATGCCCTCGCTGCCCACCAGCACCGACAGCAAATCAAAGCCGCAAGTGTCTAACGCATCGCTGCCAAAAGTGACGGCATCGCCTTCGATGGTGAAGCCCTTGACTTTCAAAACATTGTGCAAGGTGAGGCCATATTTCAGGCAGTGCACGCCCCCTGAGTTTTCGGCCACGTTGCCGCCAATGGTGCAGGCAATTTGGCTGGATGGATCGGGTGCGTAATACAAACCATGAACTGAAGCAGCCTCAGAAATGGCCAAGTTGCGGACACCGCATTGAACCACCGCTGTTCTAGACACCGGGTCCATTTTGAGAATCTGATTGAACTTGGCCATTGACAAGGTCACGCCCAATTTGTGGGGCATGGCGCCGCCCGACAAACCGGTACCTGCACCGCGAGCCACCACAGGCACCGCCAGGGCATGGCAGATTTTTAAAACAGCTTGAACTTGGCTTTCGGTTTCGGGCAAAGCCACCACAAGGGGTCGCTCGCGGTAAGCCGTCAGGCCATCGCACTCATAAGGCACAGTGTCTTCCAGCGTGTAGAGCAAGGTGTGCGCGGGCATCACAGCGCTCAAGGCGCGAACGACTTGTGCTTGTCGATCGGCGCGAGACAGTGCATCCAAGTTGGTCAAAGCGTTCATGTCAATTTTTCAATTCAAAAGAGGCATTCAAAATGATGGTCGAAACTATTTAAAGATCACTGTTTTGTGACCATTCAACAGCACACGGTGCTCACTGTGCCACTTCACAGCGCGCGCCAGCACTTGGCTTTCAGTGTCGCGGCCTTGGGTGGTCAGATCGTCCACGGTTTTGGAGTGTTCCACACGTGCCACGTCTTGCTCAATGATAGGGCCTTCGTCTAAATCAGCCGTGACATAGTGGGCTGTAGCGCCAATCAATTTGACACCGCGGTCATGCGCTTGGTAGTAAGGCTTGGCACCCTTGAAGCTGGGCAAGAAAGAGTGGTGAATGTTGATGGCCCGGCCTGACAAGTTACGGCACAAATTGTCCGACAGAATTTGCATGTAACGCGCCAACACCACCAACTCTGCGCCTTCTGATTGAATGATCTCGTACTGCTTGGCCTCAGCTTCGGCCTTGTTGGCAGCGGTGACGGGAATATGGTGAAACGGTACGTTGTAGCTGGCCGCCAATTGGTAAAACTCGCGGTGGTTGCTGACAATGGCACGAATGTCGATGGGCAGCAAGCCACTTTTCCAGCGGAACAGCAAATCGTTCAGGCAATGGCCCTCTTTGCTGACCAAAATGACCGTGCGCATGGGTTGCATGGTGCTGTGCAGGTTCCAGGTCATTTGGAAGGGGGCTGCAAAACTGACCAACTGGGTGCGCAAATCGGCTTCATTCACGGCATCGCAGGCAAATTGAACGCGCATGAAAAACAGGCCTGTTGCGGGGTCGTTGTATTGAGCTGCTTCTTCAATGTTGCCGCCGCGCTCCAGCAAAAACCCCGAAACAGCGTGCACGATGCCCGTTCTGTCGGGGCAGGAAAGCGTCAAAATATAGGCATGGTTCATGGCTGATATTGTGGCAGGGAAGGCGCTAAAGTTCTGGTTCTTGGCACCTTCAATGCCCAATCAGAGGGTAAAACAGTTGTGACTTTCTGTCAGCACTGCTGAAATAGTGATTGCGATCCTAAGTGGGTCAATTTACACTGAGGGCTCGAAATCAATGCTGACGATCAGCGTAAAGGCACAATCATGGCACCTTTAGAGTCCCCTATCTCTTCGATGAAAGCAGCCAGCACCCCTGCGGCGGCCTTCAACATGGACCACCAGTGGTTGCCCTTCACAGGCAATCGCCATTTCAAACAAGAGCCGCGCATTTTCGTGGCCGCTGAAGGCATGCACTTCACCACCCACGATGGCCGTCAAGTGATCGATGGCATTTCTAGCTTGTGGTGTGTGGGCGCGGGCCACAACCGCAGACCCATTGCCGAAGCCATCAAAAAACAGCTCGACACGCTCGACTACGCCACGGCCTTTCAAATCAGCAACGACCAGGCCTTCCAAGCCGCTCAAATGATTGCCGACTTGTGCCCTGGCGACTTGAACAAGGTGCTGTTTTGCAACTCTGGTTCTGAAGCCGCCGACACCTCCTTGAAGGTCGCCTTGGCCTACCATCGAGCCCGCGGTGAAGGCCATCGCAATGTGTTCATTGGACGAGAAAAGGGCTATCACGGCGTCAACTTTGGCGGCATGAGTGTGGGCGGTTTGCCCGCCAACCGCAAAGTCTATGGTGCCCAATTGCTGCCCCGTGTCGACCACATGCGCTTCATTCACGACCCTGTGAACCATGCCTACATTCACAACGAAGAACCTGTCTGGCAAGAAGACCCACTGCTGGAATTGGAAACCCGTATTTTGGCTTTGCACGATCCCAGCAATGTGGCCGCCATCATTGTCGAGCCGGTTGCGGGTTCTGCGGGTTGGTATTTGCCGCCCAAAGGCTACTTGAAGCGCCTGCGCGAAATTTGCAACAAGCATGGCATTTTGCTTATTTTTGACGAGGTGATCACAGGCTTTGGCCGCATGGGCACCAACTTCGGCGCCGACTATTACGGTGTGGTGCCCGACATGCTCAACTTTGCCAAATGCGTGACCAATGGCGTCATTCCTTTGGGTGGTGTGGTCTGCCGTGATTTCATCTACGACGCCATGATGAACTCTGGCGCGCCCGATTACGCCATTGAGTTTTTCCATGGCTATACCTATTCTGGCCACCCTGTGTCCTGCGCCGCGGCCATTGCCACCTTGAAACTTCTCAAAGAAGAAAATCTGTTTGCCCGTGCTGGTCAAATGGGCCCTGTCTTGGGAGATGCCATGCACAGCGCCTTCAAAGGTCTGCCCAATGTCATTGGCATCCGAAGCCTGGGCTTGGCAGGTGCGGTAGAGCTGTCGTCCATCGCGGGCGCTCCTGGCAAGCGCGCCTACGACATTTTCTTAGACTGCTACAACAAGGGCGTTCTGGTGCGAGCTGCCGGCGAAAACCTGGTGCTGTGCCCGCCCTACATTGTCGAAAAAGAACACATCGACAAAATGGTCAATGTGCTGGCCGACAGCATTCGAAAACATGCTTGATGTTCAGCCAAGGCCACGCTTTTAAGCACCTTGCGAAAGCCGTTTAAGCAAGCTGAAAAAAGAAAACTAGTGAACCACAACGGGTTGCTGTGCCAGGCCCGTGTAACGCTCTAAAGTGTCTTCTACTTCTTCTTGTGTGGGCGTATTTTGTTGCCAAGCCTGAATGTGCATTTGGAACATTTCTGCCCAAGAGCCATCGAGGTAAACCTCTTTGCCTGATCGTTTGTCGACAATTTCAAACCCGTGGCGCTCGAGCGTGGGCGGTTTTGAGAGGGATGCCGCTTCACCGGTGTCGTTGGCCAACACATGCATGACGGCAAAAGATTCAGATTCGTACAACAAGTTCATCTTGACATTCTGACCTAAGTCTGTCTACTTTAGAGAGGGCTGTCGTAATTTTTTTCAAGAAGGCAGCGCCGGCAAGTTTTCAACGTCGCGCATTTCCATGTCAATGAAGTTGCCGCTGACTTGGGTAATCTTAATTCGCACGGGCATTCCGCCGTGGGCTTGAGACAGCCACATTTCAATTTGGCTGTCGAACTTGCCCCTTGGCAAGCACACCCAGCGCTGTGTTTCTAGGCGATTGCCATTCACTTCAATCGAGTCATCTGACTTGTAAGTGAGGGTCCAATTGACCGCATCGCGTGCGGTAGCGGTTTGGACATTGAGCTCGGAGCCGAGTTTGAAATTTTTCGCAGAAACTGTGGCCGCCATTTGGATGAACAAACTCACCTGATCTTGTGCCCCAGGCTGCAGCTCAATGCTGGGCGTATTGCCACTGAAGCTGATCTTCTTTTGAGCAGCTTCAAAATGGGCCGCGCGCTCGCCCCGCCAACTGTCTGAATACCGCAAGGGCGCCAAGCCGTTTTCGGTCATGCTGCCCACGCTTCGCCAAACACGACTGCCCACCAAAAATGCTTTCACTCGAAGTTCGGCTTCATAGGTCTTAGGGCTGCTGGGGTTCGATTGGGTTTGCCACTTGAGCGAGCCAAACGCGTGGTAAGTCAAGCCACGTTCTTGACCTGTGAGTTTGTAGTTAATTTGGGAGTTGGGCGGAAAGTCGCCCACCTTGGCTGTCAGCGCATTCGACGCGGGTGGCACTGACACAGCGGGTGCCACCGTAACTTCTGGTGGCAAGGGGATTGCTTGGACTTCTGGCAGCTTGTTGGGTAAGCTTGCCAAAGCCGCAGTGTTTGGGTCGGAATTTGGCGGGTTGAGGTTTTCTTCAGGTGCAGGCAGCACCTCAGAGGCCACGGCATTCATGCCAGCGATTGCGGGCGAGTTGGCGCTTGCGCTTGCAGGTGGTCTGGGTTTTTGTTGGATGGGCGACCTAGCTTGCTCGGTGGCGGGGCTTTGTCGCGGCGCCTGTGAAACGCCAGAACTCAACACCCGAGTTTGCAGGGGCCCCAATTTTTGCGATTCTGGTTGCAGTCGCCAGATGCTGGCCCCAGGTGTCATGAGCAGCCAAAGGTGCGCACCCAAAACCAATGCCCCCAAAGCCGCCAAGGCCCGCCGCTGAGAGGCGAGGTTGGCGTGGGTCAATAGGGCTTGGGCATGCATGTCAATGTGAATTCAATGGGCTGGGGCGCTTTTAAAAAAATCAGATCGTCTTGAAAGTCATGAAATTGTAGGACCTGCCAGATTGGTTAAACTGATTCACGTTTTGAATCGAAAGCCATTGGCTTGGATTTTTATTTTGAGATTCTATTGTGAGACCCCAGCATGAAATTAGCCACCTACAAAGACGGATCGCGTGACGGCCAATTGGTCGTGGTCTCGCGCGACTTGAGCACAGCGCATTATGCGACGGGCATTGCGCAGCGCCTGCAGCAAGTTTTAGACGACTGGAACTTTTTGGCGCCGCAATTGGAAGACCTTTACCAAACACTGATCAGTGGCAAGGCGCGTCATGCCTTTCCTTTTGACCCCAGGCAATGCATGGCACCATTGCCCAGGGCTTATCAATGGGCCGATGGTTCGGCTTATTTGAACCATGTGGAATTGGTGCGAGCCTCGCGCAGCGCTGTGGTGCCTGAGAGTTTTTACGCCGACCCGCTCATGTACCAGGGCGGCAGTGACGATTTCATTGGACCTTGCGATCCTGTGGTGTGCCGTGACGAAGCCTTTGGCATTGACTTTGAGGCTGAAATTGCCGTGATCACAGGCGATGTGCCCATGGGTGTCTCGCCAGAAAATGCACTGGATGGCATTCGTTTGCTGATGATTGCCAACGACGTGAGCTTGCGCAATTTAATTCCCAACGAACTGGGCAAGGGCTTTGGCTTTTTCCAAAGCAAACCTGCAACCGCCTTCAGCCCTGTGGCCGTCACATTGGATGAGCTGGGTGATGCCTGGGATCATGGCCGTTTGCACCTCACCATGCAGTCAACCTGGAATGGCCGCAAAGTAGGCATGTGCGAAGCCGGCCCTGAAATGACTTTTCACTTTGGCCAACTGATTGCACACATGGGCAAAACACGCAACGTGCGCGCAGGCTCAGTTGTGGGCAGCGGCACGGTCAGTAACAAAAGCGTCGACGTCAATGGCAAGCCCGAGTGGCCCAAAGGCTACAGCTGCATTGCAGAAAAACGGGCCATTGAAACCATTTTGGATGGCAAGCCCAGCACCGAGTTCATGAAATTTGGTGACACCATTCGCATTGAAATGAAGGGCAAAGACGGCCAAAGCGTGTTTGGCGCCATTGACCAGAAAATGGTACCGCTTGAAGCCTAATTTGGATGTTCAATGCAATCCGGCATAAGGGCCGATTGCTTTTTCAGGAGACCTTCATGAGCCATGTCATTGACTACAGCCGATATCAAACACTTCGAATCACGCGACGTGGGACCCATCAAACGGTGCTAGACATTCAGATGAAAGCAGGAGGGCCTGGCGGCAATGGCAAACTGCCAACGGCAGGTCATGAGGGCCACGCGGAGTTGGCTGAAATTTGGCGCGATGTTTCGCGCGACGACAGCGTGCGAGCAGCCGTGTTGCGCGGTGAGGGTTTGGGCTTTTCGGGCGGTGGCGATTTGACGTTGGTGGAAGACATGGCGCGAGATTTCGACATTCGAAGCCGTGTGTGGAAAGAGGCCCGCGACTTGGTTTACAACGTGATCAACTGTGACAAGCCCATTGTGAGTGCCATGCATGGACCGGCTGTGGGAGCTGGCTTGGTGGCCGGCTTGTTGGCTGATATTTCCATCGCCAGCAAGACCGCCAAAATTTTAGACGGCCACACACGCTTAGGTGTTGCGGCGGGCGACCATGCGGCCATCATTTGGCCTTTGCTGTGTGGCATGGCCAAAGCCAAGTACTACTTGTTGTTGTGCGAACCTGTCAGTGGCGAAGAGGCCGAGCGAATTGGTTTGGTGTCATTGGCGGTTGAAGAAGACCAGCTGCTCAGCAAAGCTTATGAGGTGGCCGATCGCTTGGCCAATGGCAGCCAGTCCGCCATTCGCTGGACCAAGTATGCTTTGAACAATTGGTTGCGCCAAGCAGGCCCCAGTTTTGATGCTTCCTTGGCGCTCGAGTTCATGGGCTTTTCAGGGCCCGATGTGCAAGAGGGCCTGGCCAGCTTAAAAGCGCGCCGCCCACCTCAGTTTTAAGCCTTGCTCTTCATGCGCGCCATGAAGTTGGTGCAGAGCTGGATGCGTTAAGCTTGAGGTTGACGCACACCTCAAGGAGCCTTCATGAGCGATACCTCAGCTTTCGGATTTGGAAAATTCGTACCTGGCTTTGATTTCTTGCAAAACTTAGGGCAAGCCGCTAACCCCGGTGCCAAGGGCTCGCCGCAAGGCATGCCCAACATGGCCAGCTGGGTCGCGCCTACCTTGAGTGTGGAAGAGCTCGACAAGCGCATTCAAGAACTCAAAACGGTGCAGTTTTGGTTGGAGCAAAACACCAATGCGCTCAAGGCCACCATTCAGGCCTTAGAAGTACAAAAAATGACCTTGTCTACTTTGCAAGGCATGAACGTGAACATGACAGAGTTGGCCAAGGCCTTTACCGCCAAAATGCCAGACCTGCAACCAAAGGACACGGCCAAGCCCGCAGAAACTCACAGCGCCGCTGGCTCAAGCAACGACCACGCCAAAGCAAGTGCTGATGGCGCCGCACAAGGACCTGCACAAGGCCCTGCAGTTGACCCCATGCAGTGGTGGGGATCACTCACCCAACAATTTCAAAACATTGCGGCGGCGGCTGTGAAAGATGTGGCTGCCAAAGCCATGAAAGACGGCCCCAAGGCCAGCAAGAAAAGGGCTGCAACGGGTAAAACCCGAAAGCCAAGTTCAAGCACAACTCGATCCAGTACAGCTCGTTCAAGTTCAGCGCGACCATCGCGAGCCAAAAAACCAGCCCCATGAATTTATTTCCCTTTGGACACGCCACGCACCCGCAGTGGCAAATGGCTGCTGGTTTGGTCATTGCGCAATTGCGCGCCCAAATGACATTGCCTGGCCATGCGCCTCAGCCGCGTTTGGGGCTGTTGTACATCACCGACCATTACGCCAACGAAGCCGAACCCATCTTGGCGCACCTGAGAGAAGAGTTGCCCATGGTCCAAGATTGGGCAGGCACCGTGGGTGTGGGGGTGGCGGCCAACAACGCAGAGTATTTTGACGAACCCGGCATGGCTTTGATGCTGTGCGATTTACCCGCCGATCAATACCGCGTGTTTTCGGGTGCACAACCCTTGCCGCCTCACTTCAAGGCTCACAGCGCCTTGGTGCATGCCGATCCGCAAACGCCGGATTTGGCCGAGCTGATTGCCGAAATGGCGGGTCGCACGCAGTCAGGTTATTTGTTTGGCGGTTTAACGGCCAGTCGAAACCAAGCCGTGCAATTTGCTTGGCAGAACTCAGCCGATCCCAAGCAGGGTGTTTTAACGGGTGGGCTAAGCGGCGTCGCTTGGTCGCCCGAGGTGCAAATCTTGTCTCGCGTCACGCAAGGCTGCGCGCCCATCAGCAAAGAGCGCGAGATCACGGAAGCCGAAGGGCATGTGGTTTACAAACTCGATGGCTTGCCCGCATTGGAGGTGTTGATGGCCGATTTGAAGGTGTCCTTGTCAGAACCTCAAGCCGCATTGAAAGCAGTGCGAAGCACCTTGGTCGGACTCACGTCTGCCGGTCAACAAGGGGTTGGCAGAACAGGCCGTTTAGGCGCCGATGTCAGAGTGCGACACATCGTTGGACTCGACCCTGCACGCCAAGGCGTGGCCATTGCAGACCATGTGCAGGCAGGTCAGAAATTGGCTTTTTGTCAGATGAGTTTGCAAGCGGCCAAGTCAGATCTTCGGCGCATCTGCTCCGAAATTCGAGAAGAGCTAGAGCCCGAAACATTGAGCCTGGAAGTGGCCAATGCGCTGGCGGCCAGTGAAGCTGAAGCTGCACCTCATCCAGCCAGGCGCATTGCGGGCGCGGTGTATGTCAGTTGCTCTGGCCGAGGTGGCCCGCACTTTGGTGGACCCAGTGCCGAGCTTCAGTGGATTCGCCACGCTTTAGGCGATGTGCCTTTGGTTGGGTTTTTTGCCAGCGGCGAAATTGCCCATCACCACTTGTATGGTTACACCGGTGTGTTGACGGTGTTCACCACGCCTGCAGAAGCCGATTAAACAGCAACAGTTTTCAAACGCCGCGAGCACGCGCCTGTTTGAACTGGGTCTGAAAGCTTGAGAAGCTTTCGGCTTCCAATGCCGCTCGCACTTCTTGCATGAGGTTCAAGTAGTAGTGCAAGTTGTGAATGGTGGTCAGCATGGGCCCCAACATCTCGCCGCAGCGATCGAGGTGATGCAAATACGCGCGGCTAAAACCTTCTCTGCCGCCATCGTCCCAAGACACACCTGAAGTGCCAGCACAAGCGTGGCATGTGCAAGAGGCGTCCAAAGGCTGATGGTCGGTTTTGTGACGCGCATTGCGCAGCTTCAAATCGCCAAAGCGCGTGAATACCGTGCCATTGCGAGCGTTGCGCGTGGGCATGACGCAGTCAAACATGTCAACACCTTGCGCCACGCCTTCGACCAAATCTTCGGGGGTGCCCACCCCCATCAGGTAGCGCGGTTTCTGCGCTGGCAGACGGTGCGGTGTATGCGCCATGATTTGCAGCATTTGTTCTTTGGGCTCGCCCACACTCACACCACCAATGGCGTAACCTGGAAAATTCATTTCGACCAACTGATCAAGAGATTCTTGACGCAAGTTTTCAAACATCCCGCCTTGCACAATGCCAAACAAAGCATTGGGATTTTCAAGCCGTGCAAACTCATTCTGACTGCGCGTGGCCCAACGCAAACTCATCTCCATCGACTTGCGTGCTTCTGCTTCAGTGGTGAGGTGGCCTTTGGTTTCATAAGGCGTGCACTCATCGAGTTGCATCACAATGTCTGAGTTCAAAATGGTTTGAATTTGCATGCTCACTTCGGGCGACATGAACAGCTTGTCACCGTTCACGGGCGAAGAAAAATGCACGCCTTCTTCGGTAATTTTGCGCATTGCACCCAAGGACCAAACTTGAAAACCGCCGGAGTCTGTCAGGATGGGCTTCTGCCATTTTTCAAAGCCATGCAAGCCGCCAAAACTTTTCATGATGTCAAGGCCTGGCCGCATCCACAAATGAAAGGTGTTGCCCAAAATAATTTGCGCGCCCATTTCTTCGAGGCTGCGCGGCATGACGCCTTTCACCGTACCGTAGGTGCCTACAGGCATGAAGATGGGCGTTTGAATCACGCCATGGTTCAGGGTCAGTTGGCCCCTTCGCGCGTGGCTGTGAGGGTCTGTTTTCAGGAGTTCAAATTGAAGCATGCTTCATTCTATGTTTTAGGTTGAAAGAGAGCTAGAACGTCTTAAGAGCATGGCATCGCCATAACTGAAGAATCGATACTTGTGTGCAACGGCGTGGGCATACACAGCCATCACATGCTCATAGCCTGCAAAGGCACTCACCAACATCATCAATGTGCTTTTGGGCAAATGAAAGTTGGTGATCAAACAGTCTACCCACTGAAACTCAAAACCAGGTGTGATGAAAATTTGGGTGTCGCCTTGCGATTGACCAGACTTGGCCCAAGACTCCAGAGTTCTGACTGAAGTGGTGCCCACCGCCCATACTTTGCCGCCACGAGCTTTGCATGCATGCAAAGCAAGCTGCGTAGATTCAGGAATGTCATACCACTCAGCATGCATGGTGTGTTCGGCAATGTTCTCGGTCTTCACGGGTTGAAAGGTGCCTGCCCCCACATGCAAAGTGACACTCGCAGTGGCGACGCCCTTGTCTTTTAACTGGCCCAACAAGGCGTCGTCAAAATGCAGCGCGGCAGTCGGTGCGGCGACAGCACCGGGATGGCGTGCAAAGACTGTTTGGTACCGCGCTTCGTCTTCAGCAATTTCAGCCTGTGTGGCGCTGCCATCGTATTGCCGCTCAATGTAGGGTGGCAATGGCATGTGGCCATACTGAGCCATGAGGGCATGCGGCTCAGCGCTGAATTCAAAACAGAACAAAGCGCCTTTTTCATCAGGCCAACGGTCGATCAAAGTGGCTTCAAAACCCGTTTCGCTTTGTTTCAAGGCTGCGTTGGCATCTCTGCCCATGTACAGGGTGGCGCCAATGGGTGGTTTTTTGCTCACTTTCATGTGCGCCACCACCCTGTGCCCAGGCAAAACCCGCTCAATCAAAAGCTCCACTTTGCCGCCGCTTGATTTTTCGCCAAAGATTCGCGCCTTGATGACTTGGGTGTCATTGAAAACCAAGAGGTCACCTGCTTGCATCTGTTGGGGCAAATCCCTAAACACCCGATCGGCGGGTTGGGGGCTGCTGCCATCTAGCAATTTGGAACTGCTTCGTTCAGGCGCAGGGTGCTGAGCAATGAGTTCTGGGGGAAGGTGAAAGTCAAAGTCGCTTAAACTGAAGACGCGTTTGGCTTTGTCGTCGTCAAGAGGGAGGCTAAAAGCAGTCATGTGCTTGAGGGCCGAACAAGACCCGTTCCAAGTTTAAAAGTTCGATTGTCCCATGACCTGACGCAAGCTCTGCAAAATTCGAGCTATCTAATATTCGTGAATAAGCGCAAGATGTGAGCAGTATTTAAGAAAGTAATTATCACCATTCACTTTCAAGCACTTCCCCGACATTAACGTATGGTCATGCTAAAAGTATCCGAATCCCAACAATTCGCCGATCGATTGCGCGGCGCGTTGGACGGTGCAGGTGTGCGTGCTTCACCGACCTTGGTCGCCAACGCATTCAACCTTCGCTACCGGGGTCGCAGCATCACCCCTCACACGGCACGCAACTGGTTGTTGGGCAAAGTCATGCCCACCCAAGACAAACTGCGGGTCCTCTCCGACTGGTTACAGGTCAGCCCTGACGAACTTCGTTTTGGCCGTGCGCCCGGCAAGACGTATGTGTTTGAAATGAACGATGGCCCCATCGAAATGGGCCTGGCCGACCGTGAAATGGTCGATCGTTATTTGTCGCTGCCCCTCGTAGAGCGCAAAACCATTCGAGATGTTGTGTCAGCCTTCATGATGGCCAAATCGGCCGAAAAATTGCTCTGATCCTGAGAGTCTGATCCTTAGGCAACTTTAAGCCTGAACGCGACAAGCCATTGGGCAAGCACGGCACAATGGCGGTATGGTTACCCCCGCATCTCCCCCGTCATTTTCGCCGCCCAAGCCGCTGTCTGCGCCGCAAAAGGCCATGCGCAAGATGGGTTTGGCGCGCGACATTGATTTGGCCTTGCACATTCCCCTGCGCTACGAAGACGAAACCCGCATCGTCAAGCTGGGCGATGCCCGAGAAGGCGATGCCATTCAAATTGAAGCCAAGGTGGTCTCCTCGGAAGTCCAGTTGCGTCCTCGGCGCCAGTTGCTCGTCACAGTCGATGACGGCACCGACACCTGCGTTTTGCGGTTTTTTAGCTTCTACCCCGCGCAGCAAAAGGCCTTGGCCGTAGGCCAAGTGATTCGGGCCAGAGGCGAAGTCAAAGGGGGGTTGATGGGCTTCACCATGATGCACCCCGCCTTCAGGGCTGCTACCGGCGATCTGCCGTCGGTGCTCACACCGGTCTATCCCACCTCGGCAGGTTTGCCGCAAACCTATTTGCGCCGGGCTATTGCCAGCGCCGTGTCGCGGGCCGATTTGAGTGAATCATTGCCCCCAGCCATGGCCTGGCCCACATCGCCCCAGAGCAAACCTGTTCAAAGCTTGCGCCAAGCCTTGAGCTATTTGCACCATCCCACGCCCGATGTGTCGATTGCGGCGCTAGAGGACCGTTCACACCCCGCTTGGCAAAGGCTCAAAGCCGAGGAGTTGCTGGCGCAGCAACTTTCGCAGCGCATGGCCAAGCTAGAGCGCGATACCTTGAAGGCGCCCGCGCTGCAGTCAAAGGCCGGTGGTTGGCATGACAAATTGAAAGAAGTCTTGCCATTCCAACTGACGGCCGCACAACAAAGGGTGGGCCTTGAAATTGCACAAGATTTGGCTCAACCAGTGCCTATGCACCGACTGCTTCAGGGCGACGTAGGTGCTGGCAAAACCGTGGTGGCCGCTTTGGCCGCCATGTTGGCCATTGATCAGGGCTGGCAGTGTGCCCTCATGGCACCTACCGAAATTTTGGCGCAACAACACTTTGCCAAATTGGTGGGCTGGCTGGCGCCTTTAGGGGTTCGTGTGGCTTGGCTCACAGGCAGTCAAAAGAAAAAAGAACGCACCGAAATGCTGGCCCTGATTGAGTCGGGCGAAGCGGCCTTGGTGGTGGGCACGCACGCTGTCATTCAAGAACTGGTGAAGTTCAAAAACTTGGCCTTGGCCATCATCGATGAGCAGCATCGCTTTGGTGTGGCGCAACGTTTGGCCCTCAGAGACAAGATGCAAGATGTCGGCATGGAGCCGCACTTGCTCATGATGACAGCCACGCCGATACCGCGTACTTTGGCCATGAGTTATTACGCCGATTTAGAAGTGTCGGTCATTGACGAATTGCCACCCGGGCGCACGCCTGTGGTCACCAAAGTCATTTCAGACAGCCGACGTGATCAAGTCATTGGCCGCATAGGCGCGCAATTGGCCGAAGGGCGGCAGGTGTATTGGGTGTGCCCGCTCATTGAAGAAAGTGAAGCTTTGGACTTGACCAACGCCACGGCCACGCACGAAGAGTTGTCGGCAGTGTTGTCGGCCCAGTTACCGAGCACGACGGTGGGCTTGCTGCATTCCCGCATGTCGGTGAATGAAAAGCGCGAGGTCATGGCCCAGTTCACTCAAGGCAGCATGGGTGTTTTGGTCAGCACCACCGTCATTGAGGTGGGGGTTGATGTCCCCAATGCCTCCTTGATGGTCATAGAACATGCCGAGCGATTTGGCCTGAGCCAGCTGCACCAATTGCGAGGGCGCGTGGGGCGAGGTGCAGCGGCCTCTGCTTGCGTCTTGCTTTATGGCACACCCGAAGGCGGTCGTTTAAGTGAAACAGCGCGTGAGCGTTTGCGGGCCATGGCTGAGACCAACGACGGTTTTGAAATTGCCAGACGCGACTTAGAGATCAGGGGTCCTGGGGAGTTTCTAGGTGCGCGACAATCGGGGGCAGCCCTGTTGCGATTTGCTGACTTGACCACAGACGAGCATTTGCTTCAATGGGCGAGGCAAGCAGCTCCGAAGTTGCTGGAAAATTACCCCGACATGGCCGAGCGACACATCGCCCGCTGGTTGGGTGGAAAATCGGAATATTTGAAAGCTTGAGAAATTGGCATGACCCTGACTGAGCTGAAATACATTGTGGCGGTAGCCCGCGAACGGCACTTTGGCAAGGCGGCCGATGCGTGTCACGTGTCGCAGCCCACCTTGTCGGTGGCCATTAAAAAACTCGAGGAAGAACTCGATGTGAAGTTGTTTGAGCGCAGCGCCAACGAGGTGAGTGCCACGCCTTTGGGCGAAGAAATCATTCGGCATGCGCAACTCGTGCTGGAGCAGGCCGCCGAAATCAAAGAAATTGCCAAGCGCGGCAAAGACCCCTTGGCAGGTACTTTGCGTTTGGGTGTGATCTACACCATTGGTCCTTACTTGCTGCCCGATTTGATGCGACAAATTATGAAGAAGGCACCTCAAATGCCTTTGATGTTGCAAGAGAACTTCACCGTCAAACTCATGGAGATGCTTCGCGCGGGAGAGATTGATTGCGCCATTTTGGCTGAGCCTTTTCCCGATGCCGGATTGGCCACCGCTGCTTTGTACGATGAACCCTTCATGGCCGCATTGCCCGTGAAGCATTTGCTGGCCAAGAAAAAATCAATCACGGCTGAGCAACTTAAAAACGAAACCATGTTGCTGCTTGGCAATGGCCATTGCTTCAGAGACCATGTGCTCGAAGTGTGCCCAGAGTTTGCAAGGTTTTCTAGCAATGCAGAAGGGATTCGCAAAAGCTTTGAAGGCTCTTCTCTTGAAACCATCAAGCACATGGTGGCGGCTGGCATGGGCGTCACTTTGGTGCCACGTTTGTCGGTGCCTGCTGAGGCGCTCGCCAAAGAACCCAAGCGGAAAAAACACGAAGACCCTGACATCTCTTACTTGCCCATCGTGGACGAAGCAGGGGGCTTGCCGCCGACGCGCCGTGTGGTCTTGGTTTGGCGCAAAAGCTTTACGCGCTACGAGGCCATTGCCGCACTTCGCAACGCCATTTATGCGTGTGAGTTACCAGGTGTGACGCGCTTGTCGTGAGGCCTGTTCGAGCTGTTTAATTTGAAAATTTTGCCATTTCATGCGTGAAAAAATCAGCTTGTATTTAGACCTCATTCGCTGGAATCGGCCTGCCGGTTGGCTCTTGCTGTTGTGGCCCACGCTGTCAGCTTTGTGGGTGGCATCAGGTGGTTTTCCAGGCTGGCATTTGCTGATTGTTTTCACACTCGGCACCATTCTCATGCGCAGTGCTGGGTGTTGTTTGAACGATGTGGCTGATCGCGATTTCGATAAGCATGTGAAACGCACGGCCGAGCGACCCGTCACAAGTGGTCGCATTGGTGTCAAAGAAGCTTTGATTCTTGGTGCTGTGCTGGCATTGATGGCGTTTGGCTTGGTCCTTACTTTGCGCCCAGAAACCATGGCCTGGTCATTTGCTGCGATGGTCGTGGCAGTGGCATATCCGTATGCCAAACGCTTTGTGGCCATGCCTCAAGCCGTGCTGGGCGTTGCATTCAGCTTCGGCATTCCCATGGCGTTTGCCGCTGTCACGGGCGAAGTGCCAAGCACCGCTTGGGCGCTGTTGCTTGGCAATTTGTGTTGGGTCTTGGCCTACGACACCGAGTACGCCATGGTCGACCGCGATGACGATTTGAAAATTGGCATGAAAACTTCTGCCATCACATTGGGCCAATGGGATGTGGCAGCTGTGATGTTTTTTTATGCCGCCTTTGTGGGTGTTTGGGGCGTGGTGCTAGACGCATCCGACAAGCCACTCTTGTTGGCGGGCCTGGCTGTTGCTGCACTTCAGGCCGTTTGGCATTTTTGGCTCATCAAAGACCGATCACGTGATGCTTGCTTTAAGGCATTTCGCTTGAACCACTGGGTGGGTTTTGCCGCCTTTGTGGGCGTGGCACTCAGCTGGCCTTGAGCTCACTCTGATCTACTTCTGCTCAGTCTTTGCCGAACTCATCACCCAACTCGGCCGCGCGTTTTTGCGCTGCCAGCATGGCTTTCACAAAGGCTTCTTTCACATGGTCGTCGGCCATGGATGTCAGTGCCGCATACGTCGTGCCGCCTTTTGAAGTCACGCGCTGGCGCAGCATTTCAGGCGAGTCTGTTGATTGACGCGCCAAATGTGTGGCACCGCCAAAGGTGGCCTTGGCCAAGTGGTAGGCCTGTTCTGGGCTTAAGCCCATTTGAACACCAGCATCGGTCATGGCTTCTAAAAAATAAAACACATAGGCAGGCCCAGAACCCGAAAGTGCAGTGACCACATCCAAGTCAGATTCTTGTTTGACCCACAGCCACTCGCCTGTGCTCTTTAGAACTTGTTCAACCAATTGCTTGTCTGCTGCCGACACACCTGCACGGGAAAATAAACCCGTGATGCCTTGTCCCACCAAGGCCGGCGTATTGGGCATGCTGCGCACCACGCGATCTGTTTGAACCCAGCGCGCAATGCTGTCGCTTCGAATGCCTGCGGCCACCGACAAGTGAAGTGCCTTTTGCGTGAAAGCGGCTACAGGCAATGCAGCCTCTTTGAACACTTGCGGCTTGACAGCCCAAACCACCAGATCTGCATCGGTCAAAACAGCAGAAGCCCCTGAGGCATCGCCATGAACTTCAACGCCAAATTCTCTTTGCAGTTTGGCGGCAGTTTCTGCAAAGGGCTCAATCACGACCACTTGGCTTTGCGCAAGGCCTTGTTTCATAAGGCCGCCCAATATGGCACTGGCCATGTTGCCGCCGCCAATGAAGGCCAATCGCACTTTTTGAAAATCAATGTGAGTCGATGCAGTCATGAATCATTCTCGAAAAATAGGTAGGGCCAATGCACAAGGCCGGTCAAAGTTTGAATTATTTTGTCTGATTCGGCCAATTGGTCTTATTGTCTCTTTTTCGGAGCACAGCTTTCGGTTAATCTTCCAGCCATGAAGTACATCCTTGCACTTGACCAAGGCACCACCAGTTCTAGGGCGGTGTTGTTCAACCGCAATGGCCAGCCCGTTGCCACCGCTCAACAAGAGTTCACACAATCTTTTCCTCAACCAGGATGGGTTGAGCACGACGCGCTTGAAATTTGGCAATCGCAAAGAAAGGTCATGCAACAGGTGTTGCAAAAGGCAAGGGTTTCGGCCTCTCACATACAGAGCATTGGCATCACCAACCAACGTGAAACCAGCGTGTTGTGGGACCGCAGAACAGGCCAGCCCATTGCGCCCGCCATTGTTTGGCAAGATCGCAGAACCGCGGGACTTTGTGACAAGCTCAAAAGCCAAGGTGCGGCCGCAGGCATTCAAAAGAAAACAGGCTTGGTCCTAGATGCCTATTTTTCTGCCACCAAAATTGCCTGGGTGCTTGATCATGTGAAAGGCGCTAGACGTCTGGCAGAGCAGGGGCATTTGGCATTTGGCACCATCGATACATGGCTCATTTGGCAACTCACGGGGGGCCGTGTCCATGTCACCGATCCTAGCAACGCGTCGCGAACCATGTTGTTTAACTTGCATACCCAAGCTTGGGATGCCGGCCTACTCAGACAATTCAACATACCATCTTCCATCTTGCCAAGGGTGGTGCCAAGCAGCGGCGTGTTGGCCGAAACAGATGCGCATCTGTTGGGAGTGTCGGTGCCCATTGCAGGCTTGGCCGGCGATCAACAAGCCGCTACGTTTGGGCAAGCTTGTTTTGCGCCAGGCATGGCCAAGAACACCTACGGCACAGGCTGCTTCATGCTCATGAACACCGGCCATGTGCCAGTTCAAAGCCGCAATCAATTGCTCACCACAGTGGCTTGGCAAGGCCCCCAAGCGCTTGCAAAGGCTTGGCATTCAACCGCTTATGCGTTGGAGGGCTCTGTGTTCATGGCCGGTGCCACAGTGCAATGGCTGCGCGATGGTTTGCAAATCATTCAAAAGGCCAGCGATGTCGAAGCGCTGGCAGCCAGCGTGCCCAACACAGGCGATGTTTACTTGGTGCCCGCTTTTGCAGGTTTGGGTGCGCCCGATTGGGACGGCCAAGCGCGGGGCACCTTGGTGGGCATGACGCGGGGCACTACCAAAGCGCACATTGCGCGTGCCGCCTTAGAGGCCATTGCTTGGCAAGTCGCCGATGTATTTTTGGCCATGTCCAAAGACAGTGGCTTGGCATTGACCGAACTGCGAGTCGATGGTGGTGCCAGTCAAAACAATTTGCTCATGCAAATGCAGGCCGATGCCTTGGGCGTGCCGGTGGTGCGCGCCAGCGTCACCGAGACCACCGCATTAGGCGCCGCCTATCTGGCGGGATTGGCCACTGGGTTTTGGTCGGGCGCCGATGAAATCACAGCCCAATGGTCGATCGATCGAAAGTTTGTGCCGCAAGCCACTGCGCGCGCCATGCAAGCCAGACAATCAGGCCATGCTCGTTGGCGAGAGGCGGTTAGCCGTTCGCGTTCTTGGGCCCAAGATTGAAGATGGTATGACCCCTTTGTTGACAGACAGGGCGCAGTTGCTAGCGCAATTAGACGCCGTGCAAGAGTTTGACATCGCCATCATTGGTGGCGGTGCAACGGGCCTGGGCGTTGCCGTTGATGCGGCCGTCCGAGGCTTGAAAGTGGTGCTTTTAGAAGCCCATGACTTTGCCAAAGGCACCTCGTCACGGTCGACCAAATTGGTTCATGGCGGTGTTCGTTATTTGGCGCAGGGCCATTTGCCTTTGGTCTGGGAAGCCTTGGGGGAGCGCCAGCACTTGCTCTCGAATGCGCCTCACCTGGTCCATCCCATGCCCTTTGTGATGCCCGCTTATCGGCGAACAGACCAACTGTTTTATGGCTTAGGTTTGAAGCTGTATGACTTGTTGGCAGGCCCGGCCAGGCTCGGGCCCACCCGTTTGTTAAGTCATGCAGAAACATTGCTGGCGCTGCCGGGCGTCAGGATCACGAATTTGGTGGGAGGCGTTGAATATTGGGACGCCCAATTTGACGATGCCCGCTTGGCCTTGGCCTTGGCGCGAACAGCAGCATCTCACGGGGCGCTCGTGTTGAACCACATGCCCGTCAAAGGCCTCCTGACGGAGTACCCTGCGGGCCGCATCAAAGGCCTAAGCTGCCAAGACACAGAGACCGGCCAAGAGCGAACCATCAAAGCCCGTTGTGTGGTCAATGCCACGGGTGTTTGGGTTGATCAAATTGAGGCCATGCTGCACTCCCAGCCTGGCAATGCCAGCGATGCCAAAGTGCCACATGCAGTCAGGCCCAGCCAAGGTGTTCACTTGGTGGTGGATGCCTCCTTCTGGCCAGGTTCATCGGCCTTGTTGGTGCCGCACACGCAAGACGGCCGCGTTTTATTTGCAGTGCCATGGCAAGGCAAAGTGTTGTTGGGCACCACCGACACGCCCAGACCCCAAGTGGATTGGGAGCCGCGGGCGCTTGAATCTGAAATTGACCAAATCTTGCAAGAAGCCGCCAAATACCTGGTCAAAGTGCCTTTGCGCTCGGATGTCACCAGTGTGTGGGCAGGGCTGCGGCCCTTGGCACGCAAAGATGAAAAATCAAATGAACAGGGCGCCACACACAATGTCAGTCGTGAGCACACCGTCAAAGTGGCAACCAACGGCCTGGTCAGTGTCATGGGCGGCAAGTGGACCACCTACCGCGCCATGGCAGCCGATGTCATGCAATCCATTCGCAAGGCCCAACTCATCTCTTTGACCTCTGAAGATGTGACACTTGATACCAAGTTGTGGGGTGCTTCGGCCTCGGCCAGCCCCTACGGCACCGATGCCGAACTGTTGGCAAGCTTGCCGGGCGCAGATCTTGGGTTGAGCCCTTCGCCCAGTCGCCAGTTGAGTGAGGCCATGGTGCGCTTTGCGGCGCGCTATGAATATGCGCGCACCGTGGAGGATGTGCTGGCCCGTCGAAACCGCTTGCTGTTCTTAGATGCCAGTGCCGCACTGGCCGTGGCCCCCCAAGTGGCAGAAATTCTGAGCACCGAAACGGGTGTCTCACCTCAATTGGCGACTTTCGAGGCCTTGGCCAAGTCTTACCAAATGCCCTAAATTCAGATTTCTTTGACTTTTTGGCGCAAAGGGTGTTGACACAGCCCAAAATTGTTGTAATATCGCGGGCTTCGCTTGTAAAAAAGCGGAGTTATCTACCCAAACAAAAGCACTGCGAGTGGTTCGCGGTGTGGATGACGGGTCCAAGACTGATCTTGGTGCCTTGAGTGGTCAAGCTTTAAAGCGCTTACTAAGCCCTGAATAAGTTCTGAACACTGAGGTGCACAAGGTGCAAGTTGGGAAATATTGAAATGATTCAGACAGAAACTCGGTTGGATGTTGCCGACAACACCGGCGCTAAGTCCGTCCTTTGCATCAAGGTGCTAGGCGGTTCTAGGCGTCGTTACGCCAGTGTTGGCGACATTATCAAAGTGAGCATCAAAGAAGCTGCGCCCCGTGGCCGCGTCAAAAAAGGCGAGGTTTACAGTGCTGTGGTCGTTCGAACAGCCAAGGGCATTCGCCGTG
>Ga0214919_10001185_pt1 | contig 43488 bp, 49 predicted proteins | sample LL1503_MetaG_FD_177994 | JGI IMG/M metagenome (GOLD analysis project Ga0214919, IMG submission 177994) | Freshwater microbial communities from Lake Lanier, Atlanta, Georgia, United States - LL-1503 | ecosystem: Environmental > Aquatic > Freshwater > Lake | place: USA: Georgia | collected... | reverse complement strand
TTGTCCAAGCTCAAGAAAAAGCAGATAAAAAGATAACCGATGCAGTTATGGGAGCTGTAGCCGTTGGAGGAGACGCTGTTGTCTTGAGTAAAATTGCAGAAATTCAAGCCAAACTCCAAACTGCCAAAAGATCTCAAATCGACCAATATCTTAAAGCCAAGAAAAAACAAGGTTTATTTAAAAAACCATTAAAGGCCAAAGGATATAATATTCAAAATGCAAGAGCAGATGCTATTTCTATTCGAGGATCAAAGTCTATGGCAACTCAACAACAAAAAAATCAAGTCATTGATTATTTTAAATTAACGGGATATCATGTAGATCCTGAATCAAAATATAAAGATGTAGAAATCGTAATCAATTATCCCAAAGAAGTGATGGATGTAGTCGATTATTTTGCAGATTGGAAACGACCACCTCCTACAACACAACAACAACAACAAGAACAACATAAAAAATTTCAACAAGGAATCAAGGATAAGGAACGCGCTTTATGGAAATTGGTTAAACCGGTTTTAATAAAAATGGGAATTAAAGACTTTTCCTACAATGAGGTTTCTTATGCAAGTGAACTCACATTTGATAGAATATGGATTAGACCTAAAGATTTTACCACCGACTTTGTGAAAAATTTGAAAAAAGTTTTACCACCTGGTTATAGCTTGAGTTTACAAGTAGAACCGGCAAGATATGATAATGATGGAGGAATATTAATGGATTTATAATGTACCAGTGTTGTTTATACTTTGCATCCACAGTTATTACGAGAAATTCTAATGGTTCGTTCGCCTGTAACGTCATTAAAAATTTGATTTACAAAAGCTCCATTAAATTCCGAAAAAATTCCACTGGCTACAAAAACGGTGCTATTTAATGAAACATTACCAGTGGTAAGATTTCTATTAGTATTTACATAATTTAATATGTATTGAATGGAACCCAAAGTATTATTTTTTCCATCAGATACGTTATAAGTATAGGTTTCTTGTGTTGTCACAGAGTCATTTGCAATCATGGTTGTTACATTCATGTGAGTATTTAATGGATAGGCATAACAGGGAATAACAGGAGAATATCCTACAATATCAAAAACAATTTGAGACCAATAAACTTGTTGATTTCCACTTGGTGAAGCATTTACGCTTACAACTTGTGCGTTTTTACGGTTATAATGAAAAACAATAGTAGACATTTCTATTATTATACAATAATTTTTAATTTCTGTAAAATTGTAAATAGAATTAGCTTTCACTTCTTGTAAAATTGATGAGGTTATACTAAAACTTTTATTTTCTAAATGATAGAAGATAAATATTTACAAGTTGTTGCCCATTTTTATCGTGGAGAAATGAATCGATTAACGGTTTATCGAACACGATTAGATACTACATTTCAATATTCTATTTTATTGACGTCAGCTTTACTAGTCTTTAATTTACAGCATTCAACATTACAGTATTTTCCATTATTAATTCTTTTTCTAAATTTTCTTTTTTGTTTTGTAGAAACTCGAAGATATCGATATTTTTTAATTATTCAAAACAGAGTTTGTATTATGGAAAAAGGATTTTTATGCCACCAGGTCTTGAACAAAGAAAATGATTCAAATTGGAAAACAGAACTTTTCAATATTTTTAGCAATGTGAATTTTACCAAAAATTTTCTTGCTTGTTTTTGTATTCGTTATTTTAGAAATTACATTTGGTTGATTGATTTTATAATTTTGGTTTGGGGATCTTTTATAAAATTTCCCAAAATATTGTATTACGTTATTTTGGCGATGGTTTGTATACAACATTTATTTTATTTTAGAATGAATATTGATTTGCCTGATTTATGAAATTCCCTAAAATAAATTTCTTGTTTATTTAAAAAAGATATAATAGGAATAAAATGAATTTGTATTATTTTATTCCTGCTTTATTTTTTATACCATTTAATTTTAATAAATACTTTTGGCTTTTCTACATATTTAGTCTTATAATGTATAGTAAATATTCAATGAAAAGAATACTCAAAAATGAATTTATAAAAGGAGAACGATTTGCCTTGGGAGGTATTCAAAAAGATGAAAGTGCAGAATGGTTAAATATAATTTTAAAAAAAATTTGGATATTTTACGAACCTGTTCTTTGTGAAAACTTGCGAAAAGAAATAAAACCTGTTCTTGACAACTTGCAAAACAAACTAATACAAAAGATGGAACTGGGAAAGCTTACATTTGGTAAAAATGCTCCTTTTATTATTTCTTCTCGAGTTTTAAATTCAATGGAAAATAGAATTGTATTAGATTGCGTTTTAGGATTTATAGCTCCAGACTTGGATATAATTCTTTTTATTAATTACTTGCCTTTTGGAGTTGCACAAGTGTTTTTTAGAGGAAAATTAAGGCTAGAATTAGATTTAATACCAGATTTCCCTCATGTCAAAACTTGTTTGATAACCTTTTTAGAAAAACCAATACTTAATTTTAATCTAGTTCCCTTAAAAGTTAATTTGATGAATATTCCAGGAATTTCACTTATTTTAAGTGATTTGGTCAACAAGATTATTAAAGATCAATTGGTTTATCCTAACCGTAAAATACTATCCATTATTAATAATACTTTGGTCAACAAATTTGAATTTAGCGGACTATTATTTGTAAGAATTAAAAGTATTATAGGAAAAGATCAGTTATTAAATACTAGTATAAAGCTAACATCAAATCTTTGCGAATTCAAGGGAAATATTAGTCATGGTTTTATTTACCCAATGATTATTGATAAAAATCCAAATATAGATTTACTATTGTTGAATATTAGCAATACGCTAACTAGTATTATATTGAAAAAAACTTTTGTAAAATTACCATTAGAATCAAAACAGCTTTGTCTTGAAATTTCAAAAACTTTTAAAATTAATTTTGAAATGGAATTTGAACCTTTTCATGAAACTTTGAATGCTCCAAGTGGAGTATTTCAAATTATTATTCATTCCGCAAAAGATTTATTACCAATTAATTTTAATGGACTAAGTGATCCTTATTGTGTCATTTATAGTAATGATTCTCAAATTTTCAAAACTCCAGTTATTCAAAATACATTAGCTCCTATATGGAATTCTAGCTTTGAATTTGCTGTAAATGATATATCACAATTGAAAATCAAGATTAAAGTATTTGATCATGATAATTTGTCTATTCATCGTCAAATAGGACAAATAGAATTGGATTCTCATGAAATTATAAATATAGACAATAAGTGGATTAGTTTAAAAAAAGGATTTTTATGTATAAGCACAAAGTTTTACCCAATAAAAACTCCTGTAGGATTTGAAAATTTCCAAACCATATTGGAACATAATGAAACTATTCCTACCAAAATTGTAAAATCATGCACTTGTTTTTATTTCTAATTTTGGCGATTATTTTTAACTTGTCTCTAATTAGAATGGTTTGCCATCACGAATTTGACATTTGTCTCGCTACATCCCATTACGCATACTTTAGTCTTTACCAAAGTTATTATCAGTATTGGAAAAAAAGCTATTCGATTATAAAAATTAATCGAATGTATTACAATACATCATTTCTTTATCCTTCAAGTATCCCAATTGTATTTAGTTACAATTATACTGGACAATCGAATGGGTCCTATTGGGGACTTGCTTATTTTAATCAACTAAATGGTTCCTATACATTTGCATTACCTATACAATCTACTCAAACTGTATGTGAACCTTTAACACAAAGTGTAATTCAAAAATTGCCAATAGGAGTTACATATAATTTTAGAGAATACGTAAAAAATTTTAATTAATTTTTTTTTCTTTAACAAAAAAAAAATGACAACACTAAACGATTCAGCAAAAGGATTATTGTTAATATTTTTAGCAATTATTTGTAACTATTTGGGAGATACCATGAATTGCGGTATCCAATACGCCATGTTCAAGCACCCCGTTATTAAATGGTTAATTGTATTAGGTCTTATTTATTTCACCATTAATTTTACTTCTTCAAGTAGTGTCAATCCAAGTTGGTTATTTCTAAATTCCTTTATTATTTTATTAGTATTCATCTTGTTTATGAAACAAAATAAGATTACCTTTTATGTATCTTTATTTTTGTTGGTTGTAATATTTTCGATAAATCAATACTTGGCATATTACCAAAATTTAGAATCTAATGAGAGCCGTCAAAAAACAATTTCAAACTTGAAAAAAACATTACTCGGTTTGGAAATTATTTTGATTCTTATTTTGGTTTCCGGTAATCTAATATATTTGTATAGACAATATAATGAACATAAAACTGATTTTAGTTTAGTCCATTTTTACTTTGGAACCAATAAATGTAAATCCATAGCAGAACAACAACAAAAAATTAAGAAATAAGAGATTTATTTTTCAAGAATAATTTGCGTTTCCAAATTTCAATCGCGAGGTTATGACCATGAGAACTTTTGGGATCACTAAAAGAATTTTGTTTATATAAATTATTCAAGTCTTGTCTAAATTTTATAATTTGTTCAATTTGAGATTTTAGTATTTCATCCATTTTATCTATAGAATCTAAAGCATCTATATCTCGATATAGATTGATAATTTTATTACATTTTTCACAGTGATGAAATGAATCCTTGTAGGTTTTTAAAAGATTATTAATCACATTTTTTTCAATCGTCTTGAGTAAATGTTGATTGTTTTGTATATCTTTTTTGACTGCAGGGTCAAGAGTCTTAAGCTGTAGGTAATCTAGAAATGTTAATCCATTACAATCTTTGATGAAATAATCTAAATTAAACTTGCTCAAGTATTGAATAAAATCAGAGTCATCTTTTTTTACAAAAGAAATGTTTTTAATATAGTCATGTAAAGGAGTATTACCAGGATCTTCAATCAGACCAAGTTTACACAATTTTTGAACCGATTCAGGGAAATTTTCCAAAAGATAATAAATCATTTTTTTACTATCCATCGCAACGGAAAAATTACGATGAGCAAATCTTTCTCTCCCAAAATTCCAAAATAGTTTATGAACAAAAGTATAGCCTTCAGGGTGATAAACGCTTAGTTGGTCATAAACATTTTTATTATCTAAATATTTTATCAAATCTTCAACAGAGGAAATAATAAAAAGAGGAGATATATTTGACGCAAAATCTGGATCACAACTAGCCAAATAACAATATTTACACAAATTTTCTTTATTTTCACGATCAGGAATAATTCTTTCACTATAGTCAATCATTATATGTTGATAAATTTGAAAAATAAAATTAAATCATCATTTTTGGAAATTGATGTTGTATAATTAATTCAAAAATAAATTAATTATGGAATCAAAAATTTCTGTTCCTTTTTTAACAAAATTTGAAAAAGCAAGAATATTGGGAACTAGGGCTTTACAAATCAGTTACAATGCTCCATTGATGATTGATCCAGGAAACGAAATGGATCCAATAAAAATTGCACAAATGGAACTGGATCAAAATAAACTTCCATTTATTGTTGTTAGAAATTTACCTGATGGTAAAACGGAATATTGGAAAATTGACCAACTTGAAAAATTATCAAGGTAAATCAATTTAAAAGATTTTTTATTCTTAAAATTAAATGGAAATTGAAATTCCAGTAGACAACAACACTTCAGTAAAATTAAACTATAATCCAAGTTTACAATATCAATATAGTCAAGCAGAAATTTTACAAAAGGTAAAACTCGATTTAATACTTTTAGAGCGAATGTTGACGATTCAAAATCTAAATCTTGTCGATAAAACAGTTTTAAAATTTTTGTATGAAAAGGCGCAAAATTTTAGTGATGATTGGAAAATGGCTTTTATAATTTTTAAATATACAGATGTGTATCATAAAAAATTAATTCCTTGTTATGTAATTTGATGTGAAAATTGAAAAAATTAATTTTGTATAAAATTAATTTCAAGACATGACTCCTTTAAAAATTGTAAAATTAGCTTTACAAACTAAAGAAGCCTTTACATCTTTTGAATTTAATGAAACATTTATTGAAACTTATTCACGTTTAAATTCTAATCAGCTTGATCAAATTTACCAACTTTTATATAAATTTGCAAATCAAGAGCCAAACTATTACGGTACATTCAAAAAAAATATTTATCAAAAGCAAGTTGAATTGATAACCATGTATTTAAAAACTAATTATCAAATAACTGGAGAAATTACATGTTTCATGTTTTGGAAAAGACATTTTGAAAATATAAACAAAATAACACGTGCAGAGTTTATTGAAGCCTTTCAAGATTTTTTTGATAATCATCCAAAAGAAATTTATTTACAAATTCCCGAAGAAATATATTTTGATGAATTTTTAGATTGGTGTCAAGATGGAATTTATGAATGGATTCAATTTTTAACCTGTAGTTGCAAACAAGTATTTATGTTGACTCAAAATCATACGCCTCTAAAAATTAAAGAACTCTTGGGATTTAATATAGATCAATTAAGTGTTGGAAATGAGTTTGTAATTTTCTCAACTACTCATGGAAACATTTATAGTTATGGGAAAGGTTCATTTGGAATATTAGGACATGATAATTTAAAATGGTATAGAGAACCAAAATGTATAGAATTTTTTAGAGAAAACAAAATCAAATGTAAAAAAATTGTCTGTGGTTATGCTCATGCTTGTTTAATTACAGAAAACAATGAATTGTATACTTGGGGTTCTGGTGATAAAGGAAGATTAGGATTGGGAGACTACAAGGACAGATACTTTCCTTGTCTAGTTGAAACCTTGAAAGGTTTCAAAATAATTAAAGTTTCTGCAGGTTCACTACATACATGCGCTTTATTAGAAAATGGACAAGTTTATTCTTGGGGAGAAAAAGAAACAAATGGGCATAATACAGAGTCCAATATTAGATTTCCCAAGCTTTTAGAAACTTTAAAAGATGAAGAAATAATTGATATTTCAATTGGATTTGGTGGTTACCATACTCTTGCATTAACAAAAGATTCCAAAGTTTATTCTTGGGGACAAAATAGAGTTGGTCAATTAGGTTTTGCAAATGAATCTACATTTCCAATTAATTCAGAAAATGCATTTTACTATCCAATACCAAAATTAATTGAATCGATAAGATATTTACCTGTAAAAAAAATTGTAGCGGGTTGGGGAAATAGCGCCATTATTACAGAAAATGGCAATTTGTATGTTTGTGGAAAAAAAACAAAAGAAACCTTAATTGGCGATTTTAAAATAAATGAAAGAGGTCATTTTTATATAGATAAATTTTCAAAACAAAAAGTATCCAATATAGAAAATGTTGAATTTATCAATGATGAAATGTTATTTTTAGACAATCAAAATAATATATATGACCAAACTAGAGAATATTTTTTTGAAAAAAAAATCGAAAGTATACATTCAGCTGGAAATTCATTTTATATCCAGTTTGGAAATTTTAAAGTTCCAACATTACAAGAACAATGTAAAAAAAAGCTTAAAATCTATTAATAATTTGTGTGGCGGCAAATTGTCCATTTTTTTCTAAATAATCTAGACTTTCATCTGGATTGATTTTTATCAAGATGAGAAACATGGCATATTCATCTAGTTTTATTTTTTCCTCAAAAGTACAGCTTAATAAATGAATAATACTTTTATCTATTTGCGGAGGTAGATTTGATTTTGTTGTTCTTGTCAAATCAAAACTTTTTTGAGTTGAAAAACCCATACTTCCCAAATCAATAAATTGAACTTGTAGACTTTTTGGATCGACAATTATATTTGAAAGTTTTAGGTCACCATGAAAGATGTTGTTACTATGTAGATTTTTGAGTGCCGAAATTAAATTTGAACATTGTAATTTTTTATCATATTCTGACAATTTCTTTTTTTCCAAAAATTTATTCAAAGTTTCACCGTCTTTGAATTTGTTTTCAAAAAGAATGGCTTGTATTTCAGGGTAAATTTGGATTACATATGGTAACGGTATATCCTGTTGACTTGAAATAAACTCAGCAACATTTTTTTCGTATTCAAATGATTCCATGTTAAAAATTACTTTTAAAATTTTTTTTTTGGCCAAGTCCATGTACACACTACCTCCTCCAGATCCCCCTCCACGAGGTAATAATTGATGTGAAAATTCTTTAAATTCAGTGTCTAAAATAATTTCTATTTGTTCAAAAGGGATCATTTTTTTATACTTTGAAAAATAATTTCATCATCAAATAGGTAATCAAAATCAAAAACAAAATGGGAACAATGATTGACAAATTTTCTATAACTTTACTTACAGTTTTCATACTCAACCTTAAATTTAATTTATCACAAGCTTTGGTAAATAAAGCAGGATCTTTTTTTTGAAATGAAATCATAGGATACATTCCATACTTGTTAAAATAGGGTATTTGTTTGAACATTTTATCAGCATGAATATTCATATTTTTTTTTCCATATTCAGTATAGTTTAAAATTTTTTCCATACCTCGCTTGTTTAAAATATAAGAATGAGCATTCAATGGGCTCCATAATTTAACAATACTAGTGGTTACTAAAAAAGATACAGGTAAAGGATAATTACAATAACCTAAATAAAAAATATCCCATTTTTTGCTATTCGAAAGCCATTGATTTACATTTTCTAATTTTTTTAAAGAAACTTTTTCAATTCTAGCATCTTCTTCCATAAATAATACAAATTGATGATTATTATTATAAGCTTGTTTAATCATTTCAATGTGATTTTTGGTAATATCTAAAGCAACATCATCCACGTAATCTTGATTGATTATTTTAAATATGGACATGTTAATAGACCCTTCGTTTTTATTTACAGTTTTACCTTCTACTTCGTAAAAGTTTACTTTTTTATCCGGAAACAATTCATTCAACGATTTTTGAAGCTCCGTCTTGTCGTTTTTTAAAAGTTTTAGTACATAAATACAGTCAATGACTTGAAGCATGTTTTCAAAAAAAGATTGATTCTTTTAAACCTTTTTGAAAATTGATCAAATTATTTACAAAATAAAATTTGTCATAAATTATGGAACTGTTTGATTATACTTATGATGATAGTGATAATGAAATGACTTTTAATACGTTACCTATTGCTAAATTAAAAAATGTTATTATTGATTGTCCTTCCTCTTTTGCTTTTAAAGCTGTCAAAAATGATTTGGATAGACTTCGAGAGGAGCAATTTGAAGAATCCATAAATATTACAATGAAAGATACTAGCACATTGGAATTTACCATTAGCAATGATAACCAACTTTGTGCTCTATTTACATTACAATTTAATTCAAAATATCCGTTTGAAGCCCCTAAAATGACTTTTATAGGTCCTCAATATGATTTTCCTACCAATTTAGATTTGACTCTTAATTTTAAAAAATTTTCTCAATCGGAATGGTCTATTCGAGAATCAATTTCTACAATTATCATGGATATTTTAAACGTTATTTTTCAAAAAAAAATTTACTTTACGACTCTTTCGTGGCGAGAGGAAGAAAAAGTGGTGATTGAGTTTCTTAAAGAAATGAATTATTTTAGTAATCCCAGTTATTTTGATGAATGTCAAAAAACTCATGAAAAAGGTGAGGGAACGGGTTATGGTAAAAGCACTGATGTTAATCAATCCATGATTATTGAAGAAAAGGAAAAAATCAAGATACAAATGTTTAAAAAGTGTTTTGACATTATGACTAATGATACAGAATTAAAACTTTATATAAATTGTTTAGATATACCGTCCAAACTTCAAGTATATTTAGAGAATAGTTCTTTTCTACATGTTAATAATATTAAGGATTCTGTATCTCCTTGGGTTTCCTTTTTTCAAAATGAGACACTCACAAAGTCTTTTCATGAAAAGAATAGTGTAAAAAACTTTTCTATGTTAGAAAATGGTCCTAATATCATTGTTCCTGAAACTGAAATTGACAATTTTTTTAACAGTCATTATTATTGTAAAGAAAAACCAAATACGGAAGCTTTATCGAAAAAACTTTTTAAACGAATCGTGATTGAAATGATGGATATGGATGTTCTTGCAAGACAATCGGATAATTTTAGATTTGCTTGGACACCAGAAAAGTTTCAATTTTGTAAATTTATTGTATTTTCTGAAAACGAACCTTATTTTGGAGGAATGTTTGAATTTCATCTATATTTTCCCAATAATTATCCAGGGTCTCCTCCACAAATTCATTTGGTTACCACTGGAGGTAATACGGTTCGTTTTAATCCAAATCTGTACGAGGGAGGAAAAGTATGCCTTTCTTTACTAGGAACATGGTCAGGGGAACAATGGAATCCAAATATCAATTGTATGACTCATGTCATTCAAGCTATTTCGGTAATGATTCTTTCAGATCAACCCGTGCAAAATGAACCTGCTTATTCTTCATCCATGTATTTTGATTCAGAAGATAAACAGGAAACAAGTGAGATATTAATGGTTCGAAAATACAAATTTCAAATAAAATTTTATGTATTGAAATATGCACTCTTAGAACATCTTAAAAATCATAGCTCTTTATTTTATCCTCTTTTTTGTCAAATATTCAAAACTAAACGTGAGACAATCTTAAATTCTTGTGAAAAGTATTTACAGATTAGTCAGTCTCCAGGCTTTATAAAAATTAAAAGTGCCAAAGGATTTCAAGAAAATAAAGAAGCAATTTTTGAAAATCCAGTGTTTTTAGAAACGGTTATTCAAGAAATCAAGGACCTCCTGCAGGACGATTAAATAAAATACCTTGGTATGGACCAGGAATTTGCTTCCAAAGTAAATAACTGGCGTCATAAATTATAGCAAGAGCTGGACCATTATTGAGTGATCTTGGGTATGTTTGATCGGTTACAAATACCGAAACATCGTTTGAAACTGCAGGAGTGCAAGTTGGTGTAATAAAATCTAAAGGAATAAAACTTTCAATGGGCAACGTAGTGAGACTCATATCTAATTTAAACAAATATTTTTTTTTAACTTTGCTGAATTAAATGACACAGTGTTATGTTTTAAAAAAACAATTTGTCATGACAGCTGAAATGGATAAATGGGTAGAATTTCTAAATAAATATGAAACTGAATGTTATAATATTTTGACATTTAAAAATACTACACCTCTACCCCCTTTGAAAAAAATGAGGGTTCGTTTCTATTTTAATATCATGAAATTTATGATGGAAGAAAAAGAGATTATAAATTTATCTTATGGATTTATTCCATCTCAATGGCGACTTTTAAAAGAAATAAAAAAAACTTGCGAGATTGAAAACTTTTCAAAATTTCTAGGAAAAAATTTAAAAGATCAATGTAAAACTAGAAAAAACTATATTATTTCTGCAGATTTGAAATGTAATCTAGATGTTCCTTCAAATACTTTGGAAATAAAATCATTGTCTCTTTTAAAGTTGTATCATTTTATTTTAGAAAATAGTGAATTATTTAATATTGTTTCTTTGCCTTGTAAAACAGATGGAAAATACTTGGTTGATCATGATTAAATTATTTGAAAACAATAAACAATATTATTTTATTGTTTATTATTAGGAAATGTTAAGTGGACCTACTACTTTTGCCGAATATCTTTGTTTGAATCCTCAATTATCAGGATTTGTAAATTTATATTCCAATTCTCCCTTATTTGGTATCATTGGAACGCTTTCAAATACTCAAATATTTATTCCCAACAATGATGCATTGTATAATGCTGGGAATCTTTTAAACAACTTTGCTCCAACACAGATTGATGAAAATTTCTTGTATTCTTTGGTTCCAATTACTGATTCAACAACACAATGTACTTTATTACCGGGTTATAGTGTTGAAGTGACTCCAACAACGGTAAATGGAATTCCTATTATTACTATTACTTCTTTGGCCAAGGGGAATATTGCCTATACCATTGGAACTTATTTAATACCAACTTCTCCAGATCCTAATTGTTTACCTCAATAATTTAAAATTATTTTAATAAAAATGAATGTTTACACAATGAGATCTCATTCATGTGATTTAAAAACTCAATGTATAGTTCCAAAAGGATGTTTATATGTGACTTTAAAAGATTATGGAGAAATTTTTTTTAAAGATGACAAGGCAAAAACTTTTCTTACCCTTTTTTCAAAAAATTCTTACTTGTTAAAAGATCCAATAAAATATGCCAAAGCCTTGAAAAAAATATTTGGAGTAAATTTGGATATAATCAAACCAGGAGAGTTTTATAAAAATACAATTTATAGACCCTTGTTGTCGTGGAAAATTGGAGAAATATTATTATCTGAAAAATCGGGATTATTTCAAATGGGAAATTTAAAAGATTTTTATGATGGGGAATTTTTACAAAGTTTTAAAAAATTAAATGAAAAAAATTTGGATTTAATTTATAGTAATTCGATTTACCCTAGTTTAGATGAATTAAAAAAATCTTTAAAATTTCCCATTCATTATGAAACTTTGAAAAAAAAACTTGCAAAAATATCCCAAAAAGAACTTTTTGAAGTGTTTCCTGGAATTTATTATAATTTTACATGTAGAAAATTTTGTTAATTTTGAAAATCTAAACACGCTTGGTATTCGCGTAGTCGGTATTTTTTCAATGCTACAGATGGTTTCATATTCCATCGTTTCATCATATCTAAATATTCATTATTCTTGTCCAAATGATAATAAATTTCTGGTAAATCATATTTTTCAATTAAATATTCTAGCCAATCTATAAATTTTGGAACAGGTCGTTCTTGACGAGTTTTGATTTTTATTTTTAGTTGATAAAGCCAAACTAATAATGTTAAAGAGTTTTGTAAAAATTTTTCTACTGGAAAATCATTACAATACAAATTGTAATGGTTTCGACAATTTTCACAGGGAAGAATGGTACGGAGATTTTCAAAAAAAAAACCAATGTTTTTTTTATTTCGTTTATTTATTGTGCAGGCTAAAGCTTCCATAGAAGACCAAAAACCTGGCCCCCATATTTCAGGGTCAATATTAATTTCATCTGTCATAAGAAAGAATCGTTCTAATAGTAGTAAATAAAAAATTTCTTCTTGAAAAAAATTAAATTTAAACAGAGAAAAAAAAAAATTAATTTTTTTTTTTAACTTGATAAAGATAAAATGTCACAAATAAGCTTAACAGGTTCATTACGTACATGCAAGGTTGATCAAGGCTGGGCCGCCCGTATTCAGTCTGATCGTTTCGAAAATCCCGAATTATTAGTTTGCCCCGTATGGTCCGGATACGATAACACCAATCGTCCCGTTTGTGTTGATTCTTTCTACACCAAATCCCCCGGATGTAACAGTCCTCTTGACAGAATTGACGTTGAAAACTATCTTCGTCCTCAATACATGGAATACATCAACTTGGATGCCGAAGGTTTCCGTTACAATCAAGACATTGAACAAGGCCCTGTCGAAAATTTCGAGAGTTGCCGTAACTCCAACACTGACATGAGCTGCTACAACGCTGGTGTCCGTACTATTAATCTTGAACAACTCCCTAAAATCACTGGAAACTTTAACCAAAGTCCCAATGGTGCTCAAATCTACCCCAGATGTGGAACTTACCCTATTAACCGTGCCATGACTCAAGAAGCTGTTGTTGCTCAAGCTCACCGTAACGCTGAAGCTGTCCAACACAATGTCCAACAAAAATCCATGCGTGACAACTCTGGCATGTAAAATTTTTATTTTACCATTTTTTCCTGTAATGAAAAATGATTTATTTTCATTTCTTGGATAGTTTAGAATCAATGCAACAACACTTTAAAAAAAATTGGGTAATTTTTTCTCAAATTTTATTTACTCTTAATTCTGGATTTTTAAATTTAATCACGTTTAATTCATGTTATCAATTACCATCGTCACACGTTACTGGTTTGATTACACGTTCAGCAATTGAAATATTTAATTCTAATTATACAATGTTTGGAATTGTTTGTTCTAATTACCTAATGTATTTGTTAGGAACAATTATTTCTGGCTATTTTTTGGAAATTACTGAATTTGTATTGACATTGAATCATTTTCTCATGATTGGTTTACAAATTTTAATTTTGATCCTCTTGACTCTAAATTATTTTAATTGCTTACTAGTTTTATTATTATCAAGTTTAGTATTAGGATTACAAAACGGTATTTCAAGTAGTTTAAGTAATCATTCATTACGATCGACTCATTTTACTGGATTGACTACTGATATTGGAATGTGTTTAGGTCAAATGATGAAAAAAAATTATGAAAATTCTTTCAAATTTTTAATTTGGATATCAAGTTTATTATCTTATTTTTTGGGTGGCTTAATTGCAACAGTTTGTTTAAAATTTTCACCAAATAATGTTTATATTTTTAATATTTTTTTATTATCTGTAGTGTTTATAATCTTTATCAAAAATAAATGAAAGAATCCACTAGTTTTTATGAAAATATAAAAAATTATTTGGCAAAAACTCCAATACCAAAAGACAAAGATTATGCTTTTCTATTGAAACCTAGATAATGGCTTAATAGGGTATGACTATAATAAAAAATGGAACAACCTTTTCTATTAGAAACCCCGTTAACTTTAGAGTGGTCAAAAATATTGTTTACGATACCTAAAAAATATAAAAAAATATTACAAAATGTCTCTGGAAAAGCTCCTCATAGTAAAATTACAGCAATTATGGGACCATCAGGATCTGGAAAAACTTCTTTATTGAACGTTTTGGCCTGTAGAGTTGTGCAAGATAAAAATATATCTTTGACAGGAACAATTTATATTAATCATCAATTGAGAAATGAAAAAACGTTTTCAAAATCAATAGCTTATGTAGAACAACATGATTTGCTTTTTCCTTTTTTAACAGTCAAAGAAACGATTACTTTATCTGCCAAATTTAATGGAAATTTAGTTAGTCATTTAGTGGAAGACACTATGCGCCAAATGAGTTTAGAGAAATCAAGAGATACACTTATTGGAAATGAAACAGTTCGAGGACTATCTGGAGGCGAAAAAAAAAGAGTAGCAATTGCAATTCAATTAATTTCCAATCCAAAAATTTTATTACTCGATGAACCAACAAGTGGATTAGACAGTTTTCAAGCAATGGCAGTTTTTCAAAATCTCAAGGTTCTGGCCAATCAAGAAAAAACAATCATTGCATCAATACACCAGCCAAGTTCTGCCTTGATGGAAATGGTGGATCATTTAGTTTTATTAAGCGAAGGTAAAACTATTTTTAATGGACCCTATATTGATGTATTAAATTATTTTCAAACGATGGATTTTCATTGTCCAGTAAACTATAATCCAATGGATTTTATAATTGATCTTGTTTCATTAAATTACAATAATGAAGAAGCATTAAAAATTTCCAACAAAAGATTGGAATCTTTGGCTCTAAATTGGAGAACCATGGAATCTTGTAATAATAATAGGAATGATACCACTAGTATATATAAATTGGAGACCTCTAATAATTCAAAACAATTTTCATTAGGTCCTTTATTGTGGAGATCTTGGATTCAAAATATTAGAAATACCTTTGCGTTGAAAATAAAATTTTTTACAAGCATATTTTTTGCGTTGGTATTAGGAGGTATTTATTCCAAATCTTCAAATGATGCCTCTGGAATTCAAGATACGATTGGTATTTTATTTTTTATTGCCATTAACCAAGCATTTTCCAATGTAATTGGAATTATCAATTTGTTTGTGAATGAAAAAATATTGGCTCAAAAAGAAATCAAATCAGGATTTTATGGGTTACCAGTGTATTATTTGTCAAAATTAATTGTAGAAATACCTTTTACCATGATTTCTCCTCTTGTTTTTGGAATTATTATATATTGGATTGTTGGTTTAAATTCTTTACCACAACGATTTTTCATGTTTTTATTTATTATTATTCTAGAGTCATTTACTGCCATGATGATGGGTATTTTTGTTTCGGCTCTATCCTCGTCGGTTGAAATTGCTACCGCTTTTGCTCCGCCTCTAAATATTGTTTTTTTCTTATTTGCAGGTGTATTTATAAATTTGAAAAATTTACCTGTTTGGTTACAATTTTTTCCCAAAATTTCCTTTATTCATTGGTGTTTTGAAGCCTTGGTTATTAATGAATTCAAAGGAAAAAAATTTACATGTAACCATTCTACACCTTTTTGTATTGAAACTGGAGAGCAAGTTTTACAAATGTATTCATTAAATAATCATATTAATATATCTTTACTTTCTTTATTTGGAATTGGATTGGTTTTCTTAATTCTGGGTTATTTTGGATTGTATTATACAAGTCCACGATACACAAGTCCACGATGCCAAAAAATTTAAAGTTTTTTAATTTAATAAAAATGCAACAACAACAATCTGTCGAAAATCAAGTTTTTTGCGCACTATTTCAAAAAATGATTTCACAAGCTCCAGAATCTCAAAAAGAATCGATCAGAGAAATTAAAAATTTTATCATGGACACGCTTAAAAAATTGGAAAATATTTTGAAAAAAAAGACCGACACTAATCAAGATTTGGGTTTTACTATTTCTGCTTTAAAAGTAAAAATGTTTTGTGGTAGTATGATTAATACTTATACATGGATAGCTGAAAATCCCAAGTTGGCCAAAAAATTTCTTACCATGCTTTGTAAACTTTCTCTAAGCAAAATAAAAAAACCATTTGAAAAATTAGAAAATAATAAAGAAAAAATTACCAAAATGACGGAAGAAAAGTGTGAGATTTATAGTGAAAAGATTGCCGAGCCTATGGCAAAGTATCTCACCAAGCAAGCTAAAAAACTCAACAACTTAACAATGGATTTACCGTAACAAATTATTTTTTAGACACTAAAACAACAATAAATTTATGAGGACCTTCTGGAATCGTGTATATTTGATTATTTTTTGGGATTTTTCCATTAATTAGAAATTTTATACTTGCTTTTGGAATTCCTTTGAGTTGAGCATATTTTTGTTTAAGAGTACTGTATGTATCGTGATCGGTAAAAGGAATATAAGTATTTTCATTAGATATTGATCTAAAATGAACTTTATTTTGTTTATCTTGCGGAGGCGAAATGACTGGTAATAAAGAGCTTTTTTGCCCTAAAACGTATTTATCAATTTCTTGAACTATAAGTTGTTCCAAAAAATATTTTTTAGCTTGACGGATTTTTAAATTTGCAACTTTTTTTTGCTCTTGTTTTACTTTTTGTAAAACCAACTTTTCCAAATTTGACATGATAGATACAACATCAGTTGGAGAGTATTTATCATGTAACCAATCCTTAAACTCTTGTTTTAATTTGGATTGGATACTAAAAGCTTGACTTTTCATTTTATTTTCTTCCTCTGCGGAATAAAAAAGATTTTTTTTAGAGGGACGCTTTGCTGAAATTACAGTCGGCAAATCTTGAAAGTTTATTTTTTTCATTTATTTTAAAAACTAAAAACAATTTTCAAAATAAAAAGTGGTATTATTTTTGAAAATAGTTCCACAACCTTTATAAATATTTTACAATCTGTAAAACATGAATTGTAAATAATTTGATAATAAGTTTCAAATCCTCCTACCTCGCAAATTATATCAGCAAAAAGAATATTTTTATAATAAACGCTATATACTGGATTATGAATTTTTGACTTAGCATAACGATATTGACTACCTTTTTTTTGAACAATTGTTACATTATTCAAATTGACAAATAATGTATTTTCTAACCGATGTAATAAAGGATTAAAAATTGATTCACAAGATTCTGCAAAAGTATAATTCCATAAAATAATTTTATCCAACTCGCAATTTTGCTCTTGAGATTGAATTAAAATCGAAGACATTTTAATTTTTTTTATTTAGAACAATCTTTTAATTTTCATTTTTTATCAAAGTAATACAAATTCTTGAAAATTCATATATCGATCCTGGAAAAATAAAATAAAAGGTATTTTAGTTTCTCTTTTCATACATATAAACAAATCTATATATTCTTGTCGTTCGTTTTCACTATAAAAATATATGGTTGATTTGAAACTAGGAGATTGTAAACTATTTGTAATGATCATTCGATCGTCCAAATCTATGATATATCGTAAAGAAAGCCATTCTTTAACAACTACCCGATAAACTATATATTTAGGTAATAATCCAACTACAAATTTGTATATATCATGACTTGTAGGGTCAAACTCAAAAATTAATAATAATATGGTATCGGGTAAATCAAAAAATCTCATTTATAAAAAATATAAAAATATAATTTTAAATAAAGCCAATGGAACAAGACATTTGTAAATCTAGAGAAATTTCAGGACTTTTACAATCGTTTATTTATGCTGCAAATGACCCTAAAGATCGAAATACAATAATAAATTATTATATTAATCTTACTAATTCAACTAAAACTCATCAATGGTTAGGAACATGGCATCTTGAATATTCAGGTAAACCTCTAACTCAAAACCAATTATCTCAAAGTAAACAACAGCAATCTAAAAGAAAATGTTTACAAAATTTGATAAAGGTAAGTGAAAATGTTCCTGAATTATCTGGCTTTGCTGAAAAGATTAATGAATTTGTAGAAAAGAATAAAAATATAATTCAACGTAAAATATCTCTTTTTACAGTTTGTGTCACTTATGAAGGAAATTCTGTTCATTTTGTTTCCTATATTTATTATCCACATGAAAGTAAATTAATTAGTTTTGACCCGGGAGTAGAAGTTTATCATCATGGTCAAAAAACAATTGTTCCTTGTATTCGTCAAGCATTTCATAAATGTGGATTGATTGGTAATGCTCAAACTAATCAAAATGTAGATTTGGGACGATGCACGGATTTTGAATTTTGTGGAAAAATTTATGGCGTACAATTTAACGGAACCAACCAAGATGCTTTTTGTCAAAGCTGGACAATATTTTTCTTAATTCGATCTTTATTTACAAGTCACAATGATAATTCTTTTGTCTCGAATTGGTGTAAAATTTCTCCAGTTCAAAGAGAATTTTTAATCATTATTTACTTTATTATTCCGTCTTTGAGTCATTTTGAGGAATTTAGACAAAAATATTTGGAAATTGTAAAAAATCATGTTGGAGAAATGAATCTTGTACAAGTTTTGGACAAAATATATAATTATGCTACTAATTGTCATTTAGCATCCTGTAAAACTCCGAATTCACAAAAAATATCTTGTCAAAGGCAGAAAAAAACAAAAAATATTGATTTACAACAAATTTTGAAAATTATTTCTGGTTAATTTTGATGATGTTGCCATAATTTATCACTACCTCCTAAATGTCCCCAATCAGAGTCTACTGTTAATTTACTGCTTATACCACCTCTCGGTCTAAACTCAATTTCGATTCTAATTCTATCCGGTTCAAAAAATGTTGTTAATTGTTTATACATCACGTCTAAGCATCTTTCGTAGCTTATAATTATATCTCTAAATTGATAGATGTAATTTTTTAAACTTTTCAACTCTATTGTTTTATCTTTACCGTAAAACCAGATTGTAATGACTCCAAAATCTGGTTGATCTTTTACTCCTAAAAAAGTAAATTCAGGAATGACAATTTTTTGCTCATATCCTTTTGCCGCGTTGGGTAAAAATTTTAACAAACTTTCATCAACGTCTTTCCAAATCTTGGGCATTTATTTTCCATTTAAAAATAAATTTTCTTGATTAAAAATTTTTAGACAGCTCCCGAGGTGGAAATGTCTTGACTTACTGACATGGCTCCTGCTGGTCCACTTGTTTGTGAGGTAGGGGAATTATTAGTGGATTGGGAAACTAATTGACTGATTTGACTGTTCATATTGGTCTTGACAACGTTAACAGGAGTATTGACAGGTTTAGCTTGGACACCGTTAATAGTAGACATGGAACCACCAGCAGAACGAGCCATAATTTCGAGAAGCTGTTGTTGAGTAGTATTGTAAGTACCACCAATAACACCCAAGGCTCCGGCGTTAAGATCGGTTCTTGGAGTGACAGAGGGGCGGAACCAAACATTACTGTTGATATCTGCATTGGGAAGAGTAGGAACAACTGGAATATCACCACGAATGAAATCAGCACGACCATAAAGTCTACTCTTTTGCATTGCGAAAATATAACGATCAGCATTATAATAAATAGGTTCTTTTTCGGAACCATGACTTCCATTCATTGGTTGAACGGGAAGCTTGTCTGTAACTTGAGCACCCATATCGGCTAATTTTTGATTCATTTGTCGGTAGGTTTTTTCAGAACTTTGTTGTTCTTGTTTTGGAGCAGATTTGTAATCTTCTCTTACAAGTGGTCTTTCTACCATGTTTACCATATCCATAGGTTGGTAGTTTTCTTGTTGGACGGGGTGTTCCATAGTTAAAGGATCTTGGGCGTAAGAAGCAAGATATTCTTGTTGGGGGAGATTATATTTTACAAAAGAATTTAAACCAACGGAATTGAAACGAGGAGAGAGATCGGCTTGGTAAGTTCCTGGGACGGTATAAACTGGAATACCGGGGTTAGGACCTTGGTAATTTTCAAAAGAAGCTGCGGCTTTTTCAGCTTCACTAGGACCACTAGGGGCTGATCCATCGGCGCTTGCTTGAGAAACACCAATAGTTGGAGAAACAGTTTGAGAAATAATAGATTGTTGTTTTTCATTTAAAAGACTAGGATTGATAAATTGATTGGGGTTGAAATAGAGTTGTTCTTGATTGTTTCCGTAAGTGGCAGCACCGTTTGTAGTGCTATTGACTTGCGAGTTCATAGCTGTCATTGTCCATCCCCAATTCTCTACGATATTGGAGTGGCCACTAGCTGCCTTGTACATGACAAAAGTCACGACTAAAAATACAATTAAAAAGACAAAAGAGTTTGATGCCATGATGTTTTTTTTAAAACAAATTTTTTTTTTTTTTCATATATTTTCAATTAATTTTTAAACTGTTATGTTTTTTTTTATAAATAAATGTATAGTTCCATTCAAAAAACTTATAAAACTATTATTGAAATGTATGAAGAAGATAAAATTTTCAACGGAATATTAATTTTAAGAGAACCAGAAGGACCGAGCGCTGTTGGCCCTCTTACCATAACACCATTACTTACTTGGGAAAATATGAGGCATTTTTGGAAAATGGCAGTTTCTAGAATTTATAATCCATGGAGAGCCTATTTAATGGCAGCTTTAATGGGTCAAGATGCTAAAAGAGAAGCTGCTAAACAACAATGTTCCAATATTTTATCAGAATTAGCTCAAGAGTTGGATAAAAGATATCCAAATCTTATTTTTCAATTTTTAATTGCTACACCGGCAGGTACCGTTAGATCAAACGGTGGAACATTAACTCATAATATTTTTGCTCTTTTAGGAATAGCCGAAGCATTTACTGGAAAAAATTTATGCACAACTAGAAATTATGACGAGCAAACAAAAACTCTAGCTGATTTTTTTACGAGCGGATTATGTTATTTTAATAGATATTCTGGGACAAGTTATTCACATGTTTTACAAGTAGTTATTGCACGAAAAAATTAAACAAAAATTTATTTTAAATAAATGAAACATTATTTTCTTCCTTTCATTTATTATTTTAAATATAAATTAGATGGTTCAAAAGAATCTAAAAAACTAGATAGCAATCTTATCTTGAATCGAAAGAATTTCATCAAAAGGAAGAACCATTACCAAATCCATACGATTAAACCTACCATACAACGTATAATCTAGCCCACTTTGTGTCACATAGGGTAATTTATCAAAAAAATGCTTTACTTTATCTACCAAACCAAGTCTATTTACCATCACAAAACCATTTGGAGTTTGAAAAGCAACATAGTCAGCCTCACCATATATCCATCCTGGATATCCTTCAATGTCATTTACCTCCAAATATACAATACTTGGATCAGGTGGTAGTCCTCTTTTCCTAGCCTTGATAGCTTTAACTTCAACCTTGATAAAGCGATCCAATGATTTTTCAAAAACAACAAAGTCGTAATGACGTTTTCTATTTTCTGTCGTGGTAGCTACCCGAATCCGAATATTATTAGTCCTAAAATAATTATAAAAAAGATCCTCTGCATTTTGTCCAAGCTGTCTTGAAGTATCATCTGCCAACTCACCACCACCTTTTACTTTTCCCGGCCCATGGCTGTCTCGTTTTTTAATAAAAGCTTGAAAGCATGGACTACAATATCGTTGTCCATGCGAATTACTATTGCAAAGAAGGCAGTTCATGATTTAATTCTTGATGTATATAAAAGCTAAAAGTTAATATTTTAGTACAAAAAATAAGTAAAGCATCAATTTTTCAACTAGAACAAAAAAAAATCAAAAAAATATAGATTTTTCATCAATTTTTTTTGATTTTTAAAAATTGAATTTGAAAAAGTTTTTTTCAAATTTAATCAACTTTAAAGTAAATCAAGACGTTTAAGTAAATCAATTAATTAAATTTTATAACAGTACATAATGACTAAAAACACTGGAGGAGGAAAAAAACACAAACGTGGAGCCAGACCCACTGCTGGAAAGCGTGAATTAATTATAAAAGAGGATCAACAAGAGTATGGTCTTGTGGATAAAATGTTGGGAGACATGAGATGTCTCGTCTTGTGCTCAGACTCGACGACCAAAGTTTGTCATATTAGAGGTAAGTTTAAGAGACGCGTTTGGATAAATCCTGGAGATACTGTTCTAATTAGTTTAAGAGAATTTGAGGACGACAAGGCGGATGTTGTTCACAAGTATGCTCCAGAGGAAGCAGAGCTACTTAAATTTCAAGGAGAATTTGATCCGTCTTTATACAAGAATTTGAGTAATCAAGATGGAAGCACCAATGTTCAACAACTTGTTATGGAAATTACGGATCATGAAAACGAAAACATTGATTTTGAAAATCTCTAATTTTGTTGTTGCGTTTGCTTTGGCTTTTGTTGTTGTTGAATTTGTTGAGTTTGAGTTTGTTGAATTTGAGTTTGTTGAGAACCGTTAGACATTAATGATTTCATAAATTTACCTAATTGATCAATTGCTACTTGAGCTTGTTGTGTCATTTTTCGGGCATCTTGAATTCTTTGTTTTGGTTGATTAGGATCATTAGATATTTGGTTAGTTTCAGTTATAACAGATCTTAAATTACTGATAGTTTGTTTTACATCTCTTGGATCAACATTTCCAGTTGTTTGCCAAGAGGTTTTCATTTTTGTAAACAAGTTATTGACTTGTGCGATTTTTCCCAAAGATAGACTTATTTGATTATTATTTGTAGGATATTCCGGAATATATTGTGGAGGATTTCCTAAAAGATTTTTTTTGGCTTGTTTTAGTTTTTTACTTTCTTGTAATAACGTTTGATAATCATTATACATTGATAATAGTTTTTCTTTTTTTTGATCTTGTGACAATGAAATGTTTGGATCATCCAAACGTTGAAAAACATTTTTTAGTTGCGTATTTGCAATATTTTTATCTTTTCCTTTGATTATATTTCCCATTTTTATTTTATCTAAAAAAATAAAAAACTGTTTGAAAAATTGATATCCATTTCTTATTAATGATTTTTCCATAAAACATGTCTTGCAAAGAATTAGAGGATGTTATTTTAGATAAAGTTTCCGAATATTTATCTTTATATGATTCTGCGTTTGTTCATAAACAATCCTTTGATTATTTTATTAATCATCGCTTAACAAAAATTATCGAAGAAGAACCTACTATTATTGTCCCATTGGGCGAGAATAAATTTTACAATGTTCATTTTGGTCAAGTTTTTGTAGATAAACCTTATATAATTGATGAAAATAGACAAATTAGATATATATTACCAAACGAAGCTAGACTTAGAGATTTAACGTATAGTAGTTTAATTTCTGTCAATATAAGAACGTTTCAAACTGAAAAAAATGGTGCCGATGAAATTATTTCAGAATCTAATTCTCAAGACTTTTACAAGATAAATTTGGCAAGAATTCCCATGATGATTGGGACATCCAAATGTAATTTATATAATAAAACAAAAGAGCAAAAATTAAAGTCTGGAGAATGCGCTTGGGATAATGGAGGTTATTTTATTATTAAGGGCAAAGAACGAGCTTTGGTTTCACAAGAAAGAATTAATTATAATATTGTTCACGTTTTTGATCAAAAACTAAATAGCAAATTTTTCATGGTTTCTGAGATTCGAAGCATGTCTGAGGAAACTGGACATTCCGTATTGATTCAAATGAAAATGACAAATAAAGTTGATAATAAAATTTTATTACAAATTCCTTATGTTTCTCAGGAAATCCCATTAGGATATATTTTTAAAGCCTATGACTTTTCAATTCAAGATATTGTTCATATTTTAGATGTTAATCTCAAAAGTGAATATCAAAATTATCCAATAATTTATACAGTAGCTAAAAATATTATTAGAGATGCAGAGACAATTGGTTCTCAAGAAAAAGCAATTTCTTATATTACTCAATTTTCAATGCATAGTTTATCGAAAGATCGCCGTTTTTATTATATTCACCAAATTCTTAATAATGAACTTTTTCCTCATTTGGGAATCACAAGCACAAGGAATCAAAAGGGTTTCTTTTTAGGACATATGCTTTCCAAATTGCTTTTTACTCTTGTTAAAAAACGTTCTATGGATGACCGTGATCATATTAACAATAAAAGATTAGAAGCTGGTGGACATTTAGTGGCTGAACTTTTTAGAACATTATTCAAAAGATTTGTTCGAAGTATGGAACCCCAATTATTAAAAAGACCTGATATTTTGGTCGTCATGTCTAGAAATAATATTATTACCCAAGGTATTAAGCATTGTTTTTCTACAGGTAATTGGGGTATTCCAAAATCCAATTATATACGAACAGGTGTATCTCAAATTTTGTCAAGATTAACTTACAATTCATTCTTGTCACATTTACGTCGTGTTTTGATTCCAATTGGAAAAGAAGGAAAAAATACCAAAATTCGTCAATTACATCCCTCTCAAGTTGGATATATTTGTCCATTTGAAACTCCTGAAGGGCATTGTTTAACGGCGGATACACAAATTTTAACCAGTGATGGAGTGACCACAAAGCCTATTACCTATTTTAAAAACCCTGATCACCCAGTGGTTACTGTAGATGTTCAAACTGGAAAAGAAAATATATCTAAAACATATCATTATTTTGAGGTAAAACCCACCGAGTTGTTTGAAATAAAAATTATTAATGACCGTAGTATAAAGGCGTCTGGATTACATCCATTTTTAGTTTTCAACCAAGATGGAGAGCTAGAATGGAAAAAATGTAGAGATCTCCAAATGTCTGATCGACTTGCTACACGTCCTATATTAAAATCAGTAGATACTTGTCCATCTAACCATAAAATAAGAATATTAGGACTCGTCAGAGCATTGTATCGATCCAATCAAAATTATATTTATGTTCCAGATTATTTGGATTGGAAAGAAACGATGGATGATTTTAAAAAACAATATGGAGATTTTAAATATGATAAAAAAAGTCGTAAAATTTTTATTCAATTAGATAATTTAGAATTGGAAACAATTATACCTTCTTATGTTAAAAGTCGAGGTTATATTCGAGATTATTTGATGGGATTTTTTTGCGGAATAGACTTTGGAGAAAATATTATTGATCAAAATATAATTCGAGATATTAATTGTATTGAATTGAAAGGGTCTTATCAAGAAAAGGTAGCCCTCTGGAAAGATTTATTCAAAATGATTTTTGAAAATTTCAATATTTCATGGGACAGTGTTACATTTGATGAAGAAGAAATTATGAAATTTTATGTGCAATTGACAGACATCAATATTATAAATTATATTGATACGTTTGGTTTTTTTTACAATGGAGAATCTGAAAAAAATATATTTATTTATCGTGATTTTTTATATGCTCGTGGGCACAATAGAAACTTGGAGTTTCTGGATTTTTTGAGTGAAATTAGAGTTTATAATCAGCGAATTACATTTTATCCCATTCAATCGATCCATAGAATTCCAATAGAATTAACAATGGATTTTACAACCGTCAGTGAGGATCATAATTTTATTGCCAATGGATTTGTCACACATAATTCTGCAGGTATTGTCAAAAATATGACCATGACCACACAACTAAGCACAAAGTTAAATTCTGTATTTTTAAGGATGGTTTTGGAAGAAATTAAAGAAATCAACATGTCGTTTGATTTTGCAAGTTTTACAAATGATTTTGAAGGAAAAGAATATTACAAAGTTTTTATGGACGGAAATTGGGTAGGTTGTAGTTTGAGCGATGAAGTATATCATAAAATTTATGATTATAAAAATAATGGTAGGTTTTCACCTTTCATGTCTGTTTCTATTAATAAGAATGAACGAGAAATCTTAATGTTTACAGATGAAGGTCGTATGCTTCGTCCCTTGTGGAATGCTAAAAAATTTCCAACATTGGAAGAAATGAAAACCAAATCTATTGAAACAATGATTCAAGATAGAAATATTGTTATTATTGACTCTTATGAAATTGAAAATAATATTATTGCCATGACACCTGATGAATTAACCAAACATGATTTTTATACGCTTTGTGAAATTCATCCCTGTTTAATGGTCGGTTTATGTGTTGGATTAATTCCTTACTCTGATCATACACAAGCTCCTCGTATTACCTATCATGCCTCTATGGGTAAACAAGCGATTGGAGTTTATGCTAGTACGAATAATATTCGATCGGATACTATTGTTCATGTTTTACATTATCCTGAAAAACCATTGGTGCAAACTCATTTGGGTAAAGTTTCTGGATGTGACGAAATGGTTTTTGGTATGAATTTAATTGTAGCGGTAGCAATGTATACAGGATTCAATCAAGAAGACTCTGTTATTTTGAACCAATCTGCATTAGATCGTGGTCTTTTTCGATCCTTTGCTTTTAGAACTATACACGTAGAAGAAAGAAAAAAATCCACCACGCACACCGAGGATATTATGTTTCCGCAAATGGAAATTCGAGCCAAGAGTTATAATTATTCTAAACTTAATTCTAATGGAATTATCAAAGCAGGAATTTTTGTAGGACCGAGTGATGTAATTGTTGGTAGAGTCCAAACTAAAAATATTAAAACAGGTGGAGAAGAAAAAATAGATACAAGTGTTTGTATTAAAAGTGGGGAAGAAGGGTATATAGATCGAGTTTTTATAAGTACAAGTCCAGAAGGTTATAAAATGGTCAAAGTTAAAATTAGAAGTCTAAAAGTTCCTGAAATTGGTGATAAAGTAGCCTCGAGAGCAGCTCAAAAAGGAACCGTAGGAATGGTTTATCGGCAAGAAGACATGCCATTTTGCGCTGAATCAGGAATTGTACCCGATATTATTATTAATCCTTTATGTTTACCTTCTCGAATGACCATTAATCAAATTATTGAATGTATTGCTTCAAAATCTTCTGCACAAGAAGGAAAGTATAGATTTGGAACTCCTTTTACAAGTCATAGTACAGATGTTGTAGAATCATTGTGTGGAGATTTAATAAAAAATGGATTTTCTAGTGATGGAAAAGATATAATGTGTAATGGATTTACGGGAGAACAGTTTGAAGCACGAATTTTTATGGGTCCTACTTATTATCATCGTCTCAAGCATTTAGTAAGTGCTAAAATTCATGCACGTAATCATGGATCATTACAAGCATTAACCAGACAACCCGTCGAAGGGCGCTCAAGAGATGGTGGTCTACGCTTTGGAGAGATGGAAAGAGACTGTATGATTAGTCATGGTGTGTCTCGATTTTTAACAGAACGTCTTTTTGATATGTCGGATGTATTCTCTGTTCCCTTATGTGCAGAATGTGGAGCCATGCCTCACTCTCATGATATTTGTAATGTCTGTGATTGCACGAATATTCGCCGAGTATTAATTCCCTATGCTTGTAAATTATTGTTTCAAGAACTTATGGCAATGGGTATCAAGATTAATTTATTCCCTGATGAAGATAAAAAATACAAGACTCTTGTATGAAATCGTAAAAATTGATGTATTTTTATTTTTTTTTGTTTGAAACTAACTTTTATACACAAGACAAGACCAACAATTTTTATTCAAAACTTTTAAAATAAATCATGGATCAACTAGAACGTATTGCCGAAAACACAATTTCAAAGCATTGTCAAACTTTGAAATGGAAGCGAGACTCGAAAACTCTTTTTAAACTCATTGGAAAAAATGGAAAACCCTTTGGGCAACCCTTTGAAAAAAATAAACAGACTTACAAGAAGCATTTGGCTTTGGGTAATGCCATGATTAAACTAGCCAAAAACCAAAAAAGGGGAGACAATTACAAGTACTCTTGTGCCTTGAATGCATTTCTAACCCCATGTCACTCTAATTGTGGAAAGAAATTTTGTGCCTATGACAAGCTTCGTTCTCAAGGACACTCTATTCCTGTTTCTAGTAGTGAAGCTATTTTATTTGCCTTGTCGAATAAAAGTCTTTGGGATTGCTTTACAAAAGAAAATAATTATGCTCCCACCAAGGTTGTTATTAAACTGTTGCAAAGCAATTTTGATTTTATGACTCAACTTAAAAACCTTGTACCCAAGAAAATTCCATGGATTCCAGTTATTCCGTTGCCTTTACCTATTGACTTTACAATGAGAAATTATTGCACAGATTTGGTTGTTTACAAGTCAAATTTGACTCTTCCTTTCCAGCCTAGTGGAAATTTGACTGATTTGGTTGTTTATCAGCCAATTGGTAACCATTCAACCAATTTGGTTCTTTACGAACCTTTTTCCAATTTACCAATAAATTTCTTGAATACACCTTCCTATTTTTCAATATTTTTAACCATTCTTTTCATGTTTTTTATTAGATTTCTAAAACGTTCAAAATTTGCTTAATCAAATGGTAGAGAACATTTACTGACATACTGTTCCCTGCTTGTTTATAAATAAAACGATCTGAAACACATTGTTTAAAAGAATCTGGAAAGCCTTGTAAGCGTAAATATTCCCTAGGAGATAATCGTCTTTTAATACTAGTTAGATAATAAATACAATTACCTCCTTCTCCGGCTAATAAACAAGGACAGATATTCTTACGTGCCCCTGTTCTTGTATAATTGGAAACATTTAAATTCACCAACCATGGTTCTTTTAATGAATCTATTTTTCCATGTTTTAATAATTCATGTAGTAAATTTATTTTGTGCGGGGTTAATTCTTGTAATTTGGGATTGGTTGTTTTTTTTTCCAAAATACTATTAATATTTTTTTTCAACGGAAAAGGCAAAGGAAATTCAAAAGTATCGTGAGGGGTTTTTATTCCAACAATGTAAATTCTTTCTCTATTTTGTGGTATTCCATAGTCTTTTGTATTTAAAACTTTATGATAAATCTTGTATCCTTTTAATTTATTCAAATAAAGCATAATCATTTCAAAAGTTTTTCCTTGATTGTGATTTACGAGGCCCTTTACATTTTCCAATATAAATACTTTTGGCTTGGATTGTTGTATAGTTTTATAACACTCAAAAAAAATGATTCCTCGTTGTTGCTCGTCAAAAAACCCTTGTCTTTTTCCCAATGTAGAAAACGTTTGACAAGGAAACCCGGCTATATAAAAATCAATGCTTGGTAATTTTTTATGATTTCTTTTCAAAATATCGGTATAAAGTGTTTGTGGATGATAATTTCCCTGAATACTTTTTTGTGCCATGGGATCAATATCTGAAGACCATATATGATCAAATGGAACTTTTAATAAAGCAAGAGCTTGAATAGGAGCCTCGATACCACTACAATCTGTTGCAACACGAAGTCTTTTCATTTATATCACTAAAAATTTTTCTTTAAAAGTTTTGTAAAAGAATTTTATGTCCGTAACTAATATTGTTATCAAGAACTCCACGAACTAGTTCCAAAGTTTCTTCATCGCCAATAAAGGTCATTAGAAATAATAACAAATGGAAATCAAGCAAAAGACTTTCAAAAGTCCAACCTTGTCGATTTATTTCTCTTAATTGGTTTTTTACATGTTGAACTGTTGGAATGTCGTCATCTCGATTAAATTTAGGAAATTTATATACAAATTTAGATTCGCATTCATAACCAATTGGAACGTTAATAAGAAAAAAATTAATATCTACATTTTGGGCTCTTTTTCCCTCGACTATTGCAGTAAATTGTTGTTCAACTTTTAAATTTGATGATATATTTCCTTCTTCAATGATTGCCCCTTTTTTTACGATTTCAATAAATTGTTGACTTAATTCAAAACTGTCCATTTGTACATTGGATTTGTCCATGGTAACTCGAATAATGACAAATGGTTGTTTTTCATTGTGTTCAAACTGTTGCAAAGCCAAACTTAACAATTCTGAGCCTGTAAATAAATTTTCATCGGTTCGTGAAGGAATTCCTAAAATACAACCAACTCGAACTAAACTCAATTCTTGAGCTAATTTTTCAACCTTTAGTAAGTTGCTATCTTCAAGTATTTCCAAATTTTCTTGTAATGGTTCGTAAATATTGAAAACCTTTACTACTTTATTTTCATCAACCGTTCCATAAAGATATCCTAATCTATATTGATGAAAAGACTGTTTACGTAAATAAGATTGAAAATCGTTTGCCAGCCCAGGAGCTATATTTAATTTTTTACAAATAGATTCTTTTTGAGCTTTGATGACATATTCAAATTGATTGTCCATTAATTTAAAATCGGTTAATGTCCATTGATTCTTAATGGTAGACAAAGATTGTAATCCAGGTCTAAATCCTTGTTTTAAATAAATTTCTTCCAAAGTCTTGTTGACAATATTTCCATCTTGAGTAATTTTTTTTTCAACATGACTATTCAAAATTAAATCGTCACCTATCTGTAAATACATTCTTGATCCATTACTTAATTTACATTTTCTAACAGTAAATTCCTTGTCTAGAATTTCTTTTCCTTGCGGATCAAGACTCAAATAATAATAATCTTTTATTTCAAGATTAAATTCTTTACAGGAACTTTCTAAAATTTGTTTGATTTTCCAAGTAGATTTAATATCATATAAACGCTTTGTTCCAGCTTTTGACGTAATTCTTATAATATCCAGCATTTGATTTAAATAAAAAATAGTAAAAAAAATAAAATTCAATTTTTTCAGTTAAGAAAAAAATAACTAAATTAAAAATGTCATTTAATTTAGGTATTCAAAATGCAATAACGATTGGAATTTTTACTTCTTTATATTTTATTCCAGAAATTTATAACCGTATGACAAATCCGTTTTGGGGAATTTGCTCTTATGGAATTCAAGTTATCCATGATGCAGTATGTATTTTGTTTGTTATTTTGTTTTTAAGAACCATCCGTCATCGATCTAATTATTATTTAATCAATTTAAACATGTTTCATTGTATAGTCATGATGTTTTTTTGTTACTACAAACGATGTATTTTGACATTAATTTATAATGATCTACTAGGATTAGAAACTTGTGAGCGATATATACCAATTTGGCAACGAGGATATAATTTAATTCATCTAGATCCACAAACATGTAATAAAGATACGTATCATTATACCTACCTTTGGTTAAATAATCATATTTTACAATCGTTTTTGGTTTTTTTGACAAATTTATATATATTTCTAGTAACATAACCATGCTCCAGCTGTGCCTGTACTAGAACATTCCAATGAATTTTTGTTAGAATCAGCTAAACCTCCTATACACATCATATTTTTATTAGTGTTATTTGGACTTCCCCAAACTCCTTGACAAAATGTATTTCCAGATACTGAACCATCATTTCCAATATATTGAGGCTTTTGACAAAACCAAGAACCGGCAGTTCCTGTAGAATTACATGCCAAAGGATTTCCATTAAGATCCATGCCTTGAACACAAACCATATTTTTATCTTGACCGTCTCCACTACCCCAAGTGCCTTGACAAAATCTGTGTCCAGACACACTTCCATTATTTCCTATATATGGAGGAATTGCACAATAGTAACCTCCAGCATTTCCTGTTTGACTACAAGAGAGCCTGTTTCCTGAACTATCTAAACCATAAAGACAAACTAAATTCTTATTAATGTTATCGGGATTTCCCCAATAACCTTGACAATATCTTGTTCCTGTTACTGATCCATTGTTACCAGGAACATACATATATGGAGAAGGCGAAGGTGGTGCTTGATTACCAGGATAAACATACGCACTATTTAATGGTAAATAGGTAACAGGTGAAGAGTTAACAACTTGAAAAACATTATAAGATCCAGTACTTCCACAAAAATTTCCGGAATTATCATTACAAGAATTTGTGCATGCGTTTTTAAATCCTTGAGAGATTAATGTAGAGTTGGGTAATGCATTTCCATTTTGTAATGCATTGGATACAGATTGTACAAGGGTTGCATTTGGTTCAGTATACAAGCAAGAAACACCAGGTGGAGCTGGTGTTGGACAAGGAGAAGGAGTAACAGTTGAGGAAATATTAACATTTTTAATATTTATACTTCCTGGACCACTAATATATCCATTTCCTACTGTTAAATATGTAGATTTGAATCTTATTTTATAATCACCATTCATTTGATTTAATGTATTCGATACAGTAATAAATCCTGAAGTTGATGATGCCGTCGACGTTGAATATGGAATTTGTGAGGGAGATGGACTCGATGGAGACGGGGAAGGAGACGGGGAAGGAGACGATGACGATGTAGAATTTTTAATAATTGAATATAATAAATAAGTTGAATTTGCTCCAATTAAGGAAACCGTAAGGTTTGTTTTATCCTCAATTTTCAAATCATAATTAAGATTAAATGATCCGTTTAGTGTTATAGTTGGACTCGTAGTCGAATCCTCTTTCCAAATATTTATTGTATTACTGGCTGCAGTATAATAGGCGTAGGTATTGTCCATACTCCATGTACTAAGGCTTGGTATAGTTGGTAGTGGAGTTGGTGTTGGTGTTGGACTAGGAGTAGGTGTTTGAGATGGAATTGGTGTAGATGCCAATGCAAAAATTGGACTATTATTGGTAGCCGCAACTTTGGCACATTGACTATACATTGAATCAGAACCACTTGTATAATAAACCGTAGTATTTCCTGTAAAAGCACTTGGATTGTTTCCATAACAATTATCATTAGTCCAACCTGTTATGAGACTTTGGCCATTCATTGATAAAAAATTTCCTGGAGAACCTGTCGAGCCTCGTATTCCATAAGCTCCAACATAACCAATAGGGCCTTGAGTGCCTTGGTTACCTATAGGCCCTTCAAAACCGACTGGTCCTTGTATTCCCGTTATACCTTGAATTCCTTGAATTCCCTGAGGTCCTTGCGATCCAATAGGTCCTTGTAAACCTGTTAGACCAATATAACCAATAACACCTTGATTACCTATTGGTCCCATGGAACCTTGCGGACCATCTGGACCTTGAGGCCCAGGTATTCCTTGAATTCCAGGAATACCCTGAGCACCGGGTTGACCTTGTGGACCTTGAGATCCAGTTGGTCCAATTGATGGAGAATTACCCATAATGTATTTTATAGAAAATAAGATTTTTTAAAATTTTTTTGACCTAAAATTCAATTTTCTTTTAACTAGAGTTTTAGGATTTTTAATGTCTAAATTTAATTTTCTTTTAACCACTGATCCATTAATGGCGTTCTTAGCCCACATAAAAGACAAACTTTTTGTGGTTTAGAATTTACTTTAGCTAATATTGCGCTTAGTTGTTTACAAGTTGTTTCTTCACAGTAATAATAATGTTTAAAAAAAATTTTTACTACTCTATCCAACTTTTGTTTTAATCTTTTAGTTTTAATATGAACCTCTATCACATTATTCAAGCAATTTACAAGATTATTTGTCAACCCATAAACATAAGCTATATAAGGAACCATTACTTTTTCCAAGGTATAAATACGGAGAAAACTAAGATCTTTATTTATTATTATTTGATCCACCATTTCTTGGTATTGAGAAAAATTAACCCAAAATATTTTTCCTGGGTCATAATGAATTTGTAAATCTGGAAACTTTATTTTGGAATTATCTTCAAGAATAATATTTTCAATTAATTTTTCTAATTTCAAATTACTGGTATCAAAGTCTATAGGCTCAGAGTCATTAATAATTTCAATTTTTTGAAAGTCTACAGGCAATGAGTCATAAAATTGTTGATAATCGGTTGGAAATTTAATAGAAATTTTGCTTTTATTGAAATCACCCTCTATAATATTCCCAATCCCAAAAACTGTAATAGAAGAGTCTACTAATGCAATCAATGGAATTTTAGACAAATTTACAAAATAAATAGGTCTTTCTAATTTAATAGAAAATGTTCCATTTTCATTTTGAGCTTTTACGGTAGCTACAATCGGTTTACTATTGGCTACAATCACAATTTTTTTTTTGATTTCCAACTTGAAATTAGGAATTAAAAAATCTATATTAATTTCTAAATAATAACTATAATTTGATGAATTAATAAAAGAATTGATACTTTTTTTACAAAGTTTAAATAAATTATTTCCTAATAAGTCATCTAGTTTACAAATACCTGGATCACAATCTAAGCCAATTCCAATTAGTCCTCCTGAAAATGCAATATCTAATGAATCTTTTTCTGACTTTAATGTTTGAACCGTAGAAAAAATAGGACGAATAACCCATTCTTTTGTTTCTTTACATTGAACACAATGTCCAGGAAAAATTCCAATCTTATCTCCAATTTCAATAAAACCTGATAAAATAGATCCTCCAACAATTCCTCCATTTAAATTTTCAAGTTTGGTGCCCACAGAATTGATATGAAAAGATCTTAAAATATCCATTTGAAATTGTTCATTAACTTTTTGAATAATACTCTTATTTTGAATATTACATAAAAACTTGCAAATAGAATCTATATTTTTTTTCTTACTTGCACAAACAGGAACCACAGGCTTGTCAATTAACGATGGATTAGACTCTATAAATAATTGTAATTCTTTTATTTTTTGTTCAGCCTCTGATTGATCTTTCAATAAATCTATTTTATTAAAAACAATAAGAATATCTTGAATCGATGTAAAAGGTAGCATTTGAGTATGTTTTAAAGTTTGAGGAGAAGGTATATCGCTATTACTTGCAATAACGAGTAATGCTGCATCAAAAACTTTAGAACCAGATATCATTGTTGCAATATAAGCATTATGTCCAGGACAATCAACAAAACTAATATGATTGATCAATTGGTAACCTTCTTTTTCTAGAATTTTGTCCGTATATTCAAAATCTTGTTTTTGATCGTTATAATAAATTCTTAGATTTGCAAAGCCCAATTGAATCGTGATATTTCTTTCAATTTCATCAGAGCGTCTAGGAGTATGTTTACCTGTAAACGCTTTTACTAGAGTTGATTTTCCATGAGAAACATGACCGATGGTTCCTATATTCACAATGGGTTGATTTTTTTTAATTTGAGAAATTGTAAAGGTTTTTGTCATTTTTCTTATTAGTGTTTTGAAATTTAAAACTTTTTCAATTTTTTATAAAAATATTTTTTTCAATCGAGTATTCAATATCTGGATTTTGATCTAGAATGCTAGAAAAATTATATTCAATGGATTCAAAAAGTTTTTCCATTTGATCTTTTTGATGACTTTTAGCTATAAAAGAATAATAAGGAGAATTAACAAACAATTTACAATTTTGAATTTGGTCTTTTAACTGATTACATATGTTTTTTAATTGTTCCAAACCGTTGCATGAAAAACTTTTCATCATAACTTTTACATGTATTTCAATTTCATAAAAGATTTGTAAACTAATAATTTGTTTAAATTCCTGTAACGAATCATCACTGACTAAACTTGTTAGTCCTGGGAAAATATCTATAATCGTTTTTTTATCAGTTTTAATATCCATAAAATGATCGTAAATATCGCCCAAAGGATATTGCCATAAAGTGCACTCCATAATTTGATTCCAATTTTCATCAGTAATATCACCAAACATTTTCATCATCCATGCTTTCATAATTTTGATAAGGATTGCGTATTTATCTAACCTGTCAATATCATCTTGGACTTTATTCAAATATTTGTTACTTAAATCTACATACCCAGTTTTTTCATCCACCTTGGTAACCAATACTGGTCGAATATCATTTTCTTTAAAAATTGATTTAACTGTTTTTATACGTTTAGTGCTAACTTGATTTAGAGGCATTAAAGCTCCCAAATTTAAATAATCTAGTATTTGAAAAAATACACCATTTGCATCAATTGATTTCACTTGACCAATGACAATTGTGTCTTCTGTTGGAAATTTATTTCTGTGCCATGGATGCTGATAAAGTTCGATTTTTGAAAAATTAGACATTGTTATTTTTTTATAATTGAAAAATTATTCGATCAACAATTTTTCAATTTAAAATTAGCTCAATTACATAATAAATGGAAAAAAGACCCATTCAAGAGTTTCTTAATGAATTTTCTATTGAAGAAAGAATTCCATATTTTGGAAAAGCACGTTTATATAGTATTCCCATTTCTTTTTTTAACAAATCGCCTTTTCAAATACCAAAAGAAATATTTCATTTTGTAACTGCGATATATATAATTGACTCTAATAAAGATAATGTTTATACGTTGAATATAAATACATTTAAAAAAGTAATTGACAATTTCTATTTTTCAACAATTTCTCAACAAGATAATAATAGAAAAAACTTGCTGACCGATCCTGTATTTTTAGGATTAAATACATTTATAAATTTAGAAAGAGAAAAAACAGAAGATACGGATTTAAAAGCTTCCATGAATATTTTGGTAGAATATGCAAAAATTTCTCCTGATTTATATCAACAATTACATCAAAATCAAATTGTTCTAGTTTCGAAACAAGATGATACAGAAATTTTACAATTTAGAGGAAATTCTCCTTGAAATTAAAATTTGAAAAATTCTAAATAATTGTTTATTATTTGTCTAATTCTTGGAAATAAACGTTGTCTCACAAATGGATTAGGGTTGTGTTGTGGATACGTTTCACTCCAAATTTTTGGTAAATATTCTTCCAAAATAGATCTATCTAATTCTAAATTGGTAATCATATCTTTGATTATGATTTCTTTATTTCTTTTCATAAAATTAACAAATAAATTATTAGACGAAGGTTCTGTCATTTCTACAAGCAATAAATCTGAGTTTTCGTTGAGTAGAACCATTTTTTGTAACAAATTATTAAACGCTGCCTTAATTCGTTCATGCTCTGATATTTCAATGGTAATGAGAGGATGATATCCTACTAAAATATTGACCAGTCTAGATAAATGACCAGACGCGCAAGTTCCACTCATGTCTGCTAATTCTTCTAAAAAACGTTTAAATAATTCTTGCTGAGTATTTTCTGGTTGGCGTGAAATGTAAGAAAAAATATATTTTAGCACTGTTTTTAAATTGATGGTTAAATTATCACGAGAAAATAAACTTCGGTCTGTTTCAATTCTTAAAATTGCACTATGGTGATGATATTCAAACCTTTGTATACGTTTCATGGATTCACAGTCCTCATCGGTAATTGGAAATTCATTAAATTCTTGTTGTAAAATTTTAATGTTTTTCCAAACAGAATCATTGATTTGTGTGTTATGAACATTTTGATTATCATCATATACAGAATGAAAAATATCTGCAGCATTTGGAATTCCTACTGCTACTACATTATTTTCTTGTCGATACCTGTTTTGATGCATCCAGCCATACATTAGTTCTCTTTGTTCTCGATTTAGAACAAATGGATATCGATGTAATATATCAAACGCATCCCAATCGTTATCTTCTTGCATCCAAGTCATTAATAATTGAGTCATTTCAGGAACAATATATTCATGACTAAATAAAAATGAAATTGCAATTCGTTTTGATCTTTTAAGACTATTAGGATTTTCATAAATTTTTGAGTAAAGATCTATTGTCACCTGTTGTTTCCAATCTTTTGTTTTATACAACATATGAGGTAATAAACCATTATCTAAATCAATAAATCGACTAATAAACTGTAATTTTTGACTATCTAATTCCAATTGCTCCAACCAATTTAAAGCTTCTCCTTTGAATTTATTAGCATGATTATCAAACGAGTAAGTGACGAGATGATTTTTCAAATCAGAAAACCAATTGTCCATTTATTGATAAAAAATTGAAATCTTTAACCAATTTTTAAAAATTGGTTAAAAAATGTATACATGGACAATTGATAACGATGATATGACTCTGGCTCAAATTGTTACCAGAGAACTTTTAAATAATCCAAAAGTGACGTTTGCTGCATGCAAGAAAAGACATCCTTTGGAAAGCAATATTGATATTACATTTTCTGTAAAGGAATCAGAACACCCTAATAAAATATTAAAAGAAGCAATCGACAATATGAAAGTTTTGATTTCCAAATTGAAAAATTTCTAGATCTTGCATTAAAAAAATTAAATTTTTTTTATATAGAAGAAATGTCATTATACCAAACCTATTATTTATCAGAATCATCATCGGTTATAAAACCCTGTAATCAGGCCTCTATAAAGTTTTATCCTACTGCTTGTGCTCTGGTCTATTCCGTAGTCTTGTGTTACAATAACACTTCACTTTTGGGAACCGGAACACTTTCATTAAATAATGTTCCAGTTGTCACGATTCAATTTGATGGCGTCACAAACGCTACTGTTCAACTTAATGCAGATTATTCAGCAGGAACTATTAGAATTATTCAACCCGTATGGCAAGATCCTAAAGCAGTCACAACATTATTCCTCAATAGTAGGCTCAGTTACAACTAATGGTTCTTGAGTTTCAATTCTTCCTTCTTTAATAAGATCTTCTTTTTTGGCAAGTTCAAGTTCAGCCAATTCTTTACTTAATTCCATATTAATTTCGTTTTCATCAAATTTAGAAAGAGGTTCTGGAATATCCATTTGTGGCATGGAACCTCCAAGATTACCTCCAGTCATGGTCCCAATGACTCCTAAAATATTAGACATCATAGGAGCCATATCCATGATGGGTGAACTTGGTTGAGGTGCAGACTCGACAGGAGGAGGTGAATGTGGTCGTGTAGTTACAGGTCGCATGGGAATTGGACGAACTGGTACAGTTGAAATTTCAGGGAGGCCAGGACCTAATAAATGACGAAACAATTTATCATGTCCTTCTAAAATTTTTTGTTGATCCAAAATTTGGTTTTGTAATGATTCAATTGCACTCATTAAATATTGAGTCTTTTTATTAAAATAATAAAAGACGGCAAAAATTAAAACCGCAAATGCTATACATTGGATTATGAATAAAGAACTTTGTTGCATTTTTTTATTCTAAATCCATAATACTTAAATAGTTTTTTTGTTTGTTTAATAAACCAAAAATGTCCTGTTTAATGTCTATAGGCACAGAATTAGAAACTCAGTTTTTATGCCCAGTTTTGGTGAATCAAAACAAAATAGTAGGAGTTGGAAAGGATTTTGAAACTTTAATGAGATACGAAATTTTAAATACACCTACTCATATTTTTGAAATGTATGGAGATGCTTTTGCAGATTCGGCATTTGCAAGAACTACACGAAAATTTAAAGAAACAGAAATTTCTTTTGGAGACAAAATCAATCGTTCTGCAAGAACTACATTAAGCTTAGATTATGATGAATTATATGCTGATGCTGAATTTGTAAATACATTTCCAGAAAATGTTTCCGTTCTACTTTCAAAAACACATATTGTTCACTATATTTTACAGCATGTAAAAAGAAGTGCTCAAGAGATTATAAATTATCTTGATTCATATTCTAAAATATTACTTTGTCAAAATCGTTCTTTTCCTTATCGTTATTTGGCAATTGATTATGAAGAAAAATTCGTTACGGAGGCACATTCCGCTCAAAAAATATCAAAAATAAAAATATTACAACAACGCTTGAAAATTATTAATCAATACAAGGAACGAGTTGATGAAAGTCAATTGGAGGATTTAGAAACATTACAAGAACAAACAATTGGAAAATTACAAAAATTACAACGCGTAGATTATGCGAATAGTCAACATTTCAAAATGGGATTTCTTTCTACAGAACCCTATAAAGAAATAGTTAAAAAAGCTAGATTTGTGCCTCAATGTACGTTGGGATTTCCTATTACAAATTCATATCTAGTTTTTAATTTACTATATGAATGGGCCAGAGAATATTTAGAAAGCGCCGAGGAAATTGTAATTTTTAAAAAAATTAAACAAGAATTTGAAACAATTTATCCAACTATTGAAAGCAAAATGATTGAAAATCAAATTCCCTACAATCGATTCCAATTAATATCTAATTATATTTTTTTATTTATTTATTCCATGTCCACTAGATTTATTCGAAAAATAGGTTCTATTTTTATTATGCGAAATAGTTTTCAAGATTTGGCTCACTTACTTACGAATCAAGAAAAAAGATTAATTTATTTATTAATTCAAGAAAAGTACACTGAATTATTTTGGGATATCCATTTTAGTAAAACTCATTTACTAGCATCACGAAAAATGTATCGTCAAAGACTAGGACAAGTTTCATTAATTACAGATCAACAATTAAAAAAAGTAGTAAACAAAATATATACTCCAGAACAAGCAAATCTTATAGCTTTGTCATTACCAGACATTAAAATTTATGTTGAATTTAGGTTATTAAATCCGGTAATATGTAGCATATTAGGAGTTGAAAATTTAACATTGGATATGCTTTCAAAATTAAAAGTCTAACACCATTTTTTCATTTTATTAATTTCTTCTTGTTGTTGTTTTACAATTTGTTCAGCAAATATTCGTTGATAACTAGCTACACGTTTTCGTTCTAATAATTTTCGACTCATTAAAATTGCCATTGAATGATGAGGAATCATTCCCATGGCATATTGACATGCTGTAACCCCTATTTGTAGTCGAATAAAAACCAAAAATAGAAATCCAAATACGGCTCCGATTACAGCATCAATCCATTGTAATGTAAAAATACCCATAAACATAAACATCCACCCGGTCATCATTCCAATCATATAAAAGTCATTTAAACTTAATCTTACATCAGAGAGACGGTTTGCCCAAATATTCATCGTTGAAAAAAGACCAGCTAAAATAGAAGCAAATAACATTGGTAATCTAGAATGTTGCATTTTCATTTTTATTAAATAAAAATTTAATATTGTTCGTCCATACATACTCTGTAATACTTGAATTATTAATAATTGAAGCTTACAACTCGAAAAAATTTTTTAAATGATTATATAAAAAATGGATTCTGTTCAAGGATTATATCAAAGGCACGCTGATATGTATCAAGCTCAAATTCTTGATTCGTTAAATGAAGAAATCGAAGCTGTTGATGATGTTTATTATCATCGAAATTTTGTAAAAGCATACAACTTGTATACTTTCATTCAAACTAAAATTTATGAAAAGTTTGGTACAGAACATCCAATGTTTTGGCTTATTGAGTATAAATTGGCAAATTGTGCAATTTGGGTAGATCAAGAAATGGCTGATGAAATATATCAAGATATATATACGCATTTTAAAGATGCTGAACAAAAACCAGAATACTTTGATTTTGCAGAAGCTTGTAAACTTTATTTAAGCAAACAAAATTTTCCAAGAGCGATCTTTTTGCTGGCACAAGAATTAAAGAAACGAGAACACAATCATGAATCAGAATTTCGAATCATGGAGGTTTATAGCATGTTGGCAAAAGTTTTATTCGAATACGAATGTTTAGGACCAGAAAAAGATTGTGCTCAATCATTAGAAATGTATAATAATATTTACGAATATCGAATTAAATTATTGGGTCAAGGACATCCTCATACTTTAGCAGTAGTATCCACTTTATTATTAGGTCTTGTCAACCCTGAGTTTGAAAATTGGGATCGTTTTGAAGATTTATATCGAATTTATTTTACCCACGCATATATTGATACATTAAATTACAAATATTTACAGTTTGTAGAACTTGGAATCACTAATCTTGCTCGAATCCAAAGATTGATTAATATTCTTTTGGCAATCGTGGATAGTCGAGAAAAAGATTTTAATTCAATGTTGATTATTAGAAATATTTCGTTCGGGTATATGCTTTTAGGTGAACTTGAGAAAGCAGAAGCAGCACTAGAAAGCATTCGAATTTATAATCAAGATGATAGTAAACCAGATAATCGTCAAATCCCCATCAAAAGTTTACAACAACATCTGGGTAGAAAAAAAACATATACAAAAAGAGTATTAAATATGATGTTGAAAAATTATATTTCTGGAAATTTATCCGGGAGCAAATTTCAAACTCAAAAACAGAAAATTTCTACAAGCGACTTGGCACAATTTTTTCAATCCCAAGGAATTCAGGTTAAACAAACCAAACAAGCAATGTTGGAACAAATTGAAAAGTTGAAATCTAAAAAACTTGCATCCGTGCTACTACAAAACTTGTTACGCGGACAAATTAGTTTTCAAAACTTTAAACAAAATTTGTCCAGAATTCCAAAACAAGTATTACAACAGTATGTTACCAAACAAGGAATTGATATAGCGGGTTTGACAAAACAACAATTGGTTCAACGCATTCAAGCACTCGTTCAGCAAAAAAAGAAAAGACAACAGCAATCGGTTCCTCAGCAATATAGAGGGATTAAAATTGATGACATTATAAACATGGAACAATACACAATTGTCGAGTTTTTACAACAACCCAATAAAATTGTCATTCGAAAAGGAGACATGTATTTCGGCTGTGATCTACGACAAATGATTCTAGGTCATGCTGGACGTGAAAATTATATATTCTTTCCACGACCAAATCAATTTTGTATACCTAGGGATCAATTGATACCATTGCTTGAACAAGGACAAAATATATTTGAGGTTGATGAAAGTATGGAACCTGTTAAAGTTCAACTTGATGATGATTATGGAAGCTCTGTAGAGACTAGAATAAATAATATTATTGGAACTCGTACTTTGGGCAGATTAATACTACAACAAGTGCGATTATCAAACTTTGGATCACAACAACAACAAAAACAACAACAAAAACAACAAGTTCAAGAGCAAGTCTATACTCGGGAACAAATAGAAATGATTAATCATTTATTACAAATGGGATATCGACCTCGTCAAACAGTTATTCAAGCATTACAGAATACAGACTTTGATTTAGCTGCAGCAGTTAATTATTTGAGCCCTCAACATGTTGATTAATTTTTGTATTTAAAGATTTTTTATAAATTCTTGTTTAATTATATATGCTTATAGGGCAAGGCTCACAAGGGACGGTATTTTTGAAAGATGATATCGCCATTAAAAAATCAAAATATGAAAATCTTGATAAAATTAGAAATGAATATAAACATTTATTAGAAATTAATCGACGTATTCCAAAGCATTCTCATATTATAAAAGTTTACAATTTTTATAATAATTCTTATTCTATGGAATACCTTCAAGATTACCAACAATTAAGTGA
>Ga0214919_10001184_pt1 | contig 43499 bp, 34 predicted proteins | sample LL1503_MetaG_FD_177994 | JGI IMG/M metagenome (GOLD analysis project Ga0214919, IMG submission 177994) | Freshwater microbial communities from Lake Lanier, Atlanta, Georgia, United States - LL-1503 | ecosystem: Environmental > Aquatic > Freshwater > Lake | place: USA: Georgia | collected... | reverse complement strand
GTAATTAATAACATGTCTTGCAATAGCACCGGATCAGTTAATTTAACAATCAATCCAAACCCAACTGTAACAGCGGTATTAACTAGAAGTGTAATTTGTAGAGGAGAGTCTACGATATTAACTGCCAATGGTGCAAATACCTATGTATGGAATAATACAGCAACAACCCCAAGTTTTGTAATTAATCCAATCATCAATACGAATTATACTGTAACAGGAACCAATTTAAATGGATGTAAAGGTACAGGAACCGTTCAGGTAAAAGTAAATACATGCACAGGGATTAGCGAATTAAGTAATCAAAACGGATTAACAATTTATCCTAACCCAAATAACGGAGAGTTTATTATAGAATCACAAGTAGCAATAGATTTATTAATAATAAATGAATTAGGGCAAACCATTAAAACAATACAATTATTAAACGCTAATAATTTACAATTAAAAGTTAGTGATTTAGCTAACGGTATTTATTTTATTGTGGGTAAAAACAAAACAACAAATATAAATCAAAAAATAATCGTTAATAAGTAGAATAACAATACATTAAAAAAAAGCATCTTCTTTTGAAGATGCTTTTTTTTATTAAAACATCTCGCTCTAAATTTAATACGTATTAATACTAAAACAATTTGAATTAGTTTAATTGCGCATAAATATACTCGACTGATAAAACTAAAAATATCAGTAATTTTGAAAATAATATTCTATTTATTTGTTTTATGAATCCAAAAAAAATGCTACTTAAAAACATCAAATCTTTGATTGGTGTTTATAATAATTCTCCTCAAAAATTAGCTGGTTTAGATATGAAAACATTACCATTAATCGAAAATGCTTGGTTGGCATGCGAGGATGGTTTGATTGTAGATTTTGGTATGATGGAAGATTTTTCAGGTATAACAAACTGGAAAGATCTTGAAGTAATAGATTGCTCAAATAAAATAGTAATGCCTTGTTTTGCCGATAGTCATACTCATATTGTTTATGCCGGAAGCAGAGAGAAAGAGTTTGTAGATAGAATTAATGGTTTAAGTTACGAAGATATTGCTAAAAGAGGTGGAGGTATTTTAAATTCAACTTTAAAAATAAGAGAAATTTCTGAAGATGAATTATTTGAACATTCATTTTTGCGATTAAAAGAGGTTATTTCACAAGGAACAGGAGCTATAGAAATTAAAAGTGGATATGGCTTAGATTTAGAAAGTGAACTTAAAATGTTGAGAGTAATAAAACGTCTTAAAGATTTAAATTTTATCCCCATTAAAGCTACATTCTTAGGTGCGCATGCAATTCCAAATGAGTTTAAAAATAATAATGAAGCTTATATCGATGTTATAATTAATTCAATGTTACCTGTAATTGCAAAAGAGGGTTTAGCAGATTTTATAGATGTTTTTTGTGAGAAAGGTTACTTTAATGAATATGAAACTAAACAAATTTTAGATGCTGGAAAAAAACATGGATTAATTCCAAAAGTTCATGCGGAACAATTGAGCCATTCTAATGGTATTAAAACAGCTGTTTTATGCGGCTCAGTAAGCGTTGATCATTTAGAATTTTGTAATGAAAATGATATTGATTTATTAAAAGAATCAAATACGATGCCCACTATTTTACCTGGCGCTGCTCTTTTTTTAAATTTAAAATTACCTCCTGCCAGGCAAATGATTGATTCTGGATTACCTATTGCTTTTGCTAGCGACTATAATCCGGGGAGCTGTCCAACTGGTAATATGAAACTAATACTTAGTTTAGCATGTATTCAATATAAACTAACTCCAGAAGAAGCTATTAATGCTACTACTATTAATAGTGCATACGCAATGCAATTACAAAATGAGGTTGGCACAATAACTATAGGCAAAAGAGCAAATTTAATTATAACTAAAGAAATTAATAGTTACGAATTGCTACCATACTATTTTGGAACTAATCTAATAGATAAAGTTATAATTAATGGTCAAAAATGGGATTAAATAGTTTAACTGCTAAGGAATTTAGTTCACCCAAGAGCTAAGTGTCGGTCTTACTATTTATTTTGTAATTAAAATTTATTAATTTAAATAATTTATTAATCCTAATTATTATTTAATCCAGAATGATTACTAAATATTTTGATGCACTCCAGAATTCTTTAGTGTTAGTAATTTCTAGTTTTTCTATAGGTTTTTCGCCAACTAATTTATAAGAACTACTTGGGTGAGTAGTTAACATTTTAATTTTTTTTGCCCCTAAATTAATACTAGTAGTTTTCTCAATATTAATTTTAGTAAAATACTCTTTATTAAAATCAGAACTTAGTTTTGTAGTTTTCCCTAATCCAATTATACCACCCTCCTTAGTAATAACATTTTTTTCTTTTAATTCTTTTGATGTTCCAATTGCGTAAAATGCGGTATTAATTATTTCTGTTTTTTGATTGCTTTCATTTTCAACGGCTTTATAATTAGTTGTTAAACTAGAAAGTTCTACATTAAGACCCTCAATTTTTGTTTTTAATTCTTCAATTTCAGAATCTTTTAAACTAAGGGTTGCTTGCATATTTTCAATCATTTTTTCTAAGCCATCTATTTGTAGTTTACTATTTTTTAATTTTTTAGATAAGGAGCCAATTCTATCTTTATTCTTAGCCATTAAATCATAAATAGATTGAATGTCTTCTTTAATTTGATCTTCTTTGCTTTTTACATCTCCATCGCTAGTTACTTTCGAAATTATTTTTTCTTTTTCTTTGATGGTATTTAAATTTTCTTGAATTTCGTTAAAAGAAGAAACAAGTTCTTGAATGGCAGCATCTTTTTCATTCAATTTACCATTTAAATTACTAGATACATTTTCAATACTATCTTTTATTGAGTTTTCAGAGTCATCGCTTCCTTTACTACAATTTGAAACTAAGAAATTAGTTAAGATAATGATAACAAAAAAGGCAAAGTGTTTTATTTTTTTCATACTTTATGGTATTTTAATTATTAAATTTAAATAAATTTAGTGAAAATAATAATAAAAAGACACCATAAGCATCTCTTTATTATTTTAATAAACTGATTTATTTTAACAAAACTCGTCGTAAACAGCTTTTAAATGGTCTGAAATAGCAGCGGCATTGCGCCCTTCAATATTATGTCGTTCTATAAAATGAACCAATTCTCCATTTTTAAATAAAGCTATAGCAGGACTAGATGGGGGATAAGGAGTAAAATACTTACGCGCTTGATTAACAGCATCAACATCAAAACCTGCAAATACTGTTGTTAAATTTGATGGTTTTTTTATGTTTTCAAGACTTTTTTTAACACCTGGTCTTGCTGCTCCGGCTGCACAGCCACAAACTGAATTAACTACAAGTAAAACGGTTCCTTCAGATTTTATTGCTTTATCTACATCTTCAGAATTTAATAATTGATTAAAGCCTGAATCTGTTAATTCTACTTTCATTGGGTTAACAATTGCTTCTGGATACATAATATTTATATTTTATCCACAAAACTAATTTATATTGCATATAAATTGTAAAAAAGCTTGTTAAATTGTTTTAAATTAATATGATTTATTTGTTAAAAAATCAATAGAATATCTGTATTTCTACTTTATATTTGTCAAAACTAAATAATTATGCAAAAACAATTAATATTTGCCACTATTTTTCTTTCAATTTTTGGAAATTTTAAAGCTCAAATGGCCGTAACAGAAATTGAAGCACTTAAAAACAAACCTTCCTCACTACCAAGTTTAATTGAAGAAGTTAATAAAATAGGAAACGAAATTATTATCCCTTATAAACGTTATCAATTGCCAAATGGATTAACCATTTTAATTCACGAAGATCATTCTGATCCTATTTGCTATGTAGATGTAACGTATCATGTTGGAAGTGCCAGAGAACAGCAGGGAAGAAGTGGTTTTGCTCATTTTTTTGAGCACATGATGTTTCAAGGGTCTAAAAATGTTGCCGATGAGCAACACTTTAAAATAATAACCGAAGCAGGTGGCACTTTAAATGGTTCTACGAATACAGATCGTACAAATTATTTTGAAACAGTACCAAGTAATCAATTAGAGAAAATGTTGTGGTTAGAAGCGGATAGAATGGGTTTTTTATTAGATTCTGTTACACAACTTAAGTTTGAAGTGCAACGCGCAACCGTTAAAAACGAACGTGGTCAAAGATATGATAACGCTCCTTATGGTGTTGTTGGTGAAAAAATTGGCGAAGCCTTATTTCCTCAAGGGCATCCATATAGCTGGACAACCATTGGATACATTGAAGATCTAAACAGGGTTGATGTGAACGATTTAAAGCGTTTTTATATGCGGTGGTATGGTGCAAATAATGCTGTATTAACGGTAGCTGGCGATGTAAATACTTTAGAGGTTTTAATTTTTGCACAGCGCTATTTTGGTAAAATTGATAAGGGGCCAGTTGTTAAAAATCAAATAGTTGCACCATTTACTTTAAGTTCAAATCGATATATATCCTATGAGGATAATGTAAAGTTTCCTATGTTAAACATTGCATTTCCTTCGGTAAAAGCGCATACAAAAGATGATGCAGCCTTAGATGTTTTGGCTCAAATATTAGCAGGATCGCAAGGTTCGCCTTTTTATAAAGCTTTTGTTGAAACTAAAAAAGCAGTTAGCGCAAGTGCCTATCAATATTCAAGAGAGTTGGCGGGTCAATTTCAAATCGTAATAAGAGCTAATGCCTCTTCCACTTTATCTGAAATTGAAAAAGAATTAAAAAACGTTTTACTAGAATGGGAAAAAAAGGGTCCAACTGAGGATGACATTATCAAATTTAAATCCCAATATCAAAGCAATTTGTATAATCAATTAGCTACCGTTCAAGGAAAAGGTTCAAGCTTAGCTTCATATTATACTCTTACTAAAAATGCAAACTTTATTAAAAACGATATTCAATTTTATATGGGTATAACTAAAGCAGATGTTATGCGAGTTTATAATTTATATATCAAAAATAAATTTTCAGTAATATTAAGTTGTTTGCCAAAAGGAAAAGGTGATTTAAGAGCTCAACCTGATAATTGGAAAATGTATGATAGAAAAATTGAAACAGAAAGTAATGAGTATAAAAATTTAAGTTATGTCGAAGCAAAGGATGATTTCAACAGATCGATTATGCCAAAAGCGAGAACAGCAATAGCTGTTGCTGTTCCGAATTTTTATACAACCAAAATAAATTCTATAATTCCTTTAATTGGTATAGAAGAAAAAGAAATACCTAAAGTAAATATATTAATAACAATCAAAGCTGGCCATAAATACGAATCAAAAGATAAATCTGGTTTATCACAATTATTGGCTTCTATGTTGGGTCAAAGTACATTAAAAACTAGCGCAGAAGAAATTGAAAACAAATTGGATCGGCTAGGATCTTCTGTTAGTATAAATTCTGGCGATGAAGATTTATCCATTAGTATTCAAACACAAAAAAAGAACTTAAATGCAACTTTAAAAATAATTAAAGAAAGTATGTTTGAACCAAAATTTGATCAAACTGAATTTGAATTAGAAAAAAAGAAACAACTTGATGGCATTTCTCAAAGTCAAACTAATGCATCAGCCCTTGCAGATATGGCATATAAAAAATTACTTTATGGTCAAAATCATGTTATGGGATATCCTTCTAATGGAAATGCTGAAACTGTTGCATCTATTACCTTAGAAGATGTTAAAAATCATTATGCTTTATTAAACAGCTCAATGCTTTCGATTGCTGTAAGTGGAGATGTTTCACAAGATGAAATCACAAATGAATTAAGTTTTTTATCTCAATTAAAACAAGGTACATTAATTAGTTTTGATAATACTGAAATAACCAAAATAGATAAAACTAAAATTTATTTTGTAGATAAAAAAAATGCAGCTCAAAGTGAAATTAGAATAGGTTATATCGCATTGCCATTTGAAGCTTTAGGAGATTATTATAAATCATCTATTATGAATTTTAGTTTTGCAGGGGCTTTTAATAGCCGAATTAATTTTTTATTAAGGGAAGTTAAAGGTTGGACTTATGGAACTCGTGGTGGTTTTTCTGGAACTCAATTTGCAGGACCATACACAATAAGCGGAGGTTTTAAAGCAAACACAACTGATAGTACTTTAGTTGAAATTTTTAAAGAATTAAAAAAATATTCAGAGGCTGGTATTTTAGAAGATGAATTGAGTTTTACAAAAAATGCGATGGCTCAGAGTGATGCATTAAAATACGAATCCTCAATGCAAAAATTATATTTTATAAAACGTGTTTTAGATTATAATTTATCTAAAGATTATGTATCGAAACAAACCGATTTGCTTAATAAAATTAATAAAGAAGATATTAATTTATTAGCTAAAAAGTATCTTCCTTTTAACAATATGGTTGTTGTTGTTGTTGGAGATAAAGCAACAAATTTAGAAAAAGTAAAAAAACTTGGGTTTGAAGTTATTGAAATTGATAGTAACGGTAAAACAATTAATTAAATAATTTTCTTTTCAAACAATTGTATTTAACTTTGAATAACAATTAAAAAATATATGAATTACGACATTATAGTTATAGGAAGTGGTCCAGGTGGATATGTAACAGCAATTAGAGCTTCACAATTAGGATTTAAAACTGCCATAATAGAAAAAGAAAGTTTGGGTGGTATTTGTTTAAATTGGGGTTGTATTCCAACAAAAGCTTTACTAAAAAGCGCACAAGTATTTGAATATTTAAATCATTCAAAAGACTATGGAATAAGTGCTGATAATATTAAAGCTGATTTTAACTTGGTTATTAAACGAAGTCGTGATATTGCAGATGGAATGAGTAAAGGGGTTCAATTTTTGATGAAAAAAAATAAAATTGATGTGATCATGGGTACTGCAAAAATTAAAACTGGTAAAAAAGTAGATGTTTTATCGGCCGATGGAAAAGTATCAACTTTATCAGGTAATCACATAATTATTGCAACTGGATCGCGTTCGCGACAGTTACCTAATATAATTCAAGATGGTAAAAAAATTATTGGCTACAGAGAAGCTATGACTTTACCAAAGCAACCTAAATCTCTATTAGTAGTTGGAAGTGGTGCAATTGGTGTTGAATTTGCATATTTTTATGCAACCATGGGTACCAAAGTAACCGTAGTCGAATTTTTGCCAAATATTGTTCCAGTTGAAGATGAAGACGTGAGTAAGCAGTTAGAAAAATCTTTCAAAAAAATTGGTGTTGAGATCTTGACTGATTCTTCTGTTGAAAGTATTGATTCTAAAGGCGATATTTGTAAGGTTACTATTAAAACAAAAACCGGAAACATAACTGTTGATGCCGATATCGTTTTATCTGCAGTTGGAATTGAAGCAAATATTACTGGATTTGGATTAGAAGAACTTGGTATTAAAACTGATAAAGGTAAAATACTAACCGATAAATTTTATGCTACAAATGTTTCAGGATATTACGCCATAGGGGATTGTGTTGCTGGACAATCTTTAGCTCATGTAGCAAGTGCTGAAGGGATAACCTGTGTTGAAAAAATTAAGGGCATGAAGGTTGAACCTATTGATTACAATAATATTCCAGGCTGCACGTATTGCCAGCCTGAAGTTGCAAGTGTTGGATATACCGAGAAAAAAGCGAAAGAAGCCGGGTATCAAATTAAGGTTGGTAAATTTCCATTTTCTGCTTCAGGCAAAGCTAAAGCAGCAGGAAATTCAGATGGATTTATAAAATTAATTTTTGATGCTAAATATGGAGAAGTTATAGGGGCCCATATGATAGGCGCAAATGTTACTGAAATGATTGCCGAAATTGTTGCCATTCGAAAATTAGAAACAACTGGCCATGAATTGATAAAAACTATTCACCCTCATCCAACAATGAGTGAAGCGATTATGGAAGCAGCAGCAGCAGCTTACGGAGAAGTTATTCATTTATAAAATTTAATGTATTTATTTTTAAAACCGTCAAGTTGATCTTTTCGGTTTTTTTTTGTGATTTATTAAAATTGATTTGAAAGTATAGAAGTATTATTGTTAATTTTAAAACATGATTGATGCAGAAAAATTTTTGTTTAATAATGTTCAAGGTGCTTTAAAAGAAATTTATTCTATTTCTACACAAAATATTGTCTTTCAAAAAACTCGCAAGGAGTTTGTTGGCGATTTTACCTTAGTTACATTCGTTTATACAAAAGATTCTAATAAAACTCCCGAACAATTAGGTGCTGAAATTGGTGATTATTTAGTAAAATCAAATTCGTTTATTGAAGGGTATAATGTGGTGAAAGGATTTTTAAATATTTCTTTAAGTACTCAATTTTGGATTAATTATTTTAATGAAATTAAACAAAACACAACAATTGGCTTTAAAAAAGAAAACAGTTCTGGAAAAATGATTATGCTTGAATATGCATCTCCAAATACTAATAAACCATTACACTTAGGCCATGTTCGTAATAATTTTTTAGGTTATTCGGTCGCACAATTATTAAAAGCAAACGGACATCAAGTTATCAAAACTAATTTGGTTAACGATAGGGGTATACATATTTGTAAAAGCATGTTGGCTTGGCAAAAATTTGGTAATGGTGAGACTCCGAAATCGAGTGGTTTAAAAGGTGATCATTTGGTAGGGAAATATTATGTTGCTTTTGATAAATTATATAAACAACAGGTTGAAATTTTAATTACTGAAGGCCATTCAAAAGAGCTTGCAGAAAAAAAAGCGCCATTATTATTGGAAGCTCAAGAGATGCTACTATTATGGGAAGCAGGAAATCATGAAGTTTTAGATTTATGGAAAACGATGAATTCATGGGTTTATGAAGGATTTGATATTACTTATAAAAATTTAGGTGTTGATTTTGATAAAATTTATTACGAAAGTGATACTTACTTGTTAGGAAAGGAAGTTGTAGAGCAAGGCTTATCTAAAAATATATTTTATAAAAAAGACAATGGAAGTGTTGCTATTGATTTGGTTACAGAGGGCTTAGATGAGAAAATTGTTTTAAGAAGTGATGGCACGAGTGTATATATTACTCAAGATTTGGGAACAGCAATTGAACGTTTTAAATCTTATTCTCAATTAAATCAATTAATTTATACTGTTGGCAACGAACAAGATTATCATTTTAAAGTTTTATTTAAGATTTTAGATCGCTTAGGTTATCAATGGGCTAAAGAATGTTATCATTTAAGTTACGGAATGGTTGAATTACCAGAAGGAAAAATGAAAAGTAGAGAGGGGACAGTTGTTGATGCCGATGAGTTATTAGAAGAAATGTACGAAACAGCTCGTTTAACAACTGAAGAACTAGGAAAAGTAGAAGGGTTTACAGAATTCGAACTCGATAATTTATATCGGACAATTAGTTTAGGAGCTTTAAAATATTTTATTTTAAAAGTAGACCCAAAAAAGAAAATGATGTTTGATCCAAAAGAAAGTATTGATTTCAATGGTCATACAGGCCCTTTTATTCAATATACCTATACAAGAATCAAATCTATATTAAGAAAATCAGATAATCTAACAGATGAAAATTTTGATTCACTTTCTATTCAATCTATTGAAAAAGAAATAATTAGATTTATTTATGATTTTGAAGCCATTATTGTTGAAGCAGGCAAAGCATATAGCCCAGCTTTGCTAGCAAATTATATTTATGAATTCACAAAGTTATATAATCGTTTTTATCACGAATGTCCGATTTTAAAAGAAGAAAATTCTCAAATACGTAACTTTAGATTACACCTTTCTAAAGTGTCTGCTCAAGTTTTATATAATGCCATGTCTATTTTAGGAATAACAATGCCAGAGAGAATGTAAATTTTATAGTTATAATTTATTTTTTATTTAAATTTTATATTGTAAATTCAACGTATGAAAAAAAACATTTTTACAGGTTTTATTATTCTTAATACCTTTTTATTATCCGCTCAATCAAATCTTAATTTTGAAGTAAAGAATTTGATTTATTCACAATATCCAAATACTAATATCGAAAACACCTTATTAGCTATAAATTTTTGGAGCGTTTCAGATTCTAAATCTCGCGATTTAAATAAAGCTTTTGAAAAGGTTGCAAAAACATATGAATTTGCTCATTTAAAAGGTGGATTAAAAGGGATTGTGGTTTTGCTTGTTAATAAAGATAATTTATCAAGTATAGCTAACATTTATTTATCTAAAGATGGGATTAAAAAAGCAATTAATTTAAAATTATCAGACTTAAAACAAAATAATTCTGATTTACCATCAAATATTATTTTTGATTCTAATGGGAAAATTATTTATAATAATTTAGAGGCCATTAATGTTTTTGAAAAAATAAATCAATTAATTACTCGTTAGTTTTATGAAAAAAATAATTTTTGTTTTTTTGTTAACTTTTTATTTTTTTCATGTAAAGAGTCAAGCTTTAATTGCTGGCTGTAACAATGCTCAAAATATTTGTACAAATCCTAATTTTTTATTTCAAGGCATCTCTGGTAACGGTTTAATTTCTGGATTAAATATTAGTAATCCAAGCACCAATCCTCAAATGGGAAATGGAACTAATCCCTTGGCTGCAGCAAATTCTGGTTGTTTATTAACAAGTGGACCAGGTCCACAGTGGTTAATTTTAACCGTTAGTGTTTCTGGTAATTTGGGTTTTATTTTTGGTTCACCAGGTAGTCCAAACCCACAAGTTGGTTTATATGATTGGGCGATGTGGCCATACACACCTAGTACATGTGCTAATATTTTTAATAATACGTTACCTCCTGTTTCCTGTAACTGGAATGCTTCAGCTTCTGGAGGAACTGGAATGGGAGCAGTTCCACCAACAGGAAATGTTGGAAATTATCAACCATCATTACCAGTTATAGCTGGGCAGCAATTTTTAATTTTAATTTCTAATTATAGTGGTGTTACTACTTCTGTTTCGTTTACTAGTACTGGTACAGCAAGTTTAACTTGTGGTTTAAATACTGCAATTTGTGCTGGTGTTACAACTACAGTTTCACCGACAGGTTTTGTTAATTTATTAAATCAAACGTTTACCCTTCAGCCCGGAGGTTTAACAAATGCAACAGGGATTTTTTCAGTTACACCTTTTATTACAACAACATACACCATTATTGGTTCTGGTTTAAATACTCAAAGTATTCAGGCAACGCAAACAAGTACAACAAATGTAACGGTAAACCCTCAACCCATAGTAAGTCCAACAATCACACAAACAAGTTGCACGAGTACATTAAACGCATTTAATTTGGGATTAACATTTAACCCATCAAATCCTGCACCTACCTATACGATAAATTGGGCTCCCATACCAACCGGCATCGTATCACCTATTCAAACATCAGTAAATGGAACAACGGCTATTTCACCTGGATTATACGTTGCAAACGTTACAGCCGCAGGCGGATGTGTAGCTGTTGCTAATATTAATATAAATCCCCAGCCTCCTATACCAGTATTTACTTTATCTCCTTTCGGACCTTCATACACAGTTACTTGCGCTAATCCCACACTAACAATAAATGCTTCAAATATTGCTTTTAATTACCAGTGGAATAATAATGGGGCGGCTCAACAAAGTGGAGCTGTTGCCTATTTTGATGGAACAACATTAGGGAACTGGTCAGTTACCGCCAGCGATCCAAATTCAGGTTGTATAAAAACCTATACATTTAATGTGAGCCAGAGCGTTTCCTTACCAACTTCTACAATTTCTCCATTATCTCAATTCATTACATGTATCAATTCGGCCATTCAAACAGTAACAGCCACAAGTAATCCAACAATAAATGTTCAGCATAATTTTATTTCTCCACTAGGAGGAACGGTTTCGGTAAACTCACCAACAGCTATTTTTACACCAGGTCCAGGAACATACACGCATGTGTTAGTTAATTTAGTAAACGGTTGCCAAGTCACTAAAACTTTTTCAATTACAAGTCCTGCAGAATTTCCTACATTTAATGTCAATAGCCCTTCAAACTTTACTTTAGGTTGCGGAACAAAAAGTATAATTACTATAAATATACAAGGTGCTGTAACAAATCCAGTTCCTGGAGGGGCAGTAAGTTATACTTTTTTACCTCCAGGTTCATCAACCTTGTTCACAACAAATTCAGCACCTACAATTACTAATGTAACAGTTCCAGGCACCTGGACAATAGTGGTACAGGATAATTCAACAAATTGTAGAACAAAAGTGCCAGTATCGGTAGTTCAAAATACATTTGTGCCTAATGTTGAAGCGATAGTTCCAAATCAAACCTTAACCTGTGCTTCGCCAACAGTAAAATTAGAGGGAGCCAGTTTAACGCCAAATGTTAGTTACAATTGGTCTTTTCCAACAGCCCCAGGAAATTTACAAGGCATTCCAATTACAATAATTACCACAAGTAACACTACCAATACCTTGGTAGCCAATTATACACTAACGGTAATGGATAATAATAATACCTGTAAGAGCTCCACTATTATTCCGATGTATCAAAATATATTTCCACCTAAAGTAGGAATATCTTTAAGTTCGACGGTTATTGCTTGTAACACGGCCAGTGTGGTTCTTACCAATACCAGTTCCAATCAATCGCCATCTAATTTCCCAAACACACAAATTATTCAAGCGTATTTGTGGGAAGGACCACCTCCACAAAATCCCGAACAATTAATATCTAACTATGTAGCAATCATACCAGGAACCTATACATTAACAGCAAAAAACTTAAATAATGGATGCATTGCATCAGGAACTACCATCATTGCAGATAATCGTATTTATCCGGTTGTTAATAATCCATCGGCACCGCCACCTTTTATTTTGGATTGTGGAGAAAAAACAGATACAATAAATGCAATATATACTAATCCTACTTCAGATTGGAAGTATCAATGGTTTGTAACGCAAGGAACTGCGACTACAGGCGTATTAACTAATTCTACTTTGATTGTTAATTCTCCTGGTATTTATCGAGTTTTTGTTACTAATAACTCTAATGGCTGTTCAAGTATTGGCGAAGTAAGTATTGTGAATGGAGTTTTAACAGGCCTTTTAGATGCAAATTATGATAGTGGATTTGCCCCATTAAATGTTACCTTATATAATAATTCTAAAAGTGTTAATTCTTTAAGTATAACCTCTGTTTGGAATTTTGGTAATGGAACAACTAATATTACAAACTCTTCGATTTTGTCTCAATCAGTTACCTATAATCAGCCAGGAACATATACTGTTTCATTGTTTGTGAGTAAAGGTAATTGTCAAGATATTGCAAAGAAAATAATTAAAGTTGATATTCCATCTAAATTAGAAGTACCAAATGTTTTTACTCCAAATGGTGATGGTAGTAATGATATTTTCTTTTTATCTGCTGCTAATTTAACAGAGATTACTGCCTTAATATTTGATCGTTGGGGTAATAAAGTTTATGAGTTAACAAGTAATACCGGAAATATTGCTTGGGATGGTAAAAACCAAACTGGAAAAGATGTTGCTGAAGGAACGTATTTTTACGTTATTACTGCAAAAGGCAAAGATAATCAAGCATATAGTACAAAAGGAAATTTGAGCTTGTATCGATAATTTAAAAAAAACTAATTTGAATTAACAATAGTTTTTTCTTGTCTATAAGATAGAATGTATTTTGTTAATTTTAATTTTTCTTCGACGCTTAATTTTGATTTTTCTGACATCTCATCAATAATTCGAATCCATTTTTTTTCATTATAGTTAACTATAGTTTTTGATTGGTGACATTCTATACATTTTGTAGAAAAAATATTTTGACCTTGTTTTAATTCTAAAGGCAAAGTATTAGCCCATTTAATATTAGCAATTTCAAGTTGTTTAATACTAGGATTATATTCAACAGAATTTAATTTTGTGCTTTTGCAATAAACTAATGTTGTTAAAGAAATGAGTATAAACAAATATTTAAAGTTATTTTTCAAAAAATTACTTACTCAAATATAAATTACGTGAACTGTAGATGTCTTGAAAATATTCATCTTGCAGGCTATCAATAAAATAGATTGATTCACCAGTACTTTCATTTGATTGTCATCTTTTATGTGATAGTGTCTGATAACTCCTGAATTTAAAAATGCAACAAAATCACAAAACATACCTTCTTTGAGCAAAAAGTCCTTTCGTTTGAGTTTAATTGGTTTAAAATTTAGTTCAATAGCTTCTTTGTCTAACTCAGTAAATTGAATAAATTTTGAACAGTAATTTAGAAAGTAGTCAATCATTCTTTTGAGTCTATGTTTGTCTTCATAGGGTTGCAGCTATTTAGATATTTATTAAAAAAAAAACTCAAAAAATTAATGTGTTTCAATTTTATTATTTATTTAATAATTTGAAAAATAATACTTTACTTTAAAATAACTACTTTGTTTGTAAAATTATTTTTTTCAGTTTCTACACTAATAAAATAAACCCCAGCATTTAAATCTTTAATTTCTATTCTAAATAAATTTGCTTCTGTTAATTCGACCGATCGAACTATTTGTCCTAATTCATTACTAATTAATATATGTGAATTTTTATTCCCACTTAAAGTAAAGCTTTCATTGCTGGGATTAGGATAAACATCAAGATAATTATTTGAATTTAATTGATTAGAATTAAAGCCCAAGCAAGGGTTAACTTGCAAATAGAAAGTTTTAGAGTCTTTACAGCCGTTAGCTAGCGAGCCAGTTAGACTATAAGTAGTAGAGCTTGTAGCGGTTATGACTATGGATTGAAGTGTTGAATTAATACTTGCCCAGGTATATGTTGATGCACCGCTAGCTGTTAAAGTTAAAGTTTCGTCAGAACATATAATGGTTGATGAAGCTGAAATATTTAAACTCGGCGATGGAATTATTACTAATTTTACTTTACCTGAAAGAGAACTTACACCGCACGAAACATCTTTAGCCCAAAAAATAGTATCGTTATTGAGTAATCCAGTAGTAAAGGTAGCGCCTTGATATAATAAATTTGTAGCTAATGAATCTGAAAACCATTTAATGGCACATGATTGTGGTAGACTTAGCGTAGCATTTTGACCCTTGCAACCTTGTAAGGTACCAGTTGGAATTATGGAATTACAACCATCGAATTTTGCAATAAAAGCATCTGTATTAGCCCCATATGTATTTTGGTGAGCACCATTACTGCTTATTACATTTGCATTGGCGGTTCCTGTAGAATTTGTTTCTCCACACAAATAAACAGATCCTAAACCATCAACAGTTAATGCCGACCAATCTTCAATACTTGTTCCACCATAATACGTTCCCCATAAACGAGCGCCTTGCAAGTTAAACTTACAAAGAAAAGCGTCTTTTGAACCACCAATGTTGTTTTGATAAGCACAAGGGGTAGCAATGTTAGATCCACTAGAAGTTGTAATGCCTGAAAAATAAATATTACTGTTCCCTTTATCAACAAAACAACAGCACCATTCTTCGAGACCCGATCCGCCATAATAAGTTCCCCAAAGCCTTTGGCCTGAGCCGTCAAACTTCCCAAACATGGCATCGTTTGTGCCACCACCATAAACCGATTGATGACAACCCATTGAAGCAATAGCTGTTCCTGTGCTTGTGTTGGTTGAACCTGAAAAATAAATATTTCCTCCCAAATCAACTGCCAAGTAATAAATACCGTCATCACCAGCACCACCATAATAGGTACCCCATTGTCTTATTCCGGACGCATTAAATTTCGATACAAAAGCATCACCTATGCCATAAGGAATGCCTCCACCGCTGCTTCCAACATAATTGGGTTGATGACTACCTGCCGTTGAAATTAAATTGGTTGATGAGGTTACTCCACCGATGTAAACATTTCCTGATGCATCAGTAATACAATTAAAGGCTTGATCATCACCATTACCACCATAATAAGTGCCCCATTGACGGACACCACCTGAATTAAATTTGACTAAAAATCCATCTAAAGCACCGCCGCCAAAAGTTGTTTGGTGCGCGCCTGAACTTGCTATTAAGGTTGAAGCAGCAGTAACTGAATTACTCGAACCAGCCAAATAAACATTATTAAGTGCATCACAACATACTCCAATGCCAACACCTTGTGCATTTTCTCCATAATATGTCGACCAAATTCTAGCACCTGATGTATTGAATTTGGCTAAATAAGCAATGCCAGTATTTGTTGCAGAAAAAACAGATTGATGACAACCACTAGTAGTCATTACTGCAGAATTAGTAGATGTTGTGCCACCAGTAATATAAACGTCCCCATTGCCATCTACCACACAAGCATAAGCAAAATCAATTCCTGAGCCTCCAAAGTATGTGCCCCATTGACGTTGACCAGCAGTATTAAATTTAACCAAATAGGAATCACCGGAAAATCCGCTGCCACCGCCATAGGTAGTTTGAAAAGCACCTGTTGTTGCAATGGTTTGTAGGTTACTTGAAGTTGTGCCTCCACTAACAAATAAATTCCCATTATTATCTGTATAGGAAGTGCCAACCCAATCAGTACCACTACCACCATAATAAGAACCCCATAAACGAACTAAAGGATCAATAACAAATGATTTATTTAAATCAACACCTTCAATTTCAAATGAAACGACTTCGCCATTTATTTTCCAATTCGATGGAATTACTTTATTTTCTTGTTTAACAAGAGGAGCATCTTCAATTAATTCGCCTAAGGGGGTTTTAATAACGAGTTGACCTAATTGATTAATATGAATACTTTCTGCACCTTTAATTTCTAATTTTATTTTAGAATAATCTGCTCCGGCTGATATATAATAATCATACTTTAATGCGCCATTTTTTTCGTACCATTTTAAATCTATTCCAGAATATAAATTTTGATAGGTGATATTTTGATAACTTTTTACTTCCAAAGCACCTTTAGGGCAAGACTCTAAGTAGAAATTATCATAACCGCTTAATGCATTACCTTCTGATATAGTTGCATTGGTGTTACAATTCAGCCAATTGATGTCGATTCTGAAAATACTTAAAGATTCAATTTCTGGAACACTCGTTTGTTTAGCAAAGTTAAAATATTTTTTTTCTGTTTTTTTCCATGTCAAAACTTTTGCCAATTGGTATGATAATCCATTGTTTTTTAGATGGTAAACCAGTTCGCCATCTGTGCCTGAAAAAAGTATGTCCGGTCGTGCTTTAAAATTTTGATCGCTTATTTGTCCTTTGTTTTCTTGAAAGCACGTTTTTTGATTTTTTTGAGGCTCTGTGGCCAAAGCAAATAAATTAATGGTAAGAAAAAAGATAATTAATGTTGAGTTTAAATAATTTTTTTTCATAAGTTTTATATTAATTGAATAATTAAATATTATCGCCCCTTATAAATCGGACACGGTTTAATAAATTTGGGTTATTTAGTTTTCATTTCCTAATTTAATTTGATGTATTTTCGTTAAAATTTTTAATAAATTTTTCAGGTGTTCTGTAATTTAAAGAACCAAGTCTAATCTTATAGGACGATTAAAACAGAAATTACTATTTAAAATAAAAATTACTTACTCAAATATAAATTACGTGAACTGTAGATGTCTTGAAAATATTCATCTTGCAGGCTATCAATAAAATAGATTGATTCACCAGTACTTTTCATTTCAGGTCCAAGTTCTTTTTGAATTTCAGGAAACTTTTCATAGCTAAATACTGGTACTTTAATCGCATATCCTTTTTTCTTAGGTTCGAATTTAAAATCTTTTATTTTCTTTTCGCCTAACATTACTTTGGTTGCATAATTAACATAAGGCTCTTGGTATGCTTTTGCAATAAAAGGAACAGTTCGGCTTGCCCTTGGATTCGCTTCGATGATATAAACTATTTCGTTTTTTATTGCGAATTGAATATTTAATAGGCCAACGGTATTTAATGCCAGGGCAATTGTTTTAGTGTAATCTTCTATTTGTTTAATTACGTGATCGCTTAAATCGAATGGAGGTAATACAGCATAACTATCGCCACTGTGAATACCAGCTGGTTCAATGTGTTCCATAATTCCAATGATATACACATCTTTTCCATCGCAAATGCTATCGCTTTCTGCCTCTATGGCACCATCTAAAAAGTGATCTAATAATACTTTGTTATCAGGCAAATCGTTAAGGAGTTTAACAACATGTTGTTCTAAATCTTGTTCGTTGATAACAATTTTCATACTTTGACCACCTAATACATAGCTTGGACGAACTAAAAGTGGAAAGCCTAAAGTTTTTGATAAAACTATGGCTTGATCTGCATCTTCAATCACACCAAATTCAGGATAAGGAATTTTATTTTCTTTTAATAAAGTTGAAAAGCTTCCTCTATCCTCAGCTAAATCAAGTGATTTAAAATCAGTTCCAATAATTTTTATGCCATGTCTATGTAGTTTTTCAGCTAATTTTAAAGCTGTTTGTCCACCTAATTGAACAATTACACCGATAGGATTTTCGTGTAAAATAATGTCGTAGATGTGTTCCCAAAATACTGGCTCAAAATATAATTTATCAGCAGTACTAAAATCTGTACTAACGGTTTCGGGATTACAATTAATCATAATAGTTTCGTAGCCACATTCTTTTGCAGCTAAAACACCATGAACACAGCTATAATCAAACTCAATTCCTTGACCAATGCGGTTAGGTCCGCTTCCTAAAATAACCACTTTCTTTTTTTCGCTTCTTACACTTTCATTTTCGTCTTCGAAAGTGGAGTAGTAGTAGGGTGTTTTAGCTTCAAACTCTGCTGCGCAGGTATCTACTAATTTGTAAACACGTTTAATGCCTAAATTATTCCTTTTGGCATAAATTTCACTTTCTAAACATTTTACCAAATGTGCAATTTGTCTATCGGCATATCCTTTTTGTTTAGCTTCGTATAATAAATCTTTGGGAAGAGAATTGGCGTTGTATTTAGAAATTTCGTTTTCTAGAGCAATCATTTCTTCAATTTGTTGAAGAAACCAGAGATCTATTTTAGTTAATTTTTGAATAGTTTTGATTGATATTCCCAGTTTAAACGCATCGTAAATCATAAATAAACGATTCCAGCTAGGTCGTTCTAAAGCCCTGAGGAGTTCGGCTTGATCGGTAATTTCTTTCCCATCGGCTCCTAAACCGTTTCGTTTAATTTCTAAACTTTGACAAGCTTTTTGCAAAGCTTCTTGAAAACTTCTTCCAATTGCCATCACTTCGCCAACGGATTTCATTTGGAAACCAAGTTCGCGATTACAGCCTTTAAATTTATCAAAATTCCAACGTGGAATTTTAACTATTACATAATCGAGTGTGGGTTCAAAAAAAGCAGAGGTAGATTTGGTTATTTGATTAATTAATTCGTCTAATTGATAACCGATTGCTAATTTACTTGCAATGCGAGCAATAGGATAGCCAGTAGCTTTACTTGCTAGAGCTGAAGACCTTGAAACACGAGGATTAATTTCGATAGCGATTATATCTTCGGCATCATCATTGCTTACTGCAAACTGAACATTACACCCCCCAGAAAAATTACCAATGCTTCGCATCATTTTAATTGCCATGGTTCTCATCTTTTGATAGGTAGAGTCGCTCAAAGTCATTGCAGGAGCTACTGTTATGCTATCACCGGTGTGAACACCCATGGGATCAAAATTTTCGATAGAACAAATGATGGCTACATTATCATTATTGTCGCGTAAAAGTTCCAATTCAAATTCTTTCCATCCTAAAACAGCTTTATCAATTAAAACTTCGTGAATAGGAGATGTTTGTAATCCTCTATTTAATAAATGATCGAAGTTTTCTTTTTCGTATACTACAGAGCCACCGCTACCGCCTAATGTAAAGGATGGACGGATTACTAATGGAAATCCAAAATCTTGGGCAATACTTTTACCTTCTAAAAATGATTTAGCAATTTTGCTTGGTGCCATTTTTACACCAATTTCGTTCATTCGAATCCGAAATAAATCTCGATCTTCTGTTACTTTAATTGCATTAATATCTACCCCAATCATCCGAACACCATATTTTTTCCAAATACCCATGTCTTCACATTTTAGGGCAAGATTTAATGCTGTTTGTCCGCCCATAGTAGGAAGTACAGCATCAATTTGTCGTTCTTCTAAAATTTTAACAATAGATTTTACATCAAGTGGGAGAAGATAAATGTGATCGGCTGTAACATTATCCGTCATAATTGTAGCCGGATTGGAATTGATTAAGGATACTTCGATACCCTCTTCTTTTAAACTTTTAGCAGCTTGAGATCCCGAATAATCGAATTCGCAGGCTTGTCCAATAATAATTGGCCCTGAGCCTATAATTAAAACAGATTTTATGGATGAGTCTTTTGGCATAAAATTTAAATTTGTATAAATTTAAAAATAAATATTTTTGTTTTTAAAACAATACAAAGTTAATAGCTTAAAAGAATTGTTGAAATAAAGATATTGACTAAATATCAATAAGATGTATAAACAAATTGTAAAGAAGTATATTAAATATGAATTTGACTAAAGGATAGTCAAAAAAAAAGCTCGAAACATTTCGAGCTTTAGAGGGATAAATATTTTTAAGAGGGTGATTCGGTGTTTGTTTCTTTTTTTCCTTTAGCTTCAGTTACTACAATGTTTCTTTCATAATGCTCTGTGCCATTTAGAGTATTGATTGCATTCATAGCATCAGAATCATTTTTCATTTCTACAAAACCATAGCCTTTGCTTCTTTTGGTTTCTTTATCTTTAATTATTCTAACACTTATTACTTCTCCATATTGAGAAAATAGTTCAGTTAAAGAATCTTCTCTAACTTTAAAGCTTATGTTGCTTATGAAGATATTCATAGGTTTATAAATTTAATATAATAAAAATACAAAAATAATTTCTAAAAACCTAACAAAATACAAAATTTGTTAATATTTAATTAGATGGTTTTAAAAAATAATGGCTTCAACGCTAATTTCAATATTTGCATCTTTTGGTAAACGAGCTGCTTGAATTGTAGCTCGAGCCGGAAATTCATCTTTAAAATAAGAGGCATAAACCTCGTTAACATGAACAAAATTATTCATATCATTTAAAAATATAGTGCTTTTAGCTACATTTTCGAAAGAACAACCGCCAGCTTTTAATATTTCTCCAATATAATCCATTACTATTTTTGTTTCTTCTTTAATAGTTGTTTTGATTAATTGTTTACTATTCAAATCCATAGCAATAGTTCCGCTAATAAACATAATATTACCAGCAATAATGGCTTGATTATAAGGGCCTATGGGTGAAGGGGCGTTTGTTGTATTTACTATTTTTTTCATTTTTATTCTAGATTTAGGGATATAATATGAATTAAAATTACTAAGTTTATCTATACCAATACATTAGTTTTGATTTCTTTTTTTTACCATTGTTAATATCGTTGCAATAGCAACTGTTTCTCCTGTTTCGTCATAAACATCAACTAAAAATTTAACAATACCTTTAGCAATATCCTCAGGATTCTTTTTTTCTTGTTCAATTTTTTCTTTACAGGTAAAACGAACGGCAATGCTTGATCCGGGATAAACTGGTTTTGTAAAACGACATTCATCAATTCCGTAATTTAACAAAACTGGTCCTTTTGGGGCATCAACAAATAAACCTGCTGCTCTACTTAAAATAAAATATCCGTGAGCAACTCTGCCTGTAAAAATAGTTCCATCAAGCGCGTTTTCGTCCATGTGAGCATAAAACTTATCACCACTTAATTCTGCGAATTTTTCAATATCATCTAGAGTAACCGTGTGTTTTTCTGTGATTAAGGTTTCGCTAATTTCTAAATCTTCAAAATATTGTTTAAACGGGTGAATATCTTTTAAAATAGGTTTAGCACCTTGCTGATATTGATTTAAAATTGCAGTTATTGTAGTTGGAGAACCTTGAATTGCGGTACGTTGTAGATAATGAAAAACGCCTCGTTTGCCCCCCATTTCTTCTCCACCACCGGCTCTTCCTGGACCACCGTGAACCAAAAGTGGCATTGGAGAACCATGGCCGGTACTTTCTTTAGCGCATTCGGCATTTAAGATTAAAATCCGTCCATGCATACAGGCTGCACCAATAGTATATTTTCGAGCAATTAAATTATCCGCTGTAATGATTGAGCTTACTAAAGAACCTTTTCCCATTTTAGATAATTCGATAGCTTCATCAATGGTATTGTAAGGCATTATAGTACTAACGGGTCCAAACGCTTCGATATTATGACAATCGGTATTAATAAAAGGGCTATCATTATAAAAAATAATTGGTGGCATAAACGCTCCTTTATTTTTATTGGCGCCTTTAATTTCAAAGTTTTCGAAATTGCCGATGATAATTTTTTGAGTTTTAGAAAGAATTTCAACCTTTTCTTTAACTTCAATTAATTGAGAAAAACCAGCTAAAGAACCCATACGAACCCCTTCGATATTTGGGTCGCCAATTATGTTTAAAGCTAAACGTTTGCCAAGAGCAATTTGAACATCCTCTACCATGTCTTTAGGAACAATAATGCGGCGAACGGCAGTACATTTTTGACCAGCTTTAGTTGTGATTTCTCTTGCAATTTCTTTAATAAAAATATCAAATTCAGGCATTGATGTAGTTACATCTGTTCCTAAAACGCAGCAATTTAAAGAATCGGCTTCCATATTAAAAGGGACAGATTCTTGCAATAAACGAGGATGAGATTTTAACATTTTACCGGTACTAGCACTTCCAGTAAACGTTATAACATCTTGACTTTGAACACAATCTAAAATTCCATTCGCGCTTCCGCATATTAATTGTAGAGCACCTTCGGGTAAAATTTTAGAAGCAATTATTTCTTTTACAACGGCTTCTGTTAAAAAAGAAGTTAATGTTGCCGGTTTAACAATTGCTGGAACTCCAGCTAACCAGTTTACAGCTACTTTCTCCAACATTCCCCAAACAGGAAAATTAAACGCATTGATATGAATGGCAACACCTTCTTTTGGCACACAAATGTGATGGCCAATAAACGTATTATTTTTTGATAAACGGGCAACATCTCCATCATAACAATAGCTTTCGTTAGGGAATTGACGGCGCAATGAAGCATAAGTGAATAAATTACCAATTCCACCTTCGATATCAACCCAGCTATCCATTCTTGTGGCACCAGTTGCCCATGAAAGATTATAAAAAATTTCTTTTTTACTTTGAAGATGAAGCGCTAAGGCTTTTAACATTAAGCCACGCTCTTGAAATGTTAGTTTACGTAATTTTGGTCCTCCGATATTACGAGCAAAATCACACATTTTAGCAAAATCAATTCCTTTACTACTTGCTGAGGCAACAAAATCACCATTAATAGCATTAAATAATTCTTGACCTTTTTCTTCACCAGGAATCCAATTTCCGTATGCAAAATTATTTAATTGATTAGTCATATTTTTAATATAATGATGCTAAAATTAAGAAAGGAATAATTAATAAACCAAATTAAGTTTACAACAATTAAAAATAAATTTGATTAAAGGATATCATTAAATATAACTGGGTTTAAAATAAATTTAGAAATTAGTTTTTCTATTTTTCCATTTAATTCGTTTGAAAAGACTAAGTGTTGACATTTTGGTAGACTCAAGGCTAAACGATCAACTTGGCCTTGCCATGAATTTTTTATCATCATTTGGGCATCATCAATAACAAATAATTTAATTTTATTAAGATTTAGGTTACGTTCAAAATAAATTTCAAGTATACGTTGAGCAGTTCCAATAACTAAATCGGTACCAAAATAAATTTCTCCGCTCTGTTCATTAATTTTTCCTTCTTCGAAAACGCAAACAGATCTTAAGTCGGTATTTTTAGCAAGTAAATCGAATTGCTCTTTAAAAGCAATGGCTTTTTCTTTATTAGCAACAAGGATTAAAGCCCTTGGGGCATCTTCGAAAGCTTTTTCTAATTTTTGAATAGTTGCTATAGAAATAAGAGTAGTTTTACCAGATAGAGTAGGGCCAACACCAATCAAATCGTGACCTCCATTTATTTTAGGTATACATTTTGATTGAAATTCGTTTTCTGATTCATACCCATAATCCACTAATGCAGAAAGTAATTTTTTATTTAATTTTTTATTAAACATAAAAATTATAAAATAAATTTGTATCCAACTCCTCTAATTGAGATGAAATGTTTAGGATTTTTTGGATAAGGTTCGAATATTTTACGAAAGTTAAGAATATAATTATCAATAGTTCTAGAAGAAGGGTTTTCATTTACATTCCATAGTTTTTCGATAATCTGATCGCGAGAAACAACATAATTAATTTTTTTAGTTAGCAAGTTTAAAAGCCCAATTTCACGCCTAGATAGAGTTAAATAATTTCCATTAATATCTTTAACCTCATACGTTTTAAAATTAATTTCGCAGCTACCAAAACTAAAAATAGTTGAATTTTCTTTTTGAGTTCTTTTAATTAAATTACTTATTCTGAGTAGAAGTTCTTCTAAATCAAATGGTTTAGTAATATAATCATCGGCACCGAGTTTAAGACCTTCAATTTTATCAGAAATTTGATTTTTGGCAGTTAAAAAAATGATTGGTAGAGAAGGTTTTTTGGATTTAAATTGTTTACATAAATCAAATCCATTTATTTCGGGTATCATCACATCTAAAAGAACTAAATCTATTGTATCCAAGTGAATGTTAAATTGATTTAATGCCTCGCGGCCATTGATGGCAAGTAATACAGAATAATTATCGAGTTCTAAATTTAAAGATATGGTTTTAGCTAGATTAAGCTCGTCTTCTACTAATAATATTTTATGATTTAGCATTTAAATTAAATAATAAAATTAATTAATTAAAAGGAATGATAATTTAGAGATTAAAAAAGTAATAAACATTTAATGTTTTATATTATTAATAATAAATATGTTTAAGTATCGTTTAATTTATGAAATTTGAGAATGCCAAATACATCCATACCAATTGAAATATATACCGATGGAAGTAGTCATACTCAAAAATTAATTGGAGCTTGGGCAGCAATAATATATTATAACGATACTAAAATCATTATTAAACAAGTTGTAGTAAATACCAACCATAATAGAATGGAGATGCAGGCAGTAATTCAAGCCATCAAATTTGTAGATACTAATTATTCAACAAATATTCCAATTATCATTAATTCTGATAGCCAGTATGTAGTTAATTTAGTTGATCGAAAAGAAAAATTAAAAAAGAATGAGTTTATGACTAGAAAAGGAAATCCCGTTAAGAACTTAGATTTAGTTATCACCTTAATTGATCAAATAGAAACACACGAAATAACATTTAATAAAATTAAAGCACACTTAAAAGATGGAGATATTAAAAATAGGGAAGTGGACCTGCTTGTAAGAAAATTAATGAGAGAACATAATGAATGCTAAACAATCAAAAGATCCTTTAAATGGTATTACTTTAGAGACTATTGTTAAACAATTAGTTTTTACTTATGGATTTGAACATTTGGGATCGAAAATAAATATTCGTTGTTTTAATGAAAGTCCAAGTATTAAATCAAGTTTAACATTTTTAAGAAAAACGCCTTGGGCTCGAAAAAAAATTGAAGAACTTTATATTAAGGCCTTAGAAAATAAAACATTTATTTAAAGAATAATTATTTTATAATACAAGGATTAAACAAAACATTGCTTTTTTAAATTATTAAATGAATATTATAAAAAATAAAAAAATATTAATTGATATTTCTGGAAATACTATTCAAGTAGTTGCAACACAATTTTTTGGATTATTAATATTTTATTTTACTTCTAAATATTTAAGCAAAAATGAATTTGGAGAATATAATTGGTCAATAGCTTTAGGATTTACAATTATTTCAATTGCTTCATTAGGATTAGATTTGGTTTATGTTAAAAGAATAGCATCTGGTTATGATAGAGTTCAAACCATTGGCATACATTTCTTTCATTCTATAGTTGTAAGTTTATTATTTTTGGCAATAGTTTTTTTATCATTAAAATTATTTCCTGAGTTCAAAACAAACCATCCTTTTTTTTTAATTGTATTTTTAAATATTTGTCTTATTAACATAGCGAATTCATTTAAACTAGGGCTCAATGGATTAGACTCATATTTGAAACTTGCTTTAATTGCAGTATTTACAAATCTTTTAAAAATTATTTTCTTAATTTTTTTGTACCGAACTAATCATTTTTATATATATGAAATTATTTATTTTTTTATAATTAGTTCAGTATTAGAGATGATATTAGGGTATTTGTTTTTATCAAAATTAATTAATATTAAAATTAAACCGCTTTATCGCTTTAAAGAGTATAAGAGTTTTATTCTTGAATCATTACCTCAATTAGGTGTTGTTATTTTTGATTCGGCATTAAGTAGAATTGATGTTATTTTATTAGGAATTTTAACTACATCTATTATTACTGCTGAATATAGTTTTGTTTACAAAGTATATGAACTATCTAAATTACCAATTTTAATAATTGGACCAATATTGCTTACACGATTTTCAAAAATATTTAACGGAAAGGATGAAATATTAGAAAGCAAAAAAAGTGCAATTGATTTTTTATTTAAAATTGAATTGGCAATAGTAATGATAATTCCAATTATTTTAATATCAATCTGGACTCCAGTAGTAGATTATTTTACGAATAATAAATATGGTGAAATAAACGAAGTTAGTTATTGGATTTTATCAGCTTGCGTTCCACTTGTTTGTATTGTTAATTTTTTGTGGACGCTAGGGTTCGTTCAAGGGCAGTTAAAAAAAATCATGTATATTACTTTAGTTGTTTCTTTAATTAATATTTTTTTAAATTTATTATTAATTCATTTATATGGTGGAATAGGTTCTGCAATTTCTTTTTTAATTTGTACATTAATACAAGTTTTACTTTATTACAAATTAATAAATCAAACACAAATTCAGCTTAATTTGAAAAGTTGTTTAATCACTTTTTCTATTGCAATTTTTTCTGTTATCATTTCAAAACAATTAACGAGTTCATTCATAATTTTAGCTATATTATCAATATCTATTTATTTATTTTTATTACTTTTTACTAAACAAATTAATATTTTGCGATTAAAACAATTAATTAAAAATTAATGTTGAATAATTTTTTTGAAAAAATTAAAATAAATTTTAAAAATTTTAATAAATCTACTGACTTATTATTGTTAGTTTTTTTGATTTTAATTATTAATGTTAGTTTAACTATAAAATTAATAGGGGTTATATTTATTTATTTCATGAGGCCTGATTTTAAATTTGGTTTTAAGAATAAACGAATGCCTTTCTTTTATTTGACAATGATTTGCTTAATGCTTATTCAATTTATTTTAAATTATACTTCTAATCTAAATTATATTATTCTTTTTACATTATCACTAAGTTATTGGTTGTTCTCTGTATTAATTTTACACCAGGTTATTCTTTCTATAGAAACCCAAGGTATAATTAAGGTTAAAAATGCTTTAGCATGGTTTTTTATTTTTAATGCTATAGTTACTGGATACAATATATTATGTATTATTTTAGAAATACATTCATTAAATCCATATATATATGACGGGCATAATTATAAATATTTTGCATCAACAGGAGATCATTTAAGAGGTATTTCATTTGATATTAGCACGACTAATAATATTATTAATTCATTAGGAATATTTTATTTTTTTTATCAAAAACAATTTCGTTTATCTTTATTATGTTTTATTATCACTTTAGTTACAACAAGTAATCTTGGGAATTTAATTTTGTTAACTAGTTTTTTGTTTATTTTCTTATTTGATAAATCAAAATATCATAAAAGTATTGTTATTTGTTTTATAAGTTTTATGATTATTTTTATCGTAAAAGTGTCCCCTTCTAATTTAAACTATTTAAATAATAAAATACAAAGTTTACTTCATTCAGAAAAGAAGCTTTTAAAACCACATTACGATGATAGAATTGAAAAAAACGATTTAATATTAGGTTATTTAAAACACAATTCATTATTAAAGAAAGAAATAATATTACCTAAAAATATACTTTACAATACTGTTATCGAAAAGGAATTAAGTAATAAATTAAATTCAAAAAAATTAGATAGTATTGAATTAAAAAAAGATGAAATAAATAGGGGTAAATTTATTTTACTTTTTAATACTTTATATGGAGATACTAATATATCCATTAATCAAAATTACTACGAAAAATATCCAGGTAAATACCTTTCTTTTTTAGAAACCTTCAAAAAAATTAAGACTAGTCCGAAGCATTTATTAATTGGCTATGGTGCTGGTAATTTTTCTTCTAAATTAGCGTATAAGGCAACTAATATAGGAATATCTGGAAAATATATTAATAAACTCGCATATATCTCTCCAGATTTTAAGGAAAACCATCTTAAACTAACTTTAAGATACTATTTAAAGTCTATTTCTGAGCATTCTATGCTTAATTTCCCTAATTCAGTTTTAAATCAGCTATTAGGAGAATATGGCTTAATAGGATTTTTATTATTTATAATTTTTTATTTATATTATTTTCTTAATCGTTACAAAGAATTAAGTTACGGCTTGATTTTATTACCCATTTTTTTATTTTTCTTATTTACAGATTACTGGTTTGAAGCCTTTAATATTGTTATTGTTTTTGAAATAATGATGTTTGTTGATCTTTACAAAAATAAATCGCAATTAGATTAAGTGTATGATGAATAATACTGTTTTAATTAGTGTTTTAATGCCAGTATATAATTGCGAAAAATATTTAAGAGAAGCAATTGACAGTATTTTAAATCAAACTTTTAAAGATTTTGAATTTATTATTATTAATGATGGATCAAATGATAATTCTGAAAGTATTATTTTAGAATACAATGACAATAGAATTAGATTATACAATAAAGAAAATGGAGGAGTTTCATCAGCATTAAATTATGGCTTGCAATTGTGCAATGCTAAATATGTTGCCAGATTTGATGCAGATGATATTTGTTATTTAAACAGACTTCAAGATCAATATGAATTCATGGAGGCCAATCCTGACTATGTTTTAATAGGCTCTGATGCAGATTATGTTGATGAAAATGGTAATTTTATATTTAAACTTAAATGCTCAGGACATTCAAGTGATGAAATTAATTCTAATATTTTAAAAAAAAATCCATTTATACATAGTGTAGTTTTTTTTAAAAAAGATTTAATAATTTCTTTAGGTGGATATGATTTAAAAGCACACACATTTGAAGATCATTTTCTATGGTTAAAAGTTATTAAAAAGGGTTTAGTTTGTAATTTTAAATCCTCTTACATTAAAGTTAGAATAAATCCAGAATCAGTTACTACTGATGAGAGATTCAGAGGAAAACGATTTTTACAAATTAGACAAAAAATTCTTGAAAATAATGATGTAATAGATAACAAAGATGATATAGAATTAAAAGAAATTATAAGTAGTCAAAATTCTAATATTTCTAAAAAACTAGGTTATTATTTATTTATATCCAAAAAGTATTTATGGGACAATTATGAGCCAAAATTAGCACGGGAAAATTTGAAAAAAGCTATTAAATTAAAACCTATTTATTTTCTGTCTTATTTTTTGTTTTTTTTATCTTTTTTTTCAAAAAATACAATTTTAAAACTTTATAAAAGTGTAAAATAAAGTGAAGAATACAGCAAAAAAAATACTTTTTATTATGCAATTTCCGCCACCAATTCATGGTGTTTCGGTTATGAATGATATTATAAGAAATAGTACTTTAATTAATAGTAAGTTTCAATGTGATTATATAAACTTAGCTACGGCTAAAAACATTAATGATTTACAAAAAAACAGTTTTTTTAAATATATTTTAACTTTAAAAATTATTTCGAAATCTTTTTATAAGATGCTTACCAATAGATATGAGTATGTGTACATAACTATTTTTCCGTTTGGCTTTTCTTTTATAAAAGATTCGATAATTGTTTTGTTAGTGCGTTTTTTCGGTCAAAAACCTTTGTTACATCTTCATACTTATGGATTTAGGGAAAATTCTATTTATTCAAAATTTAAAAAGAAGTACTATACTTTTGTTTTTAAGAATGTAAATGTAATTTGTTTATCACCTTTATTAATTGAAGATATTAGTCATATTTATAAAGGAAAAGTTTTTATATTACCCAACGGAATACCACAAGTAAATTTCAAAAACACATATAATAACGAACAAAATCCTATTAATTTATTGTATTTATCTAATTTAATTAAAGGTAAAGGCATATTACTGATAATTGATGCTATAGATAGACTCAATAAAAAAGGAATTAACTTTTTTTTTAGAATTGTTGGTTCAGAAGGTGATATTAAATATTCGCAATTAACTGAATTAATTAAATTAAAGGGTTTAGAAAATAAGGTAATTATTTTAGGACCAAAATTTGGTAATGATAAATATGATGAATTTAAAAATGCAGGTATTTTTTTATTGCCTAGTAATTATGATACATTTGGTTTAGTTTTGCTTGAAGCTATGCAATATGGTGTTCCATGCATTTCCTCAAATATTGGAGGGATACCTGATTTAATTGGTGATGGTCGAGGAGTTTTAATGGAAAACATTTCTGTAGATGAGTTAGAATTGTGTTTAAATAAGTTACTAACAGATAAACTGTTAAGACAAAATATAAGTCATAAAAGTTTTGATTATTATATTTCTAATTTTACAGTAAATATTTTTGAATCTAGGCTTTATAATATTCTTTCTGGAAATCCAGATTTAATAGTTTAAACTTTAACAATACAGTTAACATTGAAAATAGCAATAATAGGTACGCGAGGAATTCCCAATAATTATGGAGGATTTGAACAATTAGCTGAATATCTATCATTAGGTTTTTTAAAAAAAGGACATGAAGTATTTGTTTACAATTCGAGTAGACATAAATTTCAAGAAAAAAAATGGAATGGAATAAATTTAATACATCAATTTGACCCTGAATTTATTTTAGGAACTATTGGACAATTTTTTTATGATTTTAATTGTATTTTAAATTCTCGTAAACATAATTTTGATGTAATAATAAATTTAGGTTATACAAGTAGCTCAATTTTTTTGTGGTTATTTTCAAAAAAATCTAATATTATTACAAATATGGATGGCTTGGAATGGAAACGGACTAAATACTCTAAATATGTTCAGCGTTTTTTAATGTTTTCAGAACGATTAGCTGTTAAAAAAAGTACGTTGCTTGTTGCTGATTCTATAGCTATTCAAACTTATTTATTAAAAAAATATAATATTAAGTCACATTTTATTGCATATGGAGCTTGTTTATTTGAAAAAGAAAATCCTTTAATTTTAAATTCATTTAATTTAAATCCTTTTTCATATAGTATGCTTATTGCAAGAATGGAGCCTGAAAATAATATCGAAATGATATTAGAGGGTGTTGTTTCATCAAAATCTGATAATTTATTCTTGGTAGTAGGAAATTATTCAAATAAATTTGGTTTGTATTTACATTCTAAATTTAATTTTGATAAACGTATAATTTTCACAGGACCAATTTATGATTTTGAAACAATTAATAATTTAAGATTTTTTTCTAATTTATATTTTCATGGACATTCTGTAGGAGGAACAAACCCTTCATTATTAGAAGCTATGGGTTGTAAAGCACTTATTTGTGCACATAATAATGAATTTAATAAGAGTGTATTAGGATCTAATGGTTATTATTTTAATTCTAATAAAGAAGTTATTAAAATTCTTGATGAAACTAATAAATCATCTCAAATTAATCAATTATTTATAAATAATAATTATTTGAATATAAAAGATAATTATTCATGGGAAAAAATAATTAATCAATACGAAAATTTAATTATTAAATAATGAATTTAATTAGTTTAAACCTAAAAAATATTTTTAAAAATATAGAACAAATTGAAAAACTAAGACTCTTTTTGGTTTTACTATATGTGTTTTTTTTGCCTTATAATTTATTTTACACCACAATTATTTTTATTACATTATTGGTTTTAACATTAATTGATTTAAAAAAAGAAAAAATAAAGTCCATTCCGAAACAAGTTTGGATTTTTCAATTAATTTATATTATAGGAGTTTTATTTTATAATTTATCAATTGATAAAACAGAAGCTAATTATATACTTGAACGTCAATTAGTAATATTATTATTCCCATTAATTTTACCTTTATCAATTAAAATAAACCAAGTAAATATTAATTTAATATTAACAACATTAACATTAACATGTGTTTTATCAATACTCTACCTATTTTTTTATTTATTTTATTTAATTTTATTTGAATTAAAATTACCTTTAATTAAAACTATAAGTTCAGGTTATTTTTTTAATCATGGGTTTTCTAAGCCAATTAGTATTCATGCCAGTTATTTTTCTTTATACATCTCATTATCAATTTTATATTCTGTACAGATATTAAATAGTTTAAAGGTTTTTTTTAATAAACTTATGATGCTATTAATAATCATAACATTATATTTAGGTTTGTTTTTTTTAGCTTCAAGAAATTCTATTATTTCTGTTTTTATAATTTTATTATTTATTTATCCCTTTTTTAAAATTTACAATAAAAAAAAGTATTTATTAATATCAATTCTTTTTTTTGCTTTAAGTTTTATAATTATTTTTAATATAACTTATTTTAAAAATCGTTTTTCTGGAGAATTAATTTCTGATGTTAAACCTTTAAATAATAAAGAATATATTAATTATTCTTATACTGAACCTCGCATTGAAAGGTGGGCCTGTGCTTTTGATTTAATTAAAAAGTCACCATTAATTGGATACGGTACTGGTGATGAAGTTACAATGCTTAAAACTGAATATTCTAAAAAAGGTTTATTTATTTCATATCTTGAAAATTTTAATGCTCATAATCAATACATTTCTTATTTAATTAAATGTGGCATTATAGGATTTGTTTTATTTTTATTTTCATTTTTTTATTTTCTATATCTTGCAATAAAAGACAAAAATTTTATTTACCTGTCATTTTTAATTATTCTTTTAATTGGTTTTTATACCGAAAACATTCTTGATTCAAACAAAGGCATTGTTTTTTTCGCATTTTTTAATACATTATTTGGCTATATGAGTATTTATAATTTAAATAATAAGAGTGTTTAGTTATTGTAATTAATATAAATAGTTGTTTATTCTTAAAATTTAATAATATGAAAACTATAATTTCAAGTGAAGACATAACTTTAATTAATCTTAAAGAAATTATTAATTATAGTTCATTGTTAAATAATTTAGCGAAACGTGATTTTTTGGTACGATATAAACAAGCTTTTGCTGGTATTATGTGGGCATTAATTAAACCATTAATTAATGTTTTGGTTTTTGGCTTTATAGCCAGTAAAATTAATAGTACAGAAAGTACAATTACTAATTTTGTTTATGTCGCCTCAGCTATGCTATTATGGCAATTATTTTCAAGTGTGTTTAATGATGTGAGTAATTCAATTATTGGTAATTCAAATTTGTTTTCAAAAGTATATTTTCCAAAAATCATTATTCCATTAAGTACATTATTAGTATGCCTAGTTGATTTTTTAATTTCTCTAATTATATTAATTATATTATTTGTTGCATCTGGACAGACTATTCATTGGTATATTATATTAGCTCCAGTTTTTATTATTTTAACTTTAATTAATGGGCTTGGAATTGGGTTATACTTTGCTACTATAAATGTAAAATTCAGAGATATTAAATTTATTGTACCTGTCATTTTACAATTAGGAATGTATATTAGCCCAGTTATTTTTTCATCACAATTTTATATTGAACGAATTAATAATATTCATCCATTTTTAACGTGGGTGTTTTATTTAAATCCAATGGTTGGTTCAATTGAAGGCTTTAAATATAGTTTATTTGGTGGAGAGGCGATTTATGATATGAATCATTTTATACTGTCAATTGTAGTTTCGTTTTTGTTTTTATTTATAGGAGTAAAATATTTTTATAAATTTGAACGTAGTTTTGTAGATTATATTTAATGAATAATAATACCATCATAAAAATAGAAGGATTAAGTAAACATTATTTACTTAATAAAAATAAAACTTCAAAAAGTGATACTTTATATGGAAATATCATAGAAGGTCTAAAAAACATTAAAAACATCACTCAAAAAAAAGAAACACAAGATTTTTGGGCATTAAAAGATGTTAGTTTTGAAATTCAACAAGGTGATCGTGTTGGAATTATTGGTAGGAATGGAGCGGGAAAATCAACTTTATTGAAAATACTATCTCGAATAACACCACCAACAAAAGGTAAGATAGAATATTCGGGACGGATGGCTGCTTTGCTAGAAGTAGGTACAGGTTTTCATGGTGATTTATCGGGTAGAGAAAATATTTACTTAAATGGTTCTATTTTAGGTATGACTAAACATGAAATAGACCGAAAGTTTGACGAAATTGTTTCTTTTGCTGAAATTGAAAAGTTTTTAGATACCCCAGTAAAACGTTATAGCAGTGGAATGTATGTGCGTTTAGCTTTTGCAGTTGCCGCAAATTTAGAATCTGACATTTTAATTGTTGATGAAGTTTTAGCTGTTGGTGATGCCGCATTTCAAAAAAAATGTTTGGGGAAGATGAATGAAGTCAGTAAAGCGGATGGTCGAACAATTTTGTTTGTAAGTCATAACATGGGTCAAGTTGCATCTTTATGCAACACAGGTATATTATTAAATAATGGACGTGTAGAAGAACAGGGTAGTATTAACTCAATTATTAATCGTTATTATAATGAAAATTCATTAAACGCTACTGTATTATTTAATTTTGAAGATAATTCTTTGAAAGATTTATATGTTAAAAGTATTTCTATTTGTAATCAATTAAATTTGGCTACAATAAATTTCGCACATAATGAACCTATTATTATAAATATTGAAGTTAAGACTAATAATATTTTAAACGACGTTATTTTAGGCGTAATTGTTTATGATTCTTCTGAAAAAAGAATTTTTACAACTCAGCTTCCCATAACAGATAAGGTTAAACGAACAGAATCCACCATATTTAAGTTAAAAATACCAGATACATTTTTAATACCTAATAGTTATCATTTCACAATAGGCATTCATATTCCAAATATTCAAGTTATTGATGAATTATTAAATATTGGAAAATTTGATGTTTTTGATAATGGTTCAGAGTTTTATAAATATCAAAATTCTGATGTTGGAGTTGTATTTTCTAATTGTAATTGGAGTTTTTAAAAATAAAGTATATATGAAATGTCATATTTGTCAAAACACGACTTCTGATATTTTTCAAACCAAAATTTTGAAAAAGTACGACGTAAGTTATCATCAATGTTCTTCGTGTAGATTTATTCAAACCGACGATCCTTTTTGGCTACCAGAGGCTTATGAAAACATTATAACAAGTTTAGATATCGGGTTGATTAGTCGAAATTTATATTTACAAGAACAAGTTCCAAATATTATTAATACTTGTTTTACCGAAGCCCAAAGTATGTTAGATTATGGTGGTGGCTATGGAATGTTCGTAAGAATGATGAGAGATATAGGATTTGATTTTTTTCGTCAAGATATTTATTGTGATAATTTATTTTCAAAGCATTTTGATATCACAGATTTTCATGATAAAAAAATAGATCTTGTGACTGCATTTGAAGTATTTGAACATTTGAATAACCCTTTAGTTGAAATTGAAAAAATGTTTAAATATTCGGAAAATATTATTTTTTCTACTACTTTAATACCTGACGATATTAATTTGTTTAAAGATTGGTGGTATGTTGCACCTGAAACCGGTCAGCATATTTCGTTTTATTCAGAGGAATCATTGAGATTTATTGCGAAGAAATATAATTTATTTTTTTATACAAATCATTCTAATTTACATTTTTTTTCCAATGAATTACTAAATCAAAATATAGTTGATGATATGTTTTTAAAAAAAGTAAGTTTGAAGGAAAGAATTTATAATCGTTTGTTAGGTAATTTAAAATCTAAACATTTAGAAAAAAAATCTTTATTACAATCAGATTACGACTATATCCTAAAAAAAATATCTAAATAATTTATAATTTAAAAATAAGATTTAATATTAAAATGCATATAGCTTACGATAGCCAAATATTTAGATTACAAGAAAATGGGGGTATTTCGAAATATTTTGTTAGAGTTATTGAAAATTTAGTTTTAGAAAAAGATGTTTATTTAACTGTCGTTTCTGGAATTCATAAAAATGAATATTTAATAAATTCAAATATTAAATATTCAGGCATTTTTTATTTTAATTTTATTAGAAAATTGATTAGTAATAGGTTTTATGATTTTACATCGGCTTATAATTTTTTTATAGAAAAAAACAAATTATCTACGAATAAGTTAGATATTATCCATCAAACTTATAATGGATATGAATTATATAAACCAACTAACACAATATGTATTATTACTTTACATGATCTAATCTATGAAAAATACCCAAATGATTTTTCTGATTCAAATGATGTTTTAATTAGAAAAAAAGCATCAATTGAAAATGCTGATCATATTATTTGCGTTTCAAAAAATACTCAAACTGATTTAATAAACTATTATCAAGTAGATATTTCAAAAACTACGGTTGTATATCATGGTGTAGATGAATTTGAAAAACACAATTATAGAATAGTATCATTCCCTTATATTTTATATGTAGGGAAAAGAAATGGTTATAAAAATTTCAAGAATACTTTAAGAGCTTTTGAAAAAACAAAGTCAAAACAAGACGCTAAATTAGTATGTTTCGGAAGTTCATCTTTTTCTCAGGAAGAGACCGACTTTATATCTAAATTAGGTTTAACTAATGATGTAGTTTATTTTAAAGGCTCTGATATAGAATTAATTAATTTATATCAACATGCTAATTTTTTGATTTATCCAAGTATTTACGAAGGTTTTGGATTACCTGTGCTAGAGGCAATGGCAAATGATTGCCCTGTGATATGTTCAGACAGAAGCAGTCTACCTGAAGTGTCGAATAATTGTGCTTTAGAAATTAATTGTGAAAATATAAAAAGTATAACAGACGCTATGGATAAGCTATTTTATGATAATGATTTACGAAATAAATTAATAAAATTAGGCTCTGAAAATGTTAAGAATTTTACTTGGAAAAATACGGCTTTAAATACTTTGAATGTTTATCAAAAAGTTATAAAAGAAAATAAATTATTCTAAATGTATAAATTATCAATTATAACTATCAATTTTAATAATGCTGAAGGATTAAAAAAAACTATGGAAAGCGTTTTTTCGCAATCTTTTAATGATTTTGAGTATTTAATAATTGACGGAGGAAGTACTGATGGGAGTGTGGAAATTATTAAGCAAAATATTAAAATAAACTATTGGATAAGTGAAAAAGATAATGGGATTTATGATGCTATGAACAAAGGTATTTTAAAATCTTTTGGTAATTATTTGCTATTTTTAAATAGTGGAGATTATTTATGTGAGAATGTTCTAGAAAAAGTTTTTAGTGAAACACATACTGAAGATATTTTATATGGAAATATGAAAATAAATTGGGGTGGAAATAATATCACAGATGGCATTATGCCAAATAAAATAACATTAGAGCATTTGGTAAAAGATACCTTATGGCATCCAGTTTCCTTCATTAAAAAAGATCTTTTTAATAAATTTGGTTTGTATAATACCGATTATGAAATAGTAGCAGATTATGAATTTTTTTTTAAAAATATAATTATAAATAAGTCGTCAAATGTTCATTTAAATTATTTTATTACTGAATATAATGTTGAAGGATTTAGTTCTTTACCTAGTAATAAAGTAAAAGAAAAAGCAGAAAGATTAAAAGTTATAAAAATGTATCTTTCTGATGAAGATCTGAAAAATATTAATTATTTGTTAGTAGAAAAAAAAGAAATATTATTTATGCGTGTTTTTAAGCGTTTAAAAAAAATAATTAAATTCAATGGGTATAAATCATAATATAAAAGTTTCAATCATAATACCTTCTTATAATTATGCCAATTACATTGGCGAATGTTTGGATAGTGTGATTTCTCAAACCTTTAAAGATTGGGAATGTATTATTATTGACAATTGCTCAACCGACAATACTTCTGAAGTTGCAAAAGTATATGTCGCTAAAGATAGTCGAATAAAATATCATTATACAGACCAAAAAGGAGTATCATTAGCTCGAAATCTAGCCGTAAAAATGAGTAGCGGCACTTTTATTTTGCCCTTAGATGCCGACGATAAGATTAACAGTTCATACATAACTAAGGCTTTAGCTATTATGGAAAAAAACCCTACAATTAGTTTAGTGTATTGTGACGCTATCTTATTTGGAAGTTCAAATAAAAAATGGATTCTTCCTGAGTTTAATTACAGAGATTTGTTAATTGAAAATTCAATTTTTTGTTCAGCATTATATAAAAAATCAGATTTTATTGCTGTAAATGGTTATAACACTAATATGGTTGAAGGATTTGAAGATTGGGATTTTTGGATCAAATTATTAGCAGGTGATAAAAAAGTAATAAAAATACATGAGCTACTGTTTTATTACCGAATCAAAGATAATTCTCGTAACAGTTTGTTGGATCATGAAAAACAATTAAGGTTAAGAACACAGATTTACAATAATCACATCGAATTATATAATAGATATTTTGTGATCCCTGAATTGTTGTATAGAAATTATAAATTAAAACAGAAATATGATACACTATTCAATTCATTAACATATAGGCTTGGGAAAATAGCAGCATCACCGCTTAATTTTTTTAAAAAGCTATTCAACAACTAAAATGAAAACACTTTGTTTATATGCTTCTTATTTGAATGGAATAGGTTTACCTTATTATTCTAATGTTTATCTTAAGGAGTTAAAAAAACATTTTACGGATATTATTTATTTGCATTCTAACAATTTAGATACTGATTCTATAAGTTTTTTTGAAACAAATTCAATTGAAACAAAACTTTTGTCAAATGATGGCTTTGATTTTGGACAATGGCAAAAAGTAATAGTTAATATTAATTTGAATGAGTATAATCAATTATGTTTGGTAAATGATTCTTGTGTTTTATTTGCGCCATTAGATAAATTGATGAATTGGTTTGTTAATTCTAAATTTGATTTTTGTGGTTTATCAGAATCTATTTTTAATAAAAAACATTTGCAATCATATTTTTTAATTTTTAATAAATCAACCTTTAAAGATTTAGCATGCTTTTTTGAAAGTACAAAAGCGACGAATAATATTTATCAAGTTATAAATGATTTTGAAATCGGATTAAGTCAATATTTAATTTCAAAAAACTATTCCTGCGGTGCTTTTTTAAGTAATGATGGCTATGCCGGAGAATTTGCTCCGTATTATAAATGCCTTGAATCTCATATTAAACAGGGATCGCCAGTGATTAAGAAAAAAGTTTTGTTTTCTTCTTATCGAAAAGTAGAACAGTTTACGTTAGCAAGAATGAACTTTAATATTAATGCAGATCATTACATCAATATCATAAAAGAATTTACTAAAGAGCTATTAATCGATTTTGATAAGGCTAAGCTTGATCATTCTATAGGTATGAGTACTTTTGATAAATTTGTTTATAATATAAAAAGATTGACCATCATTAATTACAAAAAGATGAAGGGAAACCGATATGAGTAATCCATTAGTAAGTATATGTATTCCTACCTATAATGGTGATAAATACTTGGTTGAGTGTTTAGAATCATGTGTTAATCAAACTTTTAAAGATTTCGAAATTATTATATGTGATGATGGTTCTTCAGATAAAACAATTTCTATTATTGAAAGTTATGCGGTTAAAAACAGTTTTATTAAATTCATTAAAAATGAAAAAAAATTAGGTTTAGTTGGAAATTGGAATAAGTGTATCGAATTGAGTTCGGGGCAATGGATTAAATTTGTTTTTCAGGACGATTATATTACAGAGGATTGTTTGGAAAAATTTGTAAATGAAATTAATGATACATCTCAATTAATTGTGTGTAAACGTCAGTTTATATTGCCAGAACAAGCTAGTTCTGATTCACTAAATTACTATACAAACGTTGTTAGAACATTAGAAAATACATCCAATGTTTTAGGCGATTTTTTTTCTCCAAAATTAATTTCTAAAATTACTGTAGAAAATATCTGTTTAAATTTTATAGGCGAGCCGAGTCTTATTTTTTTTAAGAAAAGCATTGTTAATGAAGTTGGTTTGTTTAATTCAAGTTTAAAACAAATTTGTGATTTAGAATTTGCATTAAGAATTGCAAGTAAATTTGGCTTAACCTATATTCCACATCAATTATGTGCATTTAGAATACATCAAAATTCAACAACAAGTAACAATGTTGCAAACAATTATTTTGACATCCATTATATTGAGCCTTTGTTGTTTTCTTATTTACTTTTATTTGATGAAAAATTCATTTCATTACTTTCAAATTTAAATTACATTCAAAGATTCAAATTAAGACTTTATTTTAAGTTAAAGGCCTATCAAGCATATTCGATAAATTTAAAAGAAGATAGAAAATGTTATTTGTTTACCGAAACTAACATTATGTTTAATAAGATTTTAGAGTATAAAAAGGGCAATATTTTAATAAAGTTAATTTGCCTTATTCGTTAATTAAATTTATAACCTTATTTGTATAGGCGCTCCAACTAAAATTTTTAACCTGATTGTGCGCGGACTTCATTTTATTTAATTGTTCATCTTTCGAATCGTTTAATATATTGGTCAGTTTTGATGTTAAATCATCTGTTACATTTTCGTTAACGTAAAAGCCGAAATTAATTTCTGTACCATAGGTTTTGGTGAATTCGGGATAGGGCAGGGTAATCACAGGGGTTTGATAATACATGGCTTCAGTAATTGCCGAAAAGGAACCCCAGTCTGGATTTGTATTTACAATTACCCGCGCCTCTATTATGAGTTTATAATATAATTCGTTTTCCAAAATAATACCTTTATTTAAATATCCATAGTAAAACAAACTAGGTAAATGGACGCCAACATCTTGCTTAGTTAGTCCAATAATATGTAATTCGGCGTTTGTATTTAGTTTTTCAAATGATTTAATTAAATTAAGTGCGCCAACCATGTATTTTTTGTTACCTATAAACAAAAGTTTACGACTATTTAATTTTTTTGAAATAATTTCTTCGTGGTTTAATTCGTAATTTCCATTAATAATATGCCCTAAATAAAATTGCTTTTTGCTATTAAAATGTTTTACATTAAACTCTTGTGATTTTGGAAATAAATTTATTACATAATCAGCATAATTGATGTGTTTTTTTTCTCGAGCAAGCGCGTTTTTCTCAAACCACATAGGTTCCCTTTTTAAAAACTTACTGATGTAATATAAATAGCACCAATCGCCTAAAAGTAATACTTTTTTGTTATGATCTTTATTAGCACAAAAACTATAAGTTAAAAAAATTAAGATTTCCGATTGGTTGAATTCTTTGATTGCTTTTTTTATTTTACGATTGGTTAAAAAATAATTTAATCCGGATCGAAAATAGGTGTGATTTGAATTTTTATTAATTAGTTTTATTAAAATATAAATGGTGTATTTATATAATATATTAATTATAGCATTTTCTTTAATATTAACCCTGTTAACTTTTATATTTTTAAAATCTAAATTTTTCGTGAAGAAATAGGGTACGTTTGACCAAGTACTTAATTCATTGGCATCTCCAATAGAAAATACGGTTATTTCTTTTATAGCGGTCAAAGGGTTTATTTTTCTTGATTCTGAGTGTATGTTTTAGAAGTAAATTGTTAAATTTACAATATATTTTTAATATCAATTTTTTTTTATAACAATGAAATTATCCATTATTGTTCCTTCTTATAATCAAGTTGAATTTATTACTTATACCTTAAAAAATCTAGCTGAAATCAAAAAAAAAGCTGCTGTTGTTGGTATTTTTATTGAAATTTTAGTGTTTGATTCAGAATCTAATGAAAGAGTTCAACAAATTATTCGTGACTATCAAAAGGAAATTGATTTTGTTGAGATAAAAAAAGATAAAGGGCAATACGATGCCATCAATAAAGGGATTTTAAAATGTACTGGAGATTATTGGACCTGGCTTAATACAGATGATTTATTGGATATTGATGGTTTTTTTAAAATAGTTGATGTCTTGACGGCTAATTCATCGATTGATTATATATATGGAGGCGTAACTTATATTAATGAAAAAGGAGAAACATTAAAAACTGTAGATACCTGGAAGTTAAGTTTGGATCAATTAGTAACTGAGGAGCCGGCTATTTTTCAACCGGGTTCTTTTTTTAAGAAATCGTTTACAGATAAAATTGGTCTATTAAAATCATACCAGTGTTGTTTTGATTACGAATTCATTTTAAGGTGTATTAAAAATAATGCAATTTTATATCAATGCAACTATGCCGTTTCACATTTTCGATATTACAAAACCTCTAAAACAGGTAGCATTACTCCGATTTTTATTAAGGAGCAATTACTCATTAGCCATGATTATGGACGAAAATGGCATCATTATTTAACGTTGTTTTCTAAACTAAGATTATTCAAACATCTTTTATTTCCAAAAAAATGAGGGTATTGTTACTTGCTGATATTCAATCTGAACACAACGAAAAGTGGGCACTAGGACTTGCGGCAAATGGTATTGAAGTTGGTTTATTTAGTTTTAATAAAGCATCATATCCGTGGTATGAAAACATAATTAATATAACACTTGTATATGAGGCCGAAATTAAATTAGATGCAGATAATATAATTAATAAATTATCTTATTTTAAATTTCTAAAACTTTTGAAAACTGCAATTAAAAAGTTTAATCCTGATGTTTTACACGCCCATTACGCAACTAGTTACGGTTTAATTGGGACTTTAAGTGGATTTCATCCTTTTGTTATTTCTGCTTGGGGAACAGATGTTATGCGATTTCCGCAAAAGAATTTTATAAATAAATTTATATTACAATACAATTTAAAACAAGCAGATTCCATTTGTGCCACTTCAAATACCATAAAGGATTATTTAGTGCCCTATACAAATCAATTTGTTAACGTAATTCCCTTTGGAGTTAATATCGATGATTTTTGTAAAAAAGAGGTAGATACGCTTTTTGATAAAAATGCTTTTGTTGTTGGTTGTATCAAGTCCTTAGAAAAAATTTATAATATTGATGTTTTAATTAAAGCTTTTGCATCTTTAAAAATTAGGTACCCTTCGTCGGTATTAAAATTATTAATTATAGGTTTTGGCTCACAGGAAATTCTTTTAAAAAAAATGGTTTCTGATTTAAGTTTAAAAGATGATGTGCTTTTTACAGGTAGAATTCCTTTTTCAGAAGTTTCAAATTATTTTAATATGCTGGATGTTTTAGTGAACATTAGTGATTATGAAAGTTTTGGAGTTTCTGTAATTGAAGC
>Ga0214919_10001183_pt1 | contig 43530 bp, 28 predicted proteins | sample LL1503_MetaG_FD_177994 | JGI IMG/M metagenome (GOLD analysis project Ga0214919, IMG submission 177994) | Freshwater microbial communities from Lake Lanier, Atlanta, Georgia, United States - LL-1503 | ecosystem: Environmental > Aquatic > Freshwater > Lake | place: USA: Georgia | collected... | reverse complement strand
TTTTTTTTTTTTTTTTTTTTTTTGTTTTGCTTCTTCTTTTGTTTGTTGTTTTGGTGATGTATTTGGTGGTGTTTGTTCTTGTTTATTTATTTTATTAAATATTTGATTTTTTTTTTCTTGTAAATCTTTTACTACAGGACTTATTGGTGTCATTTGTTCTATTTCTTTTTGAGCTTTTTCTCTTCTATCTTTATTTGCTTGAGTACCATAGTTTATATTAAACTTTTTATATGTTACTGTATTTATAGCTGATGGTGTTGATGCAGGAGTTACTGATGCAGGTGCAGGATTTACTGATGATTGTAATGGTACTGGTGCAGGTGCAGGAGTTACTGATGCAGTTGGTATTGTACTAGGTAGTTTTTCATCTGTATTACTTGATTTACTAAGTGTTGTCAATGATTGTATAAATTCATTCTTTTTTGCAGAATTTTTAGCATCTTTTTTTGCTTGGTTTTCTGCTCTATTTTTTTCAACCCTTTTTTCAAGAACAATATTAGATATAAGTTTTTGTTCGTGTGCATCATCAGCTTTTTGTGCATCTTCCGTAGTTTTTGCTATTAATGATTGTCTCATTTGACTTTTATATGATTCTATGTTTTTACCTGTTGGGTCATTTTGTGCAAGTTTAGTAATTTCTGTTTGACTTTTACTAGACCAAATTTGACTAATTTTACCCCAAAAACTCTTTGGGTCTGATGGTTCTAATTTATCTATTGTTTGTAAATTTTTTTTAAATGATTTTTCTGATTCTGTTGGTTCACGTGGTTTCCTTGGTTTTTGTTTATAAATTGCAATTTCATTTGGTGTTATCTTTTCAATTTCTTCTATAGTAGGTTGTATTAAGTTTATATCATCTGGTATTTTTTCTATAATACCTATTTTTTCAATATCAACTACATTATTAGCATTATTTTGTGGTTTTTTTCGTTTAGTTCTTGTATTACTATTAATTTTAAGAATAAGTTTTTGAGTATTTGTTAATTGTGATGTATTTTTTAATTTTGCTAATTCTTCTTCTTGTAAACTTTTTTTTCCCAATAATTGTTTTTGTTGTTGTTCTAAATTAGATTGTTCTTTTGATGTTAATGGTATTATTGGATTAGTAAGTTTTGTATTGATATCATTTAATAGTTTTTGTGTATTATTAATATCTTTTTTTGTAGTATTAATTTTTTTACTGGTTTCGGAAATATTTTTACTAATTTGTGCAATAGGACTTAATTGTTTTTTTTTCACTTCATAAACAATACTACTAGTTTTTGCAACATTTTTAATTACGTTAGTTATGTTAACTGGAACTGGTGTAGAAAGTTTTGATACTGATGGTGTAGTATCTCCTAATTTTTTTAATATTGTATCTGCTGCTGTGTCTGCGTCTGCCTTAGCTTTATCTGCCTTAGCTTTAGCTACCTTAGCTTTAGCTGCTGCTTTTCTTTCAGATTTAGATAAATATTTTCCTGTGGCATTCCTATAAATAACAGGGTTAGTTACTGCTTTTTTAGTAAGATTTTCCGATCCTGTTGGTTTTGTTTTAGTAGCGCTTGCTACTGGTTGTGAAACACGACCAAGCCTTTGCAAACTTCTTTGTGAACGTGAACGTGTAAGTGAACCTTTCGGCATCAAAAAAATATTAATAAATTTCACAAAATATATTCAAACAAAAATGTATTTCTAACTACATTGAATAGAGAAAAATATTATGAGAAATAAGAAAAATGTTTTCTAGAATATAAAGAGATTTTTAGGGTGTTAATAATGATGAGTTTTATGATTATTTTTATGGTTTTTTTGGATTCAATTCTAAATTGACTGCTTCTTCAATAATTTTACCTTTATAATATTTATATAAATTTTTAAAAATTTGTAATTCTTTAAGTATTTTTAGTTTGTCATTTCCTGATGCATTATCTGCTTGTGAAACTAAAGCTTTAATATTTGTAGTTAAGTTATTATTTATTAAAATTTTGTTGTCATTGCTTGGCGTAAGATTATTCATAAGATTAATCAATACCTTATATTTTACAGTGTTATCATTATTTTTCAGTGTTTGCAGTTGTTCTAAATTTTTAGTTTTAAAATTTTCATCAGTAGAGTCTATAATTGTGAGTTTTGCTCTCTTAAGTAAATTTTCACGAGTAAGTCTATCGGAAAGTAATGTTTGTAATTGTATTTGTAGTTTATTTTTGTCTTCTATATTGCTTTCTGTTGTTAATTTTGCTTTAATTTCATTAATTTTATTATCTAATTGTTTTATAGTAGGTTTATTTTTATTATTATCATATAATATACTATATATTTTCTCTGTTTTGTCTAATGTTGATGAAATTGGTTTAATACCAAATGGTTGAATATTCATACGTTGTCGAAAACTATATTGAGATTGTGCATTAGAATCATTTTGTTTTGGTGTTACTGGTTTATTAGTTTTTTTTTCCCCATAAATAGCAGTATTAAATGCAGTAAAAGTTCTTGCAGTATTTGCAATGTTTTGTTTTGCTGTTTTCCAATATTGGCTAATATTTGATTTTACATTTTTAGCTTTTTGTGTTTTTTTATAATATGCACTTTCATAATTATCAATATCTTTCGGTGTTGCTTTTTGGAGTTTTTTATCTGCATTAAGATGTGTTTCATATGCAGATTTATAAGCAGTACGTGCTCTATCTAATAAGATTTTTTGTTTATCTAAGTCTATTTTTGTTTTAAAATATAGTGGGTCTGTTAGTTCTAACTTTAATAAAGCAGTTTGATTTGTCTGATATTGTGTTTTAGCATTTTCATACGCATTAGTTTTATTATTTAGTTCTCCTTTTTTCTTGACAACATTGTCTTCTAAAGCTTTATAATTAACATCCTTTTTCTTAAACTCTTTAACTTTTTCCCGTGCCCTCTTTTTACCTTGTTCATAAGATTTTGCCAAATTAGTTTGTGCTTGTGTTAAAGTTTGTGTAAAATCTTCATTAGCTTTACCAGTAGGTGTTACTGATTTTGTAAGTTCTGTATAACCGGTAGTTTCACCTTTTTTACTTCTTCTACCTAATAAACTCCAAGATGTTTTATATTCTGATACGCCTCCTAAACTTTTTTTACGATGAAATTGTTTTAATTCGCTTAATAATCTTTCTGTTTGTCTATTTTTATTATATTCAAGTTGTTTTGTTTTTTTGTCTACTTCTTCTTTTTGATTCTGTGTTTCTTTGTTTAATTGTGTTTTTGTTTTTTGTCTACCCCACAAGTTTGTTCCAGACATCGAACCAATTTTGATTTGTTTGAGTTTGTTTTCATAATCTTTATTAATTTCTTTTTTTCTTGCTGCAAATTTTTCCAATGCAATTTCACTTGCAGGATGGTCAACTCCTAATTTTTCTCTTAGTTTTTGTTTAGATTTTAAAGCATTATAAGAACTATATGCTAACATAGGTGCTTTAAACGCAGTTTTACCTACAGCTTTTAATCCAGATGGAATACTTTTAACAATTCCGGCAGCTACACCAACACCAGCACTTGCTATTTTTAATGGTGCAACAACCACTGCACCTACTGCTTTACCTGCTTCAACTCCAAAATTTTTTGCTTTAATTCCGGCTTTATAAAGAACTCTACCAGTGGCTCCAAGACCACCTTTTACTTTTTCCGGTTTTGGAGCACTACCACCATTTTGCTTTTTACTTAAATATTTCTTTCTTACTATACCCATTTTTGAAATAAAAACCAAATTTTCTAAGTATCTATTTAATATGTAATTAGAAAAAAATAAAATAATAAAAATAATTAAAATATCTATGTTTTTTTGCGATTCATTTTTATCTCTGGCATACCATTTTTCTTCTTTAGAGAAATTTTTGTTAATGTAGGATACATTTTATTCAAATAATAAACAGATTTAAGGGCTTCTTGTTTTCTATCCTTACCTTCTGATTGCATTCCGCCTTTATTTTTATAGTATTTTGTTTCTATACCTACATTATTAAATCTTAATACTGCGCCATCAGCTACCCAGAATTGTAAAGTTCTTTCAGAATTTTCCTTTTCATCGACTGTGAGTTGTAAATCTTTGCGATGTCGGTTAATCATTCCCCACATTGGACCAACAATAAATCGCAAATCGGTAGTAATCTTATATGTCATAAAATGTGGATTGACTAGAGGATAAACACCCCATAAGAATATATTACTTTCAATACACATTTCAAACGCACGTCTTATAAAAGCATCTAAATCTTCTATTGGTTTAACAGTCTTTTTCGTCGTTTTAGTAGTATCTTTTTTAACAACCAATTGCATTATATTTTTTATATCATCATCCATTTCAACAATATTGTTTCCCTCTGGATAATATTTTGTAATAAAATTACGCTGATTTTTAAGTCCTAATAAGCCAATTACAATATTATTATAAAGAAATTTTGGCACAGAGTTGATATATATATCGTATTCTTCTTGATTTGCTACAAATATAGTAATATGTTCTGGCTTAATATTGTGTCTATTTAATACTGCTAGAGTATGTGTCTGAATTATATCTGAACGCTTATAACTGGGTATTGCTATTGCGTAATCTTGGAATACTTGTTGTGGTTGGGGTACTACTTGCTGTGGTTGGGCAATTACTTGTTGTGCTTGGGGTACTACTTGCTGTGCTTGGGGTACTACTTGCTGTGGTTGGGAATCTACAGTTGCAATTTCTATATTTTTTTCCATTTCTGGAATATTTATAACATCTGGTTGAATAATTTTTTTATTATATATAATATTAGTTAGTTTGGATAAAAGTTTCTTAGTTGTAGATTTCTTAGTTGCAGATTTCTTAGTTGTAGATTTCCTACTTTTAAGTTTACTAGTTAAACTTTTTTTAATAATTTTATATTTAGTATCTTTGCGTTTTATTAATTTTTTTTTATATGAATCTATGCCAACTTGTTGAGATTTTTGTATTTTTTTAATTTGTTTAGCTAGTTTTTTCGCCTTTGATGGATGTCTTGTATATTTTGCTAATTTATCAATTTTTACCATTGTGTGTGCTATGCGATATGCGATATGCGATATGCGATATGCGATATGATTATTTCTTTACTAATATAATTGCATAAAATAAATATATGTAAATATGAAAATAAATATGAAAATATGAAAATAAATATGAAAATAAATATGAAAATAAATAAAACTGTTAAAAAAGATATAAATATGAAAATAATTTACAAATTGCCTTCAATTTCCAATGGACGACGGTTAATATCTGGCTCGATAGTAGTTTGTTGCCATGGGCTAACTTTTACTTGGGGATTAAGAGGTTCACTACGGAGTTGACGGTTGGCATTACGGAGAGTTTGCCCAACAGTATTGATACCAATATGAAATCCAGAAGTCAAAAAGTTCTGGTCAGCAAGACTGCCTTGACCGGATGGACTAACTTGAGCCCAGAGAGAATTGGCATCACGGGGCAAAAGGTCAGCACTAGAAAGAACATCCTTAGGGTAGCATTCCGAGGGGAGTTGATTCATTTGCGAACCAGTTCCGCCCTGTTGCATTAATCCTTGAGGTTGTTCTATAAATTCAATACTTTCACTAGCATCAACATTTTGCTGATTGCTAGACATATTTGGCATAGCACCAGAACCAACAGATACTGCATCGGCAGGTGCTGACGACTCGAAACCTTCCATCATCATCATAGGTGGAGGCATCATTTGATACTGTTCAGGAGCAGTGCTTTCAGAATTATATGACATAATTAAATAGCCAATTGCTATAATAGCTAGAACAGCTAAAACAATAGTTACAGTTTTTTGTAAATTAGACATAATGATTATTAAATATTATATAGTATATTATATTATGTATCTATAATAATTTTCTAGAAATTAATTTTTTTAAAAAATAATTTATGTATTTTGTATATATTAAAATATTTATGATATTATTTTTTTAGAAAAAAATACTAAATATTTAATATTTAATTATATATTTTTATTAAAATAATAATTATTTTTTATAAAAATAATAATTAATTTCTAGAAAATTAAAATTTTCTATTTAAAATTTTCTATATTGGCAAATGGCAAATGGCAAATTGGTAAATTGATAAAAATATTAAAAATATTAAAAATGTAATATTTAATTCTTGGATTTCTTGGATTTCTTGGATTTCTTAGATTTCATGGCTTTCTTAGATTTCTTGGGTTTTGCCATAGTAGATAATTGAAATGATAGACTGCTAGGTTGTGAAATAGTTGATTTTGGAACAATATATTGTGCCACTTGACCATTTTGCATTTCATTAATCTGAATAAAAGGGTTTGTTGAATTATTAATAACTTGCTTACCTTGTTTATGTATATGCCCATTATGCATAACACTAGAATAAGAACTACTAACAGATTTTGAATATGATGTAGGTTTTTGCATACGCAACATCATACTTGACCTTGGAGTATTCATTTTCATTAATCTAGCTGGTAAATTCGACTTGGATTTAGTTCTATTTGCACTAGCTTGGCTAATCATTGCTATAAGGTCAATTAGTTTATGTGGTTGGTTCATACCAGAGGATTGTTTCATTTTGTGCTTTTGCATAGTCTTTTTAGTTTTAACGCGTTTGACTGGCATGTTGTATAATTATTTTTTAAATTATGTTTTATAGTAGTAGTTGTTGTAGTAGTTGTAGTAGTAGTGGTAGTAGTAGTAGTAGTAGTAGTAGTAGTAGTAATAATATATATTAGTATTATTAATAAATAAGAAAAAATTTGAAAAATATAGAAAGAAAGATTATACTTTATTTTTTTTTGTTTTAGTTGAAAATAGTTTGTTATTTTTCAAAATATTCTTCATACTTGAAAAACGTTTAATATTTTGTTTATTATTTTGTTTATTTTTCTGTTTATTTGTAAGATTTGATAATATCTGTTTGTATTGATTTTTCCGTTTTCTATAACCACCACTTGCTACTAATGGTCTTACTTGTATATTTTTTTTAGAAGAAATACTATGTGCAAATTCTAGAGTGTCAAATTCAGCATTACAAATTTGTGGCAAATTATTTTGCATTGTTTGGTATTCTTTTGATTTTGGATTCTCAAACATAGCATTATCACCATCATTATCATCTCTAAAAATTTTTATATTAGTAAACATAATAAAAATGGCTTGCTTTTTCTTAGTATCAACACCTTCTTGTCCAATAACAGGTTTTGCTAAATTTAATGTAAATTTATCACCAACTGGTTTTCTATCTAAGTTATTTAGATTACGTTCTGATAATGCTAAATCTTGTAATACTGACAATAGTTGAAATTTTTCCATATTACCAAAATATACTGTTTCAAATAAACTTATAGATTCATTAGATTTACCATATTTTATTTTAGTTTCAACAGTATACTTTTTATTATTACTTTTAATTAATTCGGAACATTCATCAGTAGATTTACAAACAAATGCTCTTAAAGGATATTTAGCATTATAATCCTCTATACCATTTGCTTTGGATAAAAAGAAAAATTTAAGATGTTCTAGAGTAGTTACTATATCACGACCTTGTTTAACAATAAAGTTAATGTATTTGTACATTATAAATACACCAGATCTATATTTTAATCTATCATAGTTATGAACTGTTGTATATTTTTTAGTTTGTGTACTAAATATATATAGTTTAGATTCAATATAACTTAATATTAATATTAAATATTTAACTAGAGGATTTGCAAAATAGATAATTTGTTTTGTAGGTTTTTTAGTTGTACTTACTGTAGTATCTAATTCTATACCTAGCTCTGGAATTTTAATACTATTAGATATAATATTATCTATAAACTTATTTCCATTGATATCACCAGTTATTCCAATACCAAATATTGCTTCTATATCTTTTATTTCTTCCTCTGTCAAAGGTGTACCAACTGTATATTCAACTTTACAATTATCATTCAATTTATAACTAAAATATTTAGCTATTTCGTTACCATTTTTTATATCTTTTTTGTTCAATAATAATATTATTGAATCATATATTAATTTGTATTGTTCATCTGATAAAAAGAATATTTCATCACCATTATCTAATTCACTAAATTTTAATTTATCTTTACCATTTAAAAATAAAGCTAATTCTAATCCAATTTTAGAAATTTCTTCATCATGATCAAAGTGTATTTTACATTCTTTAAATTCATTTCTTTTTAAAATAAAATATTTAAAGAATACATCCAAATGTGTTTTAAAAGTAATTGTGGAACTAGTAGTTATGACAGTATCTTCTTTAAAATCATTTATTTTTTTAATTGAATATATTCTATTATTGTAAAAGGTTATATTTACATAATAAAAAAATAGTGTTTTATCACTTACAATTCGTGTTGATAAATTAATACTAGGATTTGTTTTTCTTAAATTAGTATCATAGTTTTTTAATTTATCAAATTCTTTTTTTGTTGAAGTTCCTTCATAACCATCTATATCTATTTTGCTTGCACTATAATAAGACTCTGAACCTTTTATATCATTTTGTTTTACTGTTGGATTTTGAATTTGTCCAAATATTTCATTCCCAAAAAATTCAGTTTTAATTCTTACAGTATTTTCTGTTCCAGGCATATCAAATAAAACTAATCTACCATTATTTTTCAGATTAATTGTAATTTGTAAAAAGCTTCTACTACTAGTATTATTATTTGGTGTAGCTAGAACTCTTAATTTATTAATACGATGTTCTGTCAATATATCAATTCTTTTTCTTATTTTGTCATATGTTGCATTTTCTTCAGGGATATTATCATATAAATTATATTTTTCACCTCTATCTGTAATACCAATCATATCATTTATTCTTTCATTATTATATTCACTAACTGTTTCACTAGGATCCCCAGATCGAATAAAATATTGTTTTAATAAATTAATATTTATAGATTCTGCTTTTGCTATTTTTTGACCATCTTTATTAAAACTATCAAGTTTCTCATCACTACAATAAATTTTCATATGATCTTTGTCATCAAAATCACCATATGGATATATTTCCATAAATTCTACATTTTTAATTAAAACACCATTATCTTTAATAAATTGTTCTAGAATTGAAGGATCATATGGTTTACCTTCACCTCTAGACCCTTCAATTAAAATATAAGTTTTACCTGAACCAGAAAAACCATATCCAAATATTACAACACTACCACCATTTGCTAATTTTTTCATTAAATTTTGATATTCATTAGTTACTGGTAGAAAAGTTCTATTTGTATTATCATCTATCAATTGATTTCCATTTTTTTTTTGTAATTTTGTATCATCAATACTTTGTTTAAAATTCTGTGTTGGTAAAAACTCCTGATTTGGTTTATCTCCATCTAAATATTCACTTAATGTATTTTCACCAAACATATTTACATAAATATGAAAATTATTATATTGTGGTGGATAAATAGCAGTAAATGGTCCATACTCATTTAATTTTTCTGATGTTATTTGAGCATTGCAATTTAATGGTATACTAATAGTTTTATTAGGATTAACTGTAATTATATCAGAATAATTATATCCTCCTTTCATAATCTGTAAATCTCCTCCTTCGCCTAGTTCTTCCTCAACTAGTTCTTCAGGAACAGGGACTTGTTCACCCTTGTTAAAAAAATTTCTGAATGTATAAGTATTATAATCTTGTGGAAAAGTTATATTGTTTTGTCTTAATGGTTTTATTCTTTTAATTACTCTAGCCAATCCAAGTATAATTTCATTAAAATCAGATATTAATGGAATAAATTTCATAATATTAACATTATTATCTGCTACAAATTTAGTAAATTCTGTATTATATTTAGGTACATCAACATTATCAGTATCTAGTTTATTTTGTTGTACAACTTCAGTATAATATGCTAAAGCTTTATATTTATCTATAAGTTTTAAAAGTAATTGGTTATCTTCAGTTTTTTCAGCCTTTATATCATTTAATAAACTAGGTGAATTTTCAAATGCTCTATTAAAATTTTCTAAATGTCCAATTATAACTTTATAATTGTTATCTGTTCGTTTTAAATATCCTAATGTGTTTTTAACTGCATCTTCTTTTTCTCTAGCTATGCGTTCAAGTTCTTCTTGTTCTCTACGTAATTTTGCTTGTCTTTCTTCTTCTTCCTTTCTTTTTAATTCAGCTAGTCTTGTCTCTTCAGCTATCCTTTCTGCTTCCTTTCTTTTCTCTTCTGCTAGTCTTTTCTCTTCTGCTAGTCTTTCATTTTCTAGTCTTTTAGCTTCAGCTTTTTCTCGTGCTTCTTGTTCCTTTCTTAATCTATCTGCATCTGCTTTTATTTTTATTTCAACTAATTTTAAATTTAAAGCATCATATGCACCTTTAGTAATATAATATGGATTTGGATATGGATTTGATTTGGTAGCCTTATCATCTTTATATTTTACTTTTTTAATTAATCCTGTAAGTATTTCAATTTCTGACTTCATTTTGTTCTCTGGAACAGTTGAACTTAATAATTTAATAGTAGCATCAGTTAAATATGTGTCGTGTAGTAAATTCAAAAAATCTAATTTATAATCTTTTGAAAATCTTTTAACATTAGCGACTGTAGTAGATGGATCTTTTTTAGGTGTATCTGGAATTGTATCATTAAAGTCTTTATTTGCGTTAATTGCATTAACTATATATTCTAAATTTAAATATCCTTTTTTAGAATCTTCGGAATCAACACCAAATATTTTTGCATATTCATCTCCTAATTTATCAACAACTTCTTTAGATTGTTCATCTGGTACATTTATTTTTTGAATTTTTTCTAAATTTGTTTTTAATACTAAAATTTCATTATATGTTTCAGGAAATTTAGAGGACAATGCATAACCTGTTTCGCTAGGTATTTTGTCTTTTTCTAATTCCTCTTTTATATATTTATTTTTAAATGATTTATGAAATTTAGAAAGCATTTGATCTATAATAGTAAAATCTTCTCTACTAAATTGACCAATTTTAACAACTCCATAAGATGAACGGTTTTTTTTTACTTGAGAACGACTTATATCAATATCAACTTTATATTTTTCAATATCATAGTAAATTTTAGTAAACAGTTTAAATTTTTCTAATTTTGATTTGTCATCTGGACTTTTATCAGAGTTAGTAATTGATAATAATACAAGTATATATTGTTTTAATATTTCAAATAATAATTTATCAGCATATCCATATTTATTAAAAGTATCAGGATTATCTATATTTTCATCGTTATCAAATTTTTTCTTGAATTTTTTAAAATAATCAATTAATATATTGAATTTGTTTATAATAGTAGAATTGTCTTCAGGTTTTATTGGGTTTGTTGGGTTTGTTGTTATTTGCGTATAATCTGTTTGTAATTTGTCATATGTTAATTTAGCCATATTAGAGTCATCTATTCCGTCAATAATGTTTTCAATTAATTTCATATTTTTATTATATTTCATTACAGCATCTGTTTTTATTTTATTCAGTGTTTGTGTTTTTGGAACAGTACTACTACCACCAGCCATAGTAGCCTTAGTAGCCTTTGTTGTTTTAGCGTTATCTTGCAACATTTGAGGTACATCCTGCAATATTTTACGTATATCTACACTAATAGGCTTATTCTTAACATTAATTTTATATTTTTCATATAATGATAAAATAAAAAATAATACACCTATTTTTTTAGTTAACATATCATCAAAATAATATACCATTTTATACATTTCAATAATTTCCAAATGTTTTATTAAATATAAAATTTGTAAATCATAACATTTATAAATAGCTGATTGTATTTCTGTTATTTCGTCTGTAGATTTTGGCTCACCTAAATCATTTAAATTATTAAAATAGAAATCTTTAGTATTTTTAGAATTAAAGGATTCCCAACCATTATTATTATTAGGTTCTTTATCTTTAATTTTATCAAAATTTTTAATTTCATTCATATTTTCTTCATATTCTCTAATAATTGTTTCTAAAGTTTGACCATTTTGACCTAAAATTGCTTTTAATGATTGTTCATTAAGTAATTGAATAGTTTTAATAACTTGTAAAACTTCAAATGATTCAACATCAACTAAATTTTCAACAAAATCAAGTGTTATTTCATCTGTATTATCTTTAATTTTATCAAATACATCAGTTTTATTTTTACCATTAGAAACCATTACATTATTAAATTCATAATTATCAGCAGTTACATTTTTTACAGTCATCATTATATTATCATCACCTATTGTTAAATAAATTGTTTGACCTTCATCAAGACTTTCGTCACTACTTTTATTTTTTTCATTCTTTAAAATATCCTTAATTACATCTTTAGATAAAATGAAAGGATTAGATTCAACTGTACTAGACTCAGATGATACATTATTACTGCTTCTAAATTTAAAAACACTACTTTCACCGCCACTTTCATTTTCTTCTTCATCATTACTATTTAATACAGTGCCAAATGACCCTCCATTTAAGTTTTGTGATCCTCTTCTTGAACTTAATTCTTTTTCAGCAATTTTACTTATATCACCTTGTTGTTTTAATTTTTTACCTAATTCTTTTATCATATCAATAGGTATTTGAATGGGTGCATCTTTTCCTTGATGTTGTTTTAAATAATCTGGATTAAGTAATTTTGAAATAATTTCATTAATTTTAACATTTAAATCAATAAATAGTTTCATTCTTTTAAAAATATTGATTAATTCAAAATGTTTTTTAATATAAAATATTTGTAATTCATTGCATTTATTTAAATAATCTTGGATTTCTGTATGATTATCTTGTAATGTATATGATATACTAGTACCAGTATTATTAGTTTTTAATGTAGGTGTATTAGTATTAAATCCATAATATTTGTTTTTCTCAGAATTTAAAACAGTTTTCCAAAGATCATCATTAGATATAAAATTATCTTTAATTAATTTTGGGTTATTACTTTCAATTGTTTTTAGAGTATGTATTTTTTTTATATTTTCTGGTAGGATAGATTTTGCTGCTATTACTGTGTTTACTGCTTTTTTAAAAAGTCTAGGAACAGGAACAGAAATAGTAGAACCACCTTTTAAACTATCTATTGATGATTTTTTTTGAGATAATAGTTTTGGAATGTACATAACCATCCTTTCAAATTTAGACTCAATATTGCTACTTACTTTTTGTTCTATTAAACCACTTACACCGTATTTTGTTTTTAACTTTGTAATCTGTTTATCCAGATCATCTATAAATATTTTCATTTTCGCTTTAATAGGTTTACCATTAAAATTAACATCTTCTGTAAACTTATTTAAAAAGTTATTAATATTGTATAAAAATAAATTATATTTAAATATTGCTACTTTATTTTTCTCTTCAATATTAATTTGTTTAGCAATTTCTTCAGCATAATTTTCATCTAATGCTGGAACTAATATAGATTCAAAAGCAGTATTTTTTATATATGAACTAAATAATTCTAATAATTCATTATCATTTTCATCACCAGTAAAAAAATTTAATTTTTTTATATCTACTGGTGATTTTGATTTTCCAGTATTAGTATTAAATTCATCAATGTATTTATTTTCATTTTCTGTGGTATATTTATCATAAAATTGGTTAACTTCTTGTTTTTCATCAGAATATTTATGATTTATAGGTTTTTTATTTTCAATAGAAGCCATGATGTTTGTAATACTTTTTTATATTACTTTATGTGATATTACTTTATCTTTATAAATTATATATATAAAAAATTAAAATAAAATACTAAAATATTAAACTATAAAATATTAAACTTTAAAATATTAAACTTTAAAATAAAAATAAAATTAAAAAAAAATATATTTATTGATTAAATCTTTTATCAGCCCATGCAATAGTTGTCTCAGGATTAAACATTTGATATGTATTTCCAGAAACAGCATTAGGTAGATGATTTGCAAAAGGCATTTGCAAAGGGTCTATGCGGTTATATTTAGTAATATTAGTTAAAACAGTATTATCACCTTTGACCTCATGTATTACAACATTACCATATCCGCGATTGTAATTAATTTTTTGCGTAGTGTATGGAAGATCGCATACACTTGCATATTTACCAAGATTAGGAACATTCATTTTAAAATTATATATGTATTTTATGTATTAGTTGATATTTATAGTATTTTATAAAATATATTTATTATTAGTATTATTATAGTAATAATATATTTTTTTTGTTGATTATAGTTTATATATTATTTAGAAAAATTTATTATATAGAAAAATAATTATCTAGAAAAATAATTATCTAGATAAAATATAAAATAAAATCATAATCATAAACATAATCATAATTATATTCAATATGTGTCTTTCATATATAGTATCAATTATTGCAATATGTGCATTAGTATATTTAATGTATTTTCAATCGAGTGAAGGATTTTATCCATATAGAGGTTGGGGTGGTCATGGTAGTTGGGGTGGCGGTTGGGGTGGTCGTAGTATTTATGGTGGTCGTGGTGGTTATGGTGGTAGATGGGGATGGAATCGTTCATATTTACGCGATTGGGGAAATTGGCGTCCATATGGTTATTATCCTGCATATTCTGGATATTGGAAAGAGTGTCCTAGTGGAACATGGTGTCCACCGTATGTTAGTTGTAATGACCCCTCGTGTCAATAGGCTTTAAAAATTGCAATAAAATAATGCATAATTACCAGAATTTGCCAAACCTAAACCACTTTCTAAAAAATATCCTGCCTTTATGTATTCAACAGTTGGAACTTGAGTTACACAGAATATTCCTCCATTTTGACCTACAATACCATAAGCCCCAACAAATGGTATATCAATAGTTGGAGAAAAACCACTTGCAATCTGATTAGTACATAATACAGTAGTAATACCTTTGGTACAAACAACACAAGTTTCCCCACTAGATGCCGTTTCGGTAGCAATACCTAGAATATTAAACGGTGTGTTAAATGGATTTGCTCCTGCTAATGTAGTATATGTAATAGGTGTAATTACAATATTACTTGAACTAACAGAATCTCTGTCTAATCTTACTGCTTGACCTTTTAAAATACTTGCTCCTTGTTTAACTATCCAGCTAGATGTTTCACCCCAGCCATAATTTAATGTATCAACACTTGCATTTTTTAGATAAGGAACAGTATTTTTAGCAGTTGTAAAATCCCAAGAATATGGTATAGGTTGAGATGTAAGAGTAATTACATTGCTATTCTGGGTTAAAATCATACTATCTACTGTTAAATTACTATTTATTGTATAATTACCCCCTTGTAAACTGCGAATATTTACATTACTAATATCTACAGCAACATTAGCATATGTTGTGGCAAATATACTAGCTAGAGGAACAACATCACCAACAACTATATTTGAACCTAGATTATTAAAATTAACAGCATTTGTAAAATCTTTACCTGCTATACCCTGTGGTCCCTGTGTGGCATTAAAATTAACCCATGCAGAACCATTATTACCTTGGAAAACATTGGGCATTACATTAGTATTTAATCGAATTTCACCACTAAGCCCAATATTAGAATAATTTACACGCAATGCAAGATTGCTATTATTAGGCGAAATTTGATAAAATCCAGCTTGTTGCGTATCTATGTTATTGGTAGTATATTGGGGATTTACTAATATAGATTGAATAAGATTTGACATTCTATTTCTATTTATTATTTATTATTTATTATTTATTATTTGTTAATATTTTTTATATTAGTTTTTTTCCTATTAGTTTTTTTCCTATTTTATTTATTCATAACTATTTTTTCATCTTTTTCATCTTCCATCATATCAGATTCTTCTTCTACACTAGCTTTTTCAGCTTTACCTACATCAACAGTATTTACAACCGTATCTATTACCGTATCTACTACCGTATCTACCACCGAATCTACCACCGTATCAACAACATCTACCACCGCATCTTTCTTTACCCCTTGCAATTTTTCATACATATATTCAGCATCATTTATAATTGATGCATCAAATCCCTTATTTTTTAATAATTTCAATGCCAAATGTTTTTTGCTAACACCATTTCTTATTTTATAATCACCTTTAATATTATCATTTTCATCTATTTCAATATCAAAATATTTCTTAGATACACATACTTCATCCATTCCTGCCAATACATCAAAATGTGTTGTAATAATATTCATACATTTTTTCATTTTACACATATTTTTAATAATAGCATATGCTCCGCTCATACCTTCTTGATAGTTTGTAGAAACAAATATTTCATCCATAATATTAAAGCTAAAATCCCCCTTTGCCTCTGCTTTATCTAATATTTGCAATTGTTGATAACATCTATTCATTTCTGCTTGGAATAGACTTTCTTTACCTTGACAATCAGGAATATTCAAATAAGTAGCAATATTTGTAAATGGTGTAAATGCGAATTCTCTAGCTGGAACAACACCTATAGTTTGACCCAATATAATACATTCAATAATTGATTTAATATACGTTGATTTACCCGAACCATTGGGTCCAGTTATTAATAAATTATTAAATTTAATATCATCTAGAGTATTAGTATTAGTATTGGTTTTCGTAGCAGTATTAACACCTAAAGCAATATCATTATATACTGGCAACGAACAGCAAATATTCCAGACATCGGAACCTTTTATTATAGGAATATCGCTTTCAGTTATAAAATTGCAAATACTACGAACACCATTGACCCCATTGCCCTCTTTACCCTCTTGCAACCATTTTCCAATACTACTCCAAACATCTATATGTGATATATAAATAATAAATGGTTCTAGAATCTTTTTCATATCTAAGAATTCTTTAAAGGTTTTAATAATAATACCCTTATTGGAAAATAGGCTGGGTTCATTATTGAATGTAGAATGATTTAAAAGATTAATTATTGTAGAATTAGACAACATAATCTTAATTTTTTCAATTGTAGTTTTTAATTCTGGAAACTCAAATCCCAGACCCATTTTATAAAGTTCTATAGTTCCTTTTAACCATTTAGAAATAACATTTAATCTGCTATGAAACATATTAATTACTTTATTATATGTTATACTTACTTGAAAACTATTATATATACCGTATAAATATGTAAATACAAGAAAACTTACATATAAATATGTACCTCCAGAGCTATTCATAAATGCAACTAGCCACCTAGCCAAAGACATAATTACACTTTTAATACTAAAGCTACTACTGGCATTACTCCCATTGCCATTACCCCCATTGCCATCACCTCCCCCAACCATACCTTCAGAAACCTTTACTAATCCACTGTTTAAAATTTTGCCCAGAGTTGAAAAAAAACCTGTTCCACCTAATATCATATTTTTCGTTATCGTCCAAAATACATCAAATGGCAATGGAACTTTTAATATATATCGCATAAATATATATGGGGCAAACATAAATATAAATGGTGCGACAGCTCCATATGCGGGACTAAATATAATAATGAAATAATAAAACAATTTTAAAAATGTTTCATTATAATTAAATTTTTGCAATGGCAAGAATTGGAAAAATACTACTTTATAGACTTCTAACATTTCTGGACTATCATCAATTTGCATAGCTAGAATATCTTTTTCAATTTGCGAACAATTTTCTAAAATTTTGCAAATATCATTTAATTTAGGATTATTCATAAAACTAGTTGCAATTTTTTGCCTTTCTTTTAAAATATCTAGTTTATTTACATTTTTTACAGTATTTACAGTATCCACAGTATCCACAGTATCCACAGTATCCACAGTATCCACAGTATCTATATTTGGTTCTAATATGATAGATTGTAAAAGTGTTTTACCTATTTTAGTTCTGGTGCGATTAAATTTTTCAAATAATGCACTATTATTGGAACTACTATTGGAACTATTACTATCTTGATTTGATTGAAAAAATTCTAATTCATTATATTTGTGCCCCAATTTAGAATTTAATATATTATTAGGAAATTCTTTTGACAGACCTAGAATTATTTTAATAATAGGTAAAATATCAACATTCTCACTAGAAAAAGTTTTTTGTATATCTATATTATTTTCATCATTAGGTTTTGCCAAAAATGATTTTAATTTATTTGCAATATTAGTAAAAATATTTGTATTTTCCATTATGCAAAATATATGTTTTAATACGTGTTTACTATAATGATATAAATGATGAAAACTAAAAAAACGAAATTATTATAATATTAATTATGCAAATTATGTAAAATATGTAAAAAATAAATAGTTTAACCAAAATACATATAAATCATATGGGTAATAAATAATAATAATGTTGCAATAGATATTAACATATATCCAGAATTATAATTAATTATATTTTTAATAGATGGTTCAATAATAGATGGTTGAATGCTCTCTGGTAAATCTTTAACCTTATCTTTAATATATGAAACAATATAATTAGTAATAAAGCTTGTAAAATAATTAGTACCAATACTAGCAATAGATATAGTTAAATAAATTATAGTTAGTAAAATAAACATAATTAACATAATTATTAATGCAATTAGTAAAACTATTTTACTAATAAATATTTTTTTAAACAATGCTAATATTATACCTAATGCTAACAAAACTGTTGAGCTAATACATAATGAATATAAACTTGTAAACATTAGTTTAATACTACTAGATGAATTGCTATAATCTACACTAGAATTATTATTAGATGAAATCAATAAAGAATTAAAATTTAGTATTTCTGTAGCAGACATTGTTGTAATTACACCATCAGATGGCGGAATAGTTATAGTTTGTGATGCCGTAATGAGTGGTTGAGACGCATAACCAACTGTAAATACTATTGTAATAATAACAAATAATATTATACATGTTATATTAAATTTTGTTAATGTATTTTTATTAGGAGAAATCATTTTTAAAAAATTTAGATTTATAAAATTTAACTTATAATAGGCTTATAATATTTATATATAAAATAATTTTTTTGATATAATAAAAATTTTATAAACTAAAATTTAGATATACTAAAAAATAAAAAATAATTTTATAAAAATATAAAAATATAAAAATAATTTCAAATACATATATTTTTTTAAGAACTAAATGCTACACCACCCATACCATTATAAATACGCAAAATATTATAATTTAATGCATATACTCGCAATTGTTGTGTTCTAGTATTGGGTTGAATATTTAAAAATAATTCTTTTGTATCTATTTTTGAAAAATTACTGCATCCGCTAGGTTGATGTTCTTCTGGTTTAACACTAAATGCATATATATAAATAAACCCATTAGGACTTCTAGTATGTTTCTGATAAGGTTGTATTAAACGAAAATAATTACCATCTCTAACACTAAAGCGTTCAATACCATTAATATATATAATCGCACTTGCAATAATATTATTCTGCGGAACAATAGGGTCAACAGTATTAGAAAAATTAAATAGGTCATTAGTTATAAATACATCATCCAATTGATTTACCCAGAATAATTCTTTTACAGGTAGATTAAAATTTAATCTCAAACGATTTGTTAAAGAATTTGCATTAATTGTTTGAGAGCCACTATATTGTAATTGCTCAATAAGATAACGATGTTTTGCATTGGCAAATTCTCTTTGTTCTATTGTATCAAGGTATATATAATCAACATATAATCTTGCCTCTGTAATATTTGTATTTTTTGTTGTATCAACAGCACCATTTGGTTTAATATATATAGTAGTATTTGTATATCCAACTGGTATAGTTCTTACCATTTGAAGTAAATATGGAGAACCAATTTGACCTGTTTGACCACCACCACCAATAGTTGCAACTGGATTAATAAAATATTGAGCACCATCAATTTGAAATACAACAATTTTTGCCTTTGAGGTATCATCAAGGTCTGGAGTATTTGCATATGTTTTATATACGCTAAGTATATTAGTACCATCACTTGTTGCAGTATAATAATTATTTGTTCCAAAAGTATACATTTGATTAAATTGTCTAAAATTTACCTCAAGTTGCACCTCATGATACGTTAGAGCAACTAATGGTAGCGCTAGACCAATATTACGGCAAAACCAAAATTGTAGGGGTATATAGGTGGTTAGGGGTCCCGCATTAACTATTAAATTGTCATTGCGGTTTAACATTAAATCTAGACCGCGTTTTTTAGATTCACTTTGACTTAATTGTGTCCAGATTTCCATCCATTCGCTATATTGTCTATCTATACGTTGTTTTCCAATAGTAAGGTCATAATATGATACTAATGCATGTCCTGTATTATTTACCCAACTTATATCACCCTTTCCAATATTAAAATCACTGGCGAGTCCTCCCCATAATGGATCACTGGTTGTAATAGAATATAATTGTGGCAAATCGGTTTCAAGAATCATAGTATGCATTAAATCAGCATAATGCGTTATAGAAAATGTAGTTTTATTATCCCACGTAGGAGTTGCATCATAACTAAGTTGATAAGATTCCATTGAAAAATTGGTATGCCTTTTATAAACTACTTTAAAAAATGTTATTTGTGGATTTCCTATTAAAAAAATATCTTGAACTCCATGTGCTACTAGTTCTAACAATCCTGCTTGTGGCATTTTTTTATATATTTATATATTTATATATTTATGGTATATTGGTATATTGGTATATTCTTTATTAAATTAATTAGAAATTATTATTATTGAATATTTTTCTATTTATATTTTCAAATATATATATCTAATATATAATTTGATTTTTATTGTATATTTATGAACTAGTTAAAAAATAATACTTAAACAAAAACAATAAATAAACAAAAATAATAAATATATATATTAAACATTAAAAATACCAGTTTAAAAATTAATACAATATTCTAAGTATAGTATATATTATTAGATATTAGAAATTATATTTAGAGTATATAATGTCGCAACCAGCCAAAACGCTTTCACTTGTAAATAATTTTGGTAATTTAAATTTTACCAGTGGTGCAGATTATAAATGCGTATCATCTTTTTATACAATTAATTCAAATAATAAATATACTCTTAATGTCAATAATGATATTGTTACCAGATCCGAAACAGGTAATATAAATATAAGTTCCGATGTAGGTGTAATAACCATTAGTAGTGATGGCAACTATGCTAATGCTGTTACAATTGAGGCTATAAACGAAAATGGTGGCATATTGCAAACTGCAGGAACAGGTGGTATTAATATGAATACATCCAATGGTGAAATAAATTTATTATCCAAAGGTTCTGATATAAATATAGGTGTTTCTCCAGATGGAACCCCAGCAAATCTTCAAACGCAAAATTTAAATCTCGAATCTTTTAATAATTTTAATGTAAACTCTGGCGATATGTATTTTGTTAGTAGTGATGTAATTAGTTTTATTTCTACTACTGGAGATATTCAATTTGGAACTAGTATAGATTCTGCACCAGTATTAAAGTTCGAAAATGGCAATGTTCTCATTAATCAAGAAACAAGTAGCCTCGATTACCAATTAGATGTTGCCGTTTCAGATTCAAGCAATTCAAAAAATGGATATAATGGTATAGCAATAAATACTATATTAAGTAATATCGCAGCCGATTTAACAATTCAAACTAGTAATACATTAGGAGATGGAACCCAATGTGTATTATCAATTGGTTCTTTTGGTTCAAATAATAAGAATTCAGTTTTTCAAAAATATTTAACATATCAAACCGGAAATGTTGTTGTTCGGCTAGATGGACCCGCATATAGTCCAAATTCAATAGATACTGGTTTTGGGCACGATTTTGTATATTCCGATATTGGTCGCCAAATATATTGGACATCAACTGATAGATTAGATACTATTACTGGTCTAAGTTCACTTATAACAGCAACTAATGATTCATCAAATATTACAGTTCAAGGAACTTATACTGGTAATACAACGCGGGTATATCTATTGCAAATTGACAGTTTAGCATCACCCAATACTTTTAAATGGTCAAATAATGGAGGAGTATCATTTCAACAAATTTATGTTCCTATTAGCGATACTATAACACCAATTGCCCTTGATAGTGGTTTAACAGTATTATTTTCGGCAACATCTGGATTCTATTATAATCAGCAATTTACTTTTCAAACAAAAATAACGGCACTTGTAGAAAATCCAGTATCTATACCAATTCCAGAAACAATGTATACACTTCAGCAATTTTATTCATATATTGAAACTACTACACCAAGTGATATTGTAATTAGAACAAATAGTAGTGAAAAAATGCGGATAACAGGGGATGGTTCAATAGGTATTCAAAAAAAAATACCAACTGCATCTCTAGATTTGGATTGTAATTATAATAAAGTTATTCTAGTTAATCAAAAGATAGCAGGATATCAAATAAATCCATCTATTTCATATCTAGAATCGGGTGGATATGTAATCGTCTGGAATAGTCAAGATGTGGCTGGTTCAACTTATAACTTTGATGTCTATGGACAACGATATATGTCAGATGGTTCTAGATATGGAACAAATTTCAAAGTAAATGTAACTACAACGAATAATCAATCTTTTCCTACAATAGCAGGTAATAAGATACAAAATTCCAATCATTATATTGTAGTCTGGAGTAGTAATCAAACAGGAGCAGGTTATAATGTTTATTTTCAAGTTTATCACAATAATAAACCCCTTAGCAATTCGGATAAAATTTTGGATTCATTGGTAGCACCCTCTAGTAATCAAGTATATCCACGATGTGCGGGTCTTTATAATGGTAATTATGCTGTTGTATGGTCTGCTGATACTGGCGGTAGTGGTATATTTGCCATATATTGTGCAATAATTCAAGATGATACTAATAGCACTATTATTCGCAATAAATTTCAAATTAATGATGTCAGTCCTTATTCTAGAAGCTATCCTTATGTTGCTGGATTAGGTTCTGATGATATTTATTATCCTAATGGCTTTGTTGTTGGATATATGACGGCAATTGATTCAACTGCAGACCCTCGTTATACTATTGCCCTCCGTGTACTAAATTCTGATGGAACTGCCACATCCGCAGAAATACCAATAACAGCAGTCGGTAATACGACATATTCAAGTATTAGCGATGGATTATTGTCAATCGCCGAAATAAATAAGCATATTGTTGGCAATACTAGCCCTGAAAATTTGAATTTAGGTAATTTTGTATTAACGTTTTATAGAAGTTATCAGGCAGATGCAACTTTATACAATATAGATGATACTGTAAATGGATTACTAAGTGGTTCAACTGCGAGTATATTAGCTTTATATCCATCAGAACGTATAATAACATTGCAAAATATTTCAAATAGATTCCTAGTTTCCGAAGAAATAAATATAGCATCTAGTAATCCAAATGTTGGTAATATTGTCGAAAAAATAGGTGCAATTGATTTTTTAACAGATACTACTGCAAATATTACTCTAGATGTTGGTAGTAAAGATGTAATGGCATATTGTTTTAAATCAAATATGACTCAAGTTTCTGATGCATTATGGAGTATTCAAGTAAATACAACATCGCTATATAATGATTTAGACCGTTTTACTGGCAATTCGGCAATTTATGCTTATAAAAGACCATTATCTGCAGTTACAGTTGATAATAACGGCAATGCATTAATTACGTGGAGTAATGGTAGTATTCCTAGTATATATTATCAATTAATAGATACCGATACAGGAGCTTTTATTTCTACGGAACAGCGTTTAACATCACAATACGATGGTTTAAAACAAAGAGACCAAATTGCAACGCATTTGCAAAGTATTGAGGGCAATGATTATGGATTTGTAATTTCATGGGATAATCAAAGTCTAGATTTACAAGATACGGGAATTTATCAACAATTAATAGGGTATAATCATAATTTATTTGCTCTAGAAGATGGTAATTGCAATCTTGTATTTAATCATCAAAATCAAATGGGAATAGGTATTAATGAACCAGTATCTACATTGCATATAAAAAGCCAATTAAGCAGTAGTTTCGGCGATCCTGTAAATACTTGTAATCTTACAATACAAAATACATCACAACATGTAATAACTAATAAACCATTACAAAGTATTAATTTTATAGATGGTTCTAATAATACATTAAATCGAATACAGAGTTGTAATTCATTGAGATATGATGATTTATATCCCCAACCGTTAAATTTAGTAGGCTTTTATAAATTTGACCACTCCGAAGGAACACAAGTTATTGATTATTCATCTGCCAGTACAAATTTGGATACTAATAATTTGCCAGTTTATGTTAATACAAATGGTATATTGAATAATTTTGATATTGAGAATTGCTGGGTTTCGGGTATTGTAAATAATTCCCTTTTATTTGACGGATTTGATGACTATGTATATATTGAATCGAATGCGCAAAATGGATTAAATACTTTATTAGAAATTGCACCACAAAGCATGTCTATTTCAGTATGGGTTAATGTTCCAAGTACGCGTTTTAATAATAACATAAATACAATTGTATCAAACACTGATGTTGCTATTGATTTAGTAGGGTCATATATATTCGGATTATATGAATCGGCACCAAACGATTTAGTATTATATTCTAAAGTAGGTATTGATAGTGGATATATTGATCTTAGTGGAAATATAAAAATAAATGATTCCACATGGCATCATATTGTGCAAACAATCGATTTGTCCTCTGGATCTAATTGTGTAATTAATATTTATGTTGATGGTGTATTAGATAATTCATTAGATGTAGTTGGCACAATTAGTGTAATACAACATAATACCGCTAGAACATATTTTGGTTGTATGGATAGTAATAATACAAATAATTTTCAGGGAAATATGGATGAATTGCGATTCTATAAAAGTATTTTATCGTCCTCTGAAATTAGCGAATTATATAGATATGGCAATCCCAATTTACCAGCAAAGGCATCTTTATTTTTGAGTCCCAATGCAAATGCAACATATAATCAGGCTATTATAATAGATGATGATGGAAAAATAAATAATCTTAGTAGTAGACCTTTGCCATATAATATTCTTAGTGGTGAATTAATTGCATATAGGGATGATGCATCTATTACAGGAATTGGTACAAATTTTGTAAATGAATTGACTATTGGCGATATTATAGTTTTTAGTCAAGGTATAGAATTTACAGTTATTACAATATCAAATAATACTAATATAACTATTGATAGAAGGGGATATGCTGGTCCAGAAGTTAGTAAGGCATACCAATCCGTATTAAGAAAACCATCGATTTATACGTATTTTGATAATAGTGATTCAATACAGGGTCATATTGATAATTATGGAAACCTAATGGTTGGTATTTCTAGACCAACAACAATGTTAGAAATAAGTGGGTTATCAAATAATGTTAATAGTATTCCAGAATTATCAATAAGTAATTTAACACAAGAAAATGCGCAATTTAGTAGAGCAACTGGTATTAATTTTAAATGCTATGATACGGCTAATATATTAAATGCGCCTATTACATTAGGGCGTATTGAAACATCACATTATGGTTCAAATACGGATAATAAAGGTATTATGAAATTATCAGTTAATAATGGAACTGTGCTTAATACATTAATGAGTTTAACGTCAAATGGTAATATTGGAATTGGGGGCGGAACCAGTGGTCAAAATGAACCATTATCATTGATACATGCTACAACGCAAAATATTGCAAAAGAATGCGATTTCTTATTACAAAGCAATTATAGCCAAACGGGCAATCCAATTATATACAGTGTATTTGACGAAAGAAGTGATTTATATTTCGGAGGTCTTGCAAGTATAACTGAAACAATAAATCCAGATATTAAACATAGGGTATTATCTGCAATTAGTGGGTCAAATGACAGTAATACTAAGGCACTCGACGGACGCATAGATTTACTGACAAATAATCAGACTACGGGTAATGGCATAGAAAGTCGTATGAGTATTACACATCAGGGCAATATTGGTGTATCTATATTACAACCGGCATCTACATTTCAAGTTGCACCTGAATTGAGAAATACAAATAGAGAAATTAATACTATAACTACAACTGCATCTGGAGGCACAATTATTACATTGAGTAATAATATTTTTAGTAGTTTAAGTATTGAACAACGTAATTTATATATTGGTGGATGTGTAGTTGTTGAAAATGCCACTTTATCCAGAGTATCAATAGTAAGTGTTTCACCATCACTCAATAATCAAATTACTGTAAATTCGGATTTGTCTAGTTATGTCGGCAATATTATTCATATTCACCCTGCAGGATTAAATGTAGTCGGTTCTGGAGCAGATTCTGGATTAATTGGAATTAATACAACTACTCCCAAATCAGTTTTAAGTGTAAATGGCTCATTATCATTGCCAATTGTTTTAACATCGGCAAATTTAACTCTGGATTTAAATAATTATACTGTTATATGTAATACTAGCGCTAATACAGTGACAATTAGTTTACCTACAAATAGTTCTAATATTAAAGGGCGTATTTATGTAGTTAAGAGAACTAGTAATTCTTTTGCTTGTACAATTGATACTGTAGATACTGCATTAATTGATGGTGCAAATACTTATAATGTTGTAAATTTTGTAAAAGTGCAAAGCGATGGAACCAATTGGTGGGTAATTGGATAGATTGTGTAAGATAAAAAAGAAAAAATTTATGCCAAATATTTAGGTTCAATATTGTACATATTATGGTGATTGGGTATTGCCTTTCTAGAAGTATTATTATTAAATAATCTTTGTGCAGGAAAGTGTACACACTGTGTATCATCAAAAAATTTATAATATTCGTGATTAATACCTGAATTAATAGTATTTAATAATTCCATTGTTCTCTGGGTATTAGGATATTTATCTAGATTATTAATTTTAGAAATAGGTGTAGATTTAAATGATACACGTTCTGCAGGTTTAATACAAGACTCAGTATTAAAACTATTATGATTAAAATTATAACGTTTTCGCACATCAGTTTCACAATTTATATCAGTTGGGGGAGTATTATTGCAAGTAGATTCAGAATTGATAGAACAATTGCCAATACATTCATCATAACGTTTGCCCATAGACGTATAATCGGGCACTAATACGTGCGAATTGCGTTTTAACCCATTGCAAGGGTCTGGACTAATTTTAGGTGCCATTTTCCAATTGTCATAAAAACATTTATCATTATAGAAATTAATATTTTTTAAATGACTATCTAAATCAATATTTTTAGAATATCCAGCTTGTAAAACCCCTGCCGAATCTTTTAAATTTTTAATATTAAATCTATTTCCACATTCATCAATAATAACATCTGAATATTTTTGATAAATATCATTATTTGCATTTATACGTTTGGAATCATCGCAAATTATTAATGGTGGGAACTTATAAGGAGAGGTCTGATTAAAATAATAATCAACATCATTACTATTACCGGTTTGATTTGTATTTCCTTCACATTGTGTTAAAAGATAATCAGGGTCAGTTTGCAATGAATTAAAAAGTGGATTTGGTTGATAAGGTGGATTGGATAATTTGCTAGACATTTTTATTTTTTATTATTTAATATTTAGATATATTTATTTCTAGATATATTTATTTATTTCTGGATATATTTAATTTGGATATATTTAATTTGGATATATTTATTCTAGATATATTTATTCTGGATATATTTATAAATTTGTATTTATGATAGTCTATAAAAATATTGATAAATAATAAATAATAAATATAAAAACTAAGCCTAATAAAAATGGTAACGCTAGAACAAAATAAAACTCTATCATTGAGATTTTATATTAAAACTGCATTATCATTTCGATATGTATCAAATTTATCAATTATAGTAAGTATTTTTGCCTATTATATGAATGCACTAGAACTATTTTTTATATTTATGCCATTAGTTATTGTAAATTTTATCGTAATTATATTAGTTCAAATATTTAATTTTAATGATTTAATGCTAGGATTATTACAAAAAGAATTACCAAATAAAGCAGATAGAGATAAAGCTATTCCAAAATTTACATTATTTAATTTTCTATGGCATTTTTTACCAGTATTATGGATAATATATATATTAGAAAAAGATGATATTATTAAAATATTTCATCCAGACTTAATACATACATTTTTGAAAAGCTTAATTATTCCAAGTATTTATTATTATTTTGAAAAAGATGCAGAAATATACGGACATATAAATTACATATGTTATTTAATAATATATATAATTATACTTCTAGGAGTATGTAATTATCTATATAAAAATAATAATTATTAGTAAATTTTTTTATATTTGTAATAAATAAGAATAGTAAATATAAAAAATAAATAAATTATTAAATAAAATTGCAATGCCAAAAAAAAATAAAAAACAAAAACAAGTGAAAAGCAAAAATAAAATTAAAAAACAAAGCAAAAAAAACAAATTGCAAGGAGTTAATAATTATGATAAAGAATTAAGTTTAGAAGAACAATCGTTATTAGATTTTAAAGCATCAAAATCATTTTCAGTTGCGACATCAATATCTGAATATAAATCAAAAAGTCTTATTGGAGATATATATGATTATAAACCATTACACGATAAAATTAACAATATATGTATTAATAAAGTAATTACAAAAGAACCAGCACTAAATAAAAAAATTAGTAAAGAATTATGTGAATGTATTTTTGATAAAAATAAAAATTTAAGTATTCGTGAATTAGAATCTAGATTATCTACAAAAAAAGATATACCAAGTATAAATTGTATTAAACTTTATGATAATTATATTCAAAAAACAAAAAAAAATGATTCAAATGCATCAAAGACATCAAAGACATCAAAGACATCAAAGACATCAAAGACATCAAAGACATCAAAGACAAAATCTAAAAAATAAATATATTTTATTATGCAAATAAAAGTTAATCAAGTTGTTTACTACTACAACTGCCATCAGGGTCATCGCAATCATCATCATATGGATTATCAACTATAATTTCATCAGGGTCAGAAATGTCATCACTTTTGTAAATTTTTTTCATTTTTTCGCGTTTACTATCATTATTTGAAAATAATTCACTAAATGATGTACATTTGTTAAATAGATAATATAAACTATTGAATAGTATAATAATTATTATACAACCTAAAATAATTGTAGATTCTTTTTCATACATTGTAAATTATTATAAAATTATTATGAATTTATTTATTTTATGAATCTCTATATTTATATTTTATATTTTTTACTTATATTTACTTATATTTACTTATATTTATTTATATTTTTAATATATAGTATATAGTATATATTTCTAAATTTTTACTTAAATATTTTGGTAAATATGAATAGAGAATACCGTCTTAAATTAATACCTACTTTGGCAAGAACATCGCCATATGTATTTCCAATTATATTATTTGCAAATTGTATACTTATGCCATCGTATGAATCATTTTACATCTTTATAATGTATTTTGCAGTAATGTTGTCAAATTTTTTTGCAAAGACTTTAGTATTTAAACCAATATATAATTTTTTTGGCAAAACAAGCATTAAGTTTTTAGGTATAGGTAGTCGTCCTAAGGGAGCAAATAGTTGCGGTACAGGTTTTGATGGCAAAGATTCTAATACATTTGGAATGCCAAGTGGTCATAGTCAATTAGCTTGGGCATTTGCAATTTATACTATATTAAAACTTATACAAAAAATAAAAAATGATAAAGATATTAATAATAATACAAATAAAGCCAGTATTGCATTAAAATATTTATGGCTTTGTATATCTTGTATAATAATAATTGGTGTTGCATTTTATATTTCATATAGTAGAGTATATATTGAAGGATGCCATACAATTCAACAGGTAATTATAGGAGGACTAATTGGTTTTGGATGGGCATTTTTATTATATTATTTAGAGGATGATATAAAAAAATTATTAACATTATAGAATTTTAGATTTTTATTGTATAAGTAAAATTGAATTTAAAAATAATATAATTATATATAAATAATTATAAATATATTAATTAAATATTAGTTACGTAAATATTGTAAATATTCATTTATAAATATTACTAAAATGCCACCTCGTAAAATAAAAATTGTTGAAAAACCAAATGAAACAATTAAAGTAAATTCAGATGATGTAGAACCTATTGAAATTGCAGTAAAAAAACAATTACCAATTATATTAAAAAGTAAATTAAAAACATCTGCACCAACACCAACACCAACACCAACACCAACACCAACACCAAATCAAACACCAATTATAAAAACTGATATTGATGATGATATTGATGTTATTGAAGATGATATTGTAGATGATGAAGAAAAAGATGTTAAAGATGATAAAGATAAAGATGATGAAGAAAAAGATGATGAAGATGATAAAGATAAAGATGATGAAGAAAAAGATGAAGATGTTAAAGATGATGAAGATGATAAAGATAAAGATGATGAAGAAAAAGATGATGAAGAAAAAGATGATGAAGAAAAAGACGATAATGACAAAGATAAAGAAAAAGATATTAAAATTAAGACTAAAACTACAACAATAAAAAAACAAGTAAAAGAAAAACCTAAATCTGAAAATACTATATTAAAACAAACTGAATCATCATTTGATATGTTTGGTGATAATGTTATAGATTATCGAAAAATTATGAAAGATTATGATTGTTCTAAAAATAAAACTCTACCAAAAATTACAAAATATGAAAGAGCTTTAATAATAGGTAAAAGAGCTAAACAGATAGAAGATGGTGCAAATCCAAATATTAAAGTTATTGCAGGTCAATCATCTATAGAAATTGCAGAAGAAGAACTCCGTAAAAGAGTTATACCATTCTTTATAAAAAGACCAAATGGTAATACATTTGAATATTGGAAACCTGCTGATATGGAAGTTTTAATGGATTAATGGATTAATGGATTAATGGATTAATGGATTAATATTTTAAATTTTTTAATTTATTTTAAATTTTTTATTTTTTATTTAATTTTAATTAAATATTAATTATTTTACAAAATTATCCTACTTAAAGATAAACTTATATTAATAAAATAGGGAATGTAGCTCCAATTGGTTAGAGCGAGTGGCTGTTAACCACTAGGTTGTTGGTTCGAATCCAATCATTTCCGGATATATTAATATATATTTTTGTTTTTTCCATTATTTATTATTATTATATAATAATAAACATTTTCATTTTTACAATTTCGTTTTACAATTATAAAAAATAATTACATATAGAGTAAGTATAAATATAATTTCAAATAAATATAATTACAATGTCAATTTCACATTCTAAATATACTATGACAAAAATTAATAATTCTGAATCAGATATATCTATAATACATAATATTCCAACAATATCAGAAAATTGTCGTATTATAGATTCAAGAACTTTGAAAGATTTTAAAGTTCAAACATTTGGTGGATATAATATTGCACAAGCAAGTTCTGCACTAGATAAAGCACTAATGGAGGACAAATTAGAACCAGCTTTGCATTGGGCAACACAATTATTTCTTTCGGGTATAGTTAATCCATTATGGTCAAAATTAATTACATTTGCAAGTAAGCAAATAAATATTTATAATCCAAAATTGCCAGAATTTATTTATAATAAAACATTACAATGGCATTCAATTGTTGATAATACTAAATTTGCAAAAGAAAATGTTTTACTTTTGCGTAATCATCCAACAATAAGACTACTAATTTCAGAAATAATAGCAATATTAATATTGTCAAAAAAACATAAATTAATACAATTGCCAAAAATTAAAAAGGAAGAATTTATAATAGATAAATTTAAATCAAAACTTGAGGCAAAAGATAATAGATTAGTTGAAAATATAATTGCAGATGGTGATCCAAGTGAAATACGTATTGCAATTAATGAAATGGCACATCATATTTATCATAAAAATACAATAAAAGCTTTATATTGGCTAAATTGGATAATTGAGTGGGAAAAAATAAATTCAAAAAAATATGGCAAATATGAGTGTTCGGCTAGAAATATTGATGGTATAGATTCTAAATATTATAAAGATGTTGTTTGGTTAATATGGTCAATAATACATAAAATTAAACAATTAAATATGAACTCTGCACATTTTGGTGCTTTTGGTGCGTTTGGAATTAATATTAATGAACGAGATAAACAAATACAATCATTATGGAAATTATATACTAACAAATTTACACCTGCATCTAGAGCAAAAAAGCAACCATATATTATTTGGTCTATATTATATTTAACTGAAACGATAGATTATAATATACCTTTAGTAAATAAACCTGCAATATTATTTCAAAGTATGATAGGTTTTGATAAAATATTTTCTACATTAAAATCACAGCAAGTTGTTAATGTTGTTAATTCGGATTTAATGAATGTTATTGTTGAAGATAATTATATGAAACCAGAAAATCATAAAAATATGGAAGAATTTGCAAAGAAAAAAGAACTTGAAAAATCTATTATGCAAAAATTACAACTTGCAAAACAAAAAAAAATAAATGTAGAAAGTTTAGATAAATTAACAGAATTAAGTAAATTAGATAAATTTTTATTTACATAATGAATTATTTGGCTTTTAATATAAATGTAATATATCAAGTAAATAAAATATTAAGAAATAATAAATAAAATAAAATAAAATTATAAAATATTATATAAAATGTTTCCAAAAATATCTCTAATATTTGATAATAAAAAGATTGACCATATTGACCATATTGACCATATTGACCGTAATGAAAATATAAACATAAAAGATTTAATAAAATTATTAGAAATAAAAAAAAATAATGATTTCCAAAAACATGATAATTTCCAAAAACATGATGATTTCCAAAATAATTTGTTTAATATTAATGATTATTATTTTACAATAAATGGTAATTTAGTATCATCATATGAAAATATTAATAATATAATTTATAATACTGATAAGTTAATAAATATAGAATGTCATAGAAAACTTAAGGGTGGAGGTGGAATTATAGATATAATAATGAAAGTTGTAGAAATTGTGTTTTTTCCAATTTTGCTACCAATAAAATATATAGGTGAAGTATTTAATTTTTTAATAAAACTAATAATGTGGCTATTAAAATTCTTATTATGGTTAATAAGATTTATTTTGTGGGCAGTTACAGATTTATTAAATCCTCTAAATTTTTTGAATGATTTTTTTCAAACCCTTATGTTAATAGTAGTATCAATATGTAGACTACCGTTTGACATAATAGGTGCTTTGTTTAAAATAGCTATTAATTCAATAGGTGGGTGGATGCAAGGATTTTGGGGTTGGGATATGTCTGGACTTACAAAGAATGATAAAAATAGTAAATATTTCAAGAGTTTTGATAGAACTAAAGGGCAAAAAACATATATTACAAATGCAAATACTGTTCCATTTAGTATTATATTAGGAACTATATTGTGTCCCCCAATGGGTGTATTTATGGATATGGGAACATCTGGATGGTTAAATATTATAATATGTTGTTTATTAACACTATTATTTTACATACCGGGGCTTTGTTATGCATTACTTATAATTTATTCATAATTTATTCATAATTTATTTAGTAATAAAAAGATAAACTATAAATATAAATATATATAAATATATATGCATTTATTTGTCTATAAAACATATCTAATATAAAAGTAAAATGTTGAATAAACTAATATATTTACAAAATAATATATATATTAACAAAAAACTATATTATATAAATGGCAATGATATTGATAATGTAGATAATGTAGATAATAGTAAATATGAAAATAATAATAACATAAATAGTATAAAAGACCTTATTCATTATTTAAAAAAATATAATCCAGAGTTAAATATATTTAAAAATTATTTTATTTTATATAATGGTAAAATTATTACAAACAACACTAAAATAAAAATACAAAATGATACTAATAATACTAATAATACTAATAATACTAATAATACTAATGATTCTGAAATTAAAAATTATTTTGAATTAATTGAAAGACAAAATGGTGGTGGGTTGATTGATATGTTTATGAGTATTATTGAAATAGGAGGTTTTTTTTTAAAAATTGGAGAATTAATAATATGGCTATTAAAATTCTTATTATGGTTAATAAAATTTATTATGTGGGCAATTACAGATTTTTTAAATCCTCTAAATTTTTTGAATGATTTTTTTCAAACCCTTATGTTAATAGTAGTATCAATATGTAGACTACCGTTTGACATAATAGGTGCTTTGTTTAAAATAGCTATTAATACAATAGGTGGGTGGATGCAAGGATTTTGGGGCTGGGATATGTCTGGGCTTACAAAAAATGATAAAAATAGTAAATATTTCAAGAGTTTTGATAGAACTAAAGGACAAAAAACATATATTACAAATGCAAATACTGTTCCATTTAGTATTATATTAGGAACTATATTGTGTCCTCCAATGGGTGTATTTATGGATATGGGAACATCTGGATGGCTAAATATTATAATATGTTGTTTATTGACACTATTATTTTATATACCAGGGCTTTGTTATGCATTGCTTATAATTTATTCATAATTTTTAGTTTTAGGTTTGTTTTATATTTTTAGGTTTGTTTTTTATTTTTAGTTTTGTTTTATATTTTTAGGTTTTTGTATATTCATCGTAATTTATTTTAAATTAATATTATAAATATATGATAATAATATATATATGTAATTTAATAATTTCATAAAATTATTTGATATGTCTGTTCCAGATACAAAAGATATAATTGTAAAAGACCCTAATGATTATAACTATGTTTCTATTAAAAATTGGCGGAGAAAAATAAATGTTAATTCAGGAAGTGATAAATTATCAAATTTAATTGGGAGACCGGGACCTCTAACAGGGTTTGTAATAGGTATTATTGATATTATAGTAACATTAGCAGTTAAATTAGGTGTAAATATGTTTACTATATGTAAAATTGCCTTTGAATGGATATATAATTTAATTTTTGGTAATTTTAGAGGTATAATACCAACATCTATAACTGGAGGAACTGTTATTAGTCTAAAATTTTTCAGATATACTATGACAGTATTAATGCCTCCATTTGGTGTATTATTATCCAAGGGTATTTATGGATGGTTTAATATAATAATTTGTATGGTTATTACATATGTAAATTTTTTTGCTGGTATAGTATATGCATTTGTTATAACTGCAAGAAATAGATATGCAGACCAATATGAAAAAAAAAGTTTAAAAGATGCAATGAATGATAATGATAATAGTAATGTTGAAGAAACTGTAAATGATTTTAGTGCTTTATATGGTACTTTTGGTTTTATTACATTAATGGGATTTGTTTTATATATATGTCTTAGTTTTTTCTAAAGATATAAGTATGTTCTAGAGATATAATTAAAATTTATAATTAAATTTATAAGTAAAAATAAAAATATAAGTAAAAATAAAGTGTAAATATTAACTGTAAATATTAACAATTTTCAATACATAAAAATGAACGCTCAAAAAATGTATGATAGTGATTTACCAACTCGCTTAACAGCAGACGATTGGACATTATATGATAAAATTACTTATGGTGGATTAGGTTATGGTGCATTTAGTCTTCCATCTAATTTTTTTGTAATTATAATAACTTGTTTATTTCCACCTTTAGGTCAAATAATAACTATTTTAGGTGATACTATATTATCAGATCCGCCATATTTAACTTGGGACTGTTTAAATGTAATATTTAAACCTAGCGATGATAAAAACAAACCATCAAATTTTACAAAAATAATATATAGTTTTTTATTAACTTGTATATTTTATATACCAGGTCTTGTTTATGTATTAGGTAATATAGTCGAATCGGAAAATCCAGTATAAAAAAACAATATAAAAACATGTTATAGAATTATTTACTAGATTTAGATTTACTAGATTTAAATTTACTAGATTTACAAGATTAAAGTTAGTAAAAATAATGTTTGCATATATAAAGATAATAAATTTATATAGATAGTAAATTTAGTAAATGGACGCTGCAGAATTAGATATATATAATGGAAAATATAATTTGGTATCTAAAGTTTTATATGGTGGTATAGCTTCTGGAGTAGTAGTAATACCTACAAATGCTGTAAAAATTGTATTAACTTTAATATTTCCACCTCTAGGAACAATTTTAGAAATTATAGGTGATGCATTACTTAATGAATTTCCATATATAACTTGGGATACATTAAAAAAAATATTTGAATATAAAAATTTTAATAAAATATTATATAGTTTCTTATTAACATCATTATTTTATGTTCCGGGATTAGTATATGTATTAGCTCAAATAACTACATCACAAAATAATAAAAGAGGCACACTCGAATGCAATCCTGATACAGGTGATTGTGTTGAACTTTTACCACAACCTAGTAGTAAAAGTAAACCAGAACCAGAACCAGAATAAAACTAGACTTAAAAATAATACATTATAAAATTGAATTAATTATATTTTTATTTTTTAATATAAAACTATATCTAGAAACATATCTAGACACATATCATCTATTTATTATTAAATAAATAACTTAAAATGCCTACCAGATTAAATTTATCAATTTCGCAAATTGCACCATTAATTGGTCTAGATGCATATAATAATTTTCCACGTATATTATGTGAACTTTGGCGTAAATATGCACCAGATGATTTTAAATTATTTGAGGCAAAATTAAAGTCAAATGGAGACAATATTGCAACATCTAATGAATATAATGATATTTGGGAAATGGATGAGGCATCTGGAACAACTATTTTACAACAAGTAAAAGAACTTAATGCTATTAAAGATAAAACAAGTAGCGATATGACAAAAAAACAAGATGAAATATCTACTTATATTAATTTGCAAACAAATTTAACAGATACGCAAAAACTCGAACTAACTAAAAAAGTATGTTCTATTACTAATAAAACCCATGGAATTACAAATGAAGAATCTATTTTAAATGAATTTTGCCGTTTGAGTGAAAAAACAATAGTTGGTTCAAATGAATGGGTTAATTCTATATATATTGGCTCAGTATTTAATATTGAATGGTTTATTATTGGTAAATATGATGGTATTACCAGTGATAGTGAATTAGTAGAGGCTAAAATGCGACAGAAATGCTTATTTAAAAAAGTGCGTGATTATGAAAACGTTCAAGTTCAACTTTATCTTCACGCATTAAAATTCGAAAAAGCCTATTTAGTGGAATCATTTACAAATAAAAAAGGCGAACGTAATATATATGTAAATGAAATTAATTATGATGAGGATTATGTTGTTAATACAATTATTGAAAGATTAAAAAAAATGACACAATTTTTTGAAGTATTTATTAAAAATGATGAGTATAAAGAAGCATTATTAAAAGGTGATAAAACTAGAAGAATATATGAAATATATGAAAATGAATATTTAAGTTTTTAGAAAAAACTTAACCAAAAAATAAGTTTTTAGAAAAAACTTAATATTAGAAAAAAAAATTTATATTATATTTCAATTATTTTTTATATTTCAAATGTCTTAACAAATTTAGACCAATCCGTTTTAAAATCATTACTATAGATAGTAGCGCTAGTACTAGATGTTATTTTATATTTTTCTTTTAATTCTTGTATTATATATTCATTACTTTCATGAATTGAAAAGCAATATTGATAACCTTTTTGCGGTTCATAAAAATCATTATCCTCTCTATACTCAGCATTATGATGCAAATGCAAGATTTTATATGATTTTTTTGTAGTAGAATCAACAATTAATCTAGTTTTATTATTATCAATAAAAGCAATTTCACTACAATAGAAAGAAGATAATGTTGGTAATATTTTAACTATATCATCATAAGATACTAAATAAATTAGCATTTTGTCTCTATTTTTCATTTTTGGTAAAGATATTTTTTCAACAAGAGTTTCAATAATTGTGTTAGTATTCATACAAATTCCATAATAACCTTTATTTTTAATTATACGACTAAATAATGTTGACCTTATAAATTTATTTACACCTCCTGTTCCTCGATATGCCTTTTTAATTTTTAAATCCATAATTTGGCAAACTTTAGTATCATATCTATAAATTAAGCTAATAGAACCAATTATTGTTTTTGTTTTAGGTTTAGTTTCATTATTTACCTCATAAAGACCATAAATTTCAGGTTTTCCAAAAGTTCTATAATAATCATTATAATATTCGGCGTCTTTATGACATTCTATATATGCACTCTTTGGTTTATTATTAAATTTGAAGCAATATTTTTCCTCTGTTTCAATATCTTTTAATTCCTCAATAGAAGGTTTTTCTTTTACACAAAATGTTATTTTATCAGATTTAAATGCATTTGACAATTTTTCTCCTACGGTTTCCATTTTATATTATTATTATTTCAACTAATTTATAATAAGTTATAATAAGTTAAACTAATTTATAATAAATATTCATTATATAAAGTTTTTCAATTTTTTATTTGCGTTTAAATCATAATAGATAATTTTAGTATATATTAATATACAACATTAATACTTAAAGATTTAGTATATATATTATTTAGTAAATTACTCTAAATAATAATAATAATAATAATAATAATAATAATAATTTTAAATTTTAAATTTTTAATTTATATGGCATTCAAAACTAAAATAAAGAATCGGCACATTGTAGATGATAGGCAAACACTTGATGCAAAACATAGTAATATTTTACAAGCATTTGCCGAAAACAAAAACAGTATAGATGATTTAACAAAAGAATTGAATAATATTAATTTAATGATTGAAAAATTAAATATAGAAAATGCCAAATCGCCAATTCTTAAATTATCTTTACAACAAAAAATATGGGACTACGATGATAGAAAAAAATTATTAGAGGAAAACATTAATAGGATTTTAAATAATATTGACGAAACTGATTATATTTTAAAAACTGGTAAATTACTAAGTAATTATTATAAAATTATTAATGAAGAAAAACAAATTGCAATTACATCTGATAATTCTAATGATAAAATAACAAATTACTATGATAATAATTATAAATATCAACAATCAAATATTGCTGTAGTAAATACTGAAAATATTCCCGCTATCGAAAATTCTATTGATAAAAAAAAATGCGATTGGTTTAATAATTCATCAGATATAGATATATTTGGTAAAAATGATATAAAACAAGATAAAATAATTAAAACTAATACAATAGCTCAAAATAAAGATACAATATATGAAAAATATATGCATTCAATAGATAAAAATTATATAAATGTAAATAATGATAATATCGATATTTTTGATATATGTCAAACTTGTATGGTTGAAATGTTATTAAATAATAATACTGGTCAATTAATATGCCCAAAATGCGGAATGATGGAAAATATTATTGTTGATAGTGATAAACCCAGTTTTAAAGAACCTCCAAAGGAAATGACATCTTTTTGCTATAAGAGAATTAATCATTTAAATGAATTTTTAGCACAATTTCAGGCTAAAGAAACAACAGATATACCAGAGGATGTTTATAATGAAATCATTATGGAAATTAAAAAAGAGAGAATTACAAATATGGCAGTTATTACTCCTGACAAAATGCGAATCATATTGAAAAAAATAAAGAAAAATGATTATTATGAACACATACCATATATAATAAATCAGTTAAATGGTTTACCTGCTCCAGTAATTGCTCCAGAAATAGAAGAAATTATAAGAGGAATGTTTAAAGCTATTCAAATACCTTTTGAAAAATATTGTCCTCAAAAACGAAAGAATTTTTTATCATACAATTATGTTATGTATAAATTTTTTGAATTGCTAGAGTTAGATGAATATTTAAATTGCTTTCAATTATTAAAGTCTAGAACAAAATTACATCAACAAGATGAAATATGGAAAAACATTTGCAAAGATTTAAATTGGGAATATATTAAAAGTTTGTAAAGATATAAAAAATATATATTAAAAGTATTTATGCATTTGAATCTCTTTCTTGTTCTTGTTCTTGTTCTTGTTTAAACCACTCATTAATGTTTGCTACTAATGCTTTTACAGCATCTTTTTTATTATTTATTTGTCCTTTAGTATTAACAAATAAATGTTTTACCTCGTTATTTAGATTATGAGATAATTCATAATTTAATATATTCTTTATATCTTCAACATTTATAGTTCTTGTACTATATATATTTCTTAATTTGTTAAGTTTTTCTTCCATAATTTTAATTGGAAAATCTGGCATAGTGCTTGTAGGGATTTCATAAACTGGTTCTGTTTTATTAAAATGTTTATTTAATTCTTGTAATAATTTTTTTGTATCTAGAGATTTTTCATTATATATTTTTGCAGAATCTGGTTGTATTATTGATTTTATGTCGTCATAAGTTATTATCCTGTTTATACTTTCAAAATATTTTTTTAAAAATATCTTCTCTTTCTCCTCTATCTTTTTATCTATATTTTTTTTAACAAATTTATTTAGTAATGTATCAGACTTAGTATTAGACGAGGGTGGTTGTCCCAATACGTTATATATTGATGATTCAGGGGCTGGTGCGTTTGTTGTTCGTGGTGGTGGTAGTTCTGATGCTCGTGGTGCTAGTGATGCTAATGCTTGTGATGCTTGTGATGCTAGTCGTGGTGGTAGTGGTGGTGGTAGTTCTGATTGAGCAAATGGGTTCCAGTGTTCTTGTAATTGTGGTTCTGATGCACGGGCTGGTGGTAGTGGTGGTGGTTCTGATGCTGATGCTGATGCTGATGCTGATGCTGATGCTCGTCGTGGTGGTAGTGGTGGTGCTCGTGATGCTGATTCTGGTTCTCGTGATGCTGATGCTGATGCTGACATTAATGATCTAAAGTCTACGTATAGATTAGGAGTAGTAGTAGCATGTTGCTGTCTCTCCTGTGTCGCCTCTCTCGCCAGTCTCGCCAGTCTCGCATCTCTCTTCTTTCTCTCATTTTCATCGCGTTTCGTAATTTCTTCTAGAATACTTTTATATATTCCACTTTGTTCATCACTAAAATTTAGTCTTTTTATAATCTTTTCACTTGAAATACCTTTTTTTATGTCATCTTCTAAAATTTTTAATGCTTTGAGTTGCATTCTTGTAAGTTTTAATTGACCTTCAACAAAATAATAATTTAATATTCTTGGTATTAATTTTGATGAGTGCATAAAACCATGAGTTTCTTCACTAAGGCTAGGTCTAGGTATTTCTTGCTTATCAAGTTCTGTATAATATGTTTTTATTTGTTCAGGAGTTAAGTTTAGTATTTCAACAAAAAATTTTGGATTATATGGCATATTTTCTATTTCTTCTATTTTTGTTTTGTATAAATCTTCTAATTTTTCGTTTTGATCGTCTGATAGATTTAAGAAAGCAATAAAATTATAATTTGTTTCATTTGGCAGCAATATTGTATCATATCTAGTTCTAGCACTAGCACTAGCGCCACCCTTTAGCTTAGTTAATTTTCTTAATTTGCGTTTAATTGACCTACTTTTTTTTACAAAACATTTTTTACTTTTATTAAGTAATTGTTTTTTACTAAGTTTTTTACACCTTTGCATATTTAAAACGCTGATTTTAAAATTTATTATTATGTATTATTATATATTAATATTATATTTTATATATTTAAAAATTGATTTATATTTATTATATTTTTTAATTACAATTAAATTAATTTACAATAATTAAAATGACTGATTTACAAAATAAATATGATATGTTATTAGAAGATATTAAATTTTTATTACAATATGATGATAAATATATGAAAATAGATAAAACTAATATTGTAAAACCAAATAAATTAAATGAATTAGAAAAACAAATAGGAAATATTAAACAAAAACAATCTGGTATTAAATTACAAATTAAAAATAATAATGATAATAAAGAATTAATTACTAATGAAATTAGAATTATTAATGAAAAACAAAATAATATAGAAACAGAAATTACAGAATTAAATAATAATACTAAAATAATACAAGAAGAACAACAATCAAAATTAGATTTAATAAATTTAAAATGTAAAGAATTGGATGAATTAAGTGATACTACACAAAATCAAGTGTATAAAGATATTATTAAACAGATATTGAAAGTAGTTAATAATAATTGTATTTTATTAAAACCAAATATTATAAATGAAAATATTAATGTTAAAGCAATTAATAATTTTTTAATTGAAATGTATTTATTAAAAGACTCTTTTAATAAACTATTTATAGAAGATAATAATAAACAAATAGAACAAATAGACAAAAATAATATACCAATTTTAATGAATATTAATATACTCACAACTCGTTTACTATCATCTTATCGTTCAAATCCACATCATCCATATAAAAAAATAAATTCTTATAATCTACGAGGTTTAAGCCAAATACAAATTAATGATATAATGAGAAAAGAAGAAAATAATATGATAGAAAATGATAGTAAAATTATTGAATATAGAAAACATATAGAAGATAATAATAATCGTAAATTATATTTACAAAATTTAACTTTATTACATTATAGTAAAATTAATATATTTGATAAAATATCAAAAACTATAAATTATATAAATAATATATCTTCAAAATTACAAATATTAGATAAATCAATAGATAATTTATTTAGTTCAAAAAATGATAAATTATTATTTACAAACTATATATTATCAACATTGACAATAATAAATTTAGAAAAATATAATTTTGGTCATACTAATTATGAAGAAATTATTTATTTACAAAACAAAATAAATGAAACTAAAATTAAATTAACATTATTAAATAATACAGATATTTATATAAATTATATTAAAGAACTTAATAAACAAAATATAGAAATAGAAGATAATGATAATTATTATATAAAATTAATAATAGATTATGAATTTAAAATAAATAAATTAAAAAAAACAATATTAGAATTAGAGGAAATGGAAATTGAAATTTCTAATCAAATAAAGGAAAATAATAATAAAGGAAAAAATATAGATACAATAGAACAACATATGAGATTAACTAAATTACTAAAAAATTTGAAGAAAGAAATTAAAGATAATAATATAAAAAAATCTAAATTAGAAATTAATGCTAAAGAAGAATATGATATATGCAATTTTGAATATAAAAATGAGTATATAAAAAAAATAACAGAATTACAAACACATTATTTAACTCAATTAACTAATATTATAAAACAAGCATTAAATAAAACAATAGACCAAATAACAATAGAAAATTTAAATATTTATGATATTGAATTACAAGAATCAAAAGACAAAATACAACAAATTATATCAATAAATACTACTATTAATAATATATTAATAGATGTAAATACATCTAATTGTAATAATATAAAACAAATTCAAACATATATAGAAAAAGAAATTAATTTAAATAATATATTTTCAAAAAATGAAGAGTTAAT
>Ga0214919_10001182_pt1 | contig 43540 bp, 36 predicted proteins | sample LL1503_MetaG_FD_177994 | JGI IMG/M metagenome (GOLD analysis project Ga0214919, IMG submission 177994) | Freshwater microbial communities from Lake Lanier, Atlanta, Georgia, United States - LL-1503 | ecosystem: Environmental > Aquatic > Freshwater > Lake | place: USA: Georgia | collected... | reverse complement strand
CACCTTATCTGCATCCGGTATCGGCTCCGTTACTGGAGCGGAACGCGTACAGGCCATGAGAAAAATGGTCATCAGCACCCCAGCGGTGGCTTTTAAAGAATATGACATGGCTTTAGAGTATACGAATCATACGGTCGGTCAATCCGCCCCTCAGTTGCCGCGGCCCCAAAGGCTTCTTAATAACGGAAAGAGGCGGAGGCCGTCAGCGCGTTCTGCTGGAAGCTAGACGAAGTCACGGGCTTGATCTTCGAATCCGTGAAGCTGTAACTCGCCTGGAAAGTCAGGTGGTTATTATACTTATAGTCCGACCCCAAGGTATAGACCATGGTACCCACGTTGGTCGAACCGGAAACAACATCGCTCTTGGTCACCGACAAATTGATGTTCATGTCCGACATCGCCGCGAAAGTCACCGCATAGGTGTACGATTTAGAAGCGGTCGTCCCGCCGGTAGCGGAAGGTGAAATATCCCGCGAAAGGGTCAGATTATGGCTGATACGCTCGGTGAGGACGTGCGAAGCGTTGATCGAATAAGATAGGTCTCCGGTGGACGCACCATTATCCGTTCGCGAATTAGCGTAGCCGATCTTCGCCGTAAGATTGATTTTGCCCGATTCCGTCGGCTGACCCTTGGCCGTCAGACCATAGAACTCCTTCTTGAATTGCTTCGACGTCAAGGCAGGGCGAGTCGCGGAGAGCGGCGCGGTCGCATAATAGGGTGCGGCCGAATAATCTGTGACGGTGTGTTCAAAATTGAAGCCAAAGGATAACTTCTCGAACGCCTGATAATCAAAGCTCAGCGGAATAACCTTAGAATTTAATTCGGAAAGTCCGTTCGTATTATAGATATCATGCGCGGCGACAGATTCGTCGATCGAGAGAGTAGCTGGATTATCCACTACCGCTGCCACATGGGTGATCGCAGGGTTGAGGTAATGGTTATAACTGTTCGTGAAACCGGTGCTGAGCTTGATCTTCTCCGTCAATTTATAATCGATATCGATGGCGTGGCTGTAATTAGCCTGCCGAACAAGCGTAGCCGAAAACACGTTAGGATTGACGCCATCCAAGGCCAGATTGTCATTTCGGGCGGAAACGCGGTAGGAAGAATCCAGCGTGACGGTCAGTGGGCCGCCCGAGGCGAAACGAAGCGTGCCGCTCAGAGCATCGCGCGAATCTTCCAGGCTACGATACTCGGCCTTATTGAAGTAGACGTAGCTGCGTTTGGCCGTGAGGTTTAACGAAATCGGAGTGTCTTTTCCGTACTCAAAGGCTAGCCCAGGGGTCACCGTCCAATTCGTGGCCGCCTTCGCACTGGCTGCGGAATAGAGATTATCTGTGATCTCGAGGGCGACCGATGAGTCGAAGAAAATATCGATGTCGTCCCCGATTTGAACCAACGGAGAGGTCGGAAGCCAGTTGGCCGCATGAACAGCTGGCAGGAAAGAAATGCAAGAGGCCGCGAGAAGGAAGCGTGACATATGTCGGGCGTGTTTAGGGGTTTCCTCAGATATGATAACAAATACGGTGGCATCAACCCCCAAAAGGCCAAAAAAGGCCTCCAGTCCTGCTTTAAGCAGAACTGGAGGCCCTAAATCCTAATCTTAACCTGTTTGAGGCTTATTCGGCAGCAACCGGGGTCGGGAAGACGCGAATTCGGCGGTAAGCAGGAAGGCCAGTGCCGGCGGGAACCAAGTGGCCCATGATCACATTTTCCTTAAACCCTGTTAGATTATCACGCTTAGCCATCGTAGCGGCATCGGTCAGCACTCGGGTGGTCTCTTGGAAAGAGGCCGCCGAGATGAAGGATTCAGTCTCAAGAGAAGCCTTGGTGATACCCAAGAGGATGGGCTCGGATTCAGCAATCTGACCACCGCGCTCGTTGATAGAACGGTTGGCATGCCCCAGAATCGTCCGGTCAACCTGTTCACCCCAGAGGTAATCAGAATCGCCTGGCTCCGTGATACGTACCTTGCGGAGCATCCGGGAGACGATGATTTCGATGTGCTTGTCATTAATGACAACACCTTGGGTTCGGTAAACTTTCTGAATTTCGGTGATGAGATAATCCTGCACTTTGGATTGTCCAAGGATGTCCAGAATGTCGTGCGGATCGACAGCACCTTCGGTCAGGGCTTGGCCTTGTTTCACCTTTTCGCCGGCCGCCACGATGATGTGCTTGCCGTGAGGAATGAGGTGCTCTTCTTCGCGTCCGATGGAGTCGGAGATAACCAAGCGCTTCTTGCCACGGACAGAAGGTTCAAAGCGGACGGTGCCATCGATCTTGGCGATTTCAGCGGCGTCCTTGGGAGGACGAGCTTCGAAGAGTTCAGAAATACGTGGCAGACCGGCGGTGATGTCCTGAGTCTTGGCAGCCTGACGAGGAATCTTGGCCAAGATGCTACCTGAGTGCACCATATCGCCTTCATCCACTTCAACGCGAGCGCCGGCCGGGATGGAGAACGTACCCATTTCGCGACCGGAAGAGTCGACGATCTGGACCTGTGGGTTCTGTTCATCCGAGTGCTCGATCACATACTTGAAGAAGCTGTTGTTCGACGGATCGCGCTCTTCGGTGTAAGTCACACCCGAAATCATATCGATCAGGCGAACCTTGCCGTCGCTATTCGCGAGGATCGGCGTGAAGTTCGGATCCCACGCAGCGATGGGCTCACCCTTCTCTACCTTCTTGCCATCCTTCACCGCGATCACGGAGCCGGCGACAATACGATATTCTTCGATCGGTTGACCGGCGTCGTTAAGAACGCGGATCGAACCGTTGCCGTTGATGGCGACCTGGCCGCCTTTGATGTCGACGCAATTAAGGTCGAGGAAGGAAATACGTCCGGCACTCTTGGCCTTAACTTCCGGAGATTTGAGCTGAGCAACGCCACCGATGTGGAACGTACGCATCGTGAGCTGAGTACCAGGCTCGCCGATTGACTGTGCAGCGATGATACCGACCGCGGTTCCGCGCTCGACCATGCGACCCGTCGAAGGGTCCAAGCCATAAGAGGTAGGCGGAATTGCATTCACGTTCATGTGCGTGAGCGGCGAAAGCACCTTGATGCGGTCGATGCCCACGGTCTCAATGCGCTTGGCAGCAGGCTCATCAATGAGCACGCCCGAAGGCACAATGACCTCGGAAGGATTCAACGGGTTGACGATATCGTCGGAAGGACAACGGCCCACGATGCGCTCGGAAAGCGAAACGAGCAGTTCGTCGCCATCGTAAATCGCAGTCTTCCAGACGCCATTAGGCAAACGGACATGCACGCGGTCGACGCCGGCATCGCGTAATTTGGCGATGAGTTCTTCGGTGAGAACGGCATCCTCCTTCGCGATAGGTTTAACGGCCCCGGAAGGATTCGCGACATCGGCGGCGAGGTGGCGCCCCAGGGAAGTATCCCCGAGCGTCACGACTTCAGAACCTGCGGTGACGTCGCGGTGGTCGGTGACAATCACATCCATGGCAACGTCACAAAGCTTACGCGTCATGTATCCGGCGTCGGCGGTCTTCAGCGCCGTGTCAGACAGACCCTTACGGGCGCCGTGCGTTGAGATGAAGTATTCGAGAACCGACAAGCCTTCGCGGAACGAAGAGAGAATCGGGCGTTCGATAATTTCACCGGAAGGCTTGGCCATCAGACCGCGGGCTCCGCAAAGCTGCTTAACCTGGGCCTTGTTACCGCGGGCTCCAGAGTCCATCAGGACGTAAACTGGATTGATCAGCATGCGGTGAGGGTGGCGCGGGTCGCCCTTGCGGACGCCAGCGACCTTCGCCGACTCGGAAAGAGTCTTATACACCGACTGAGCGATGGTGTCCGTCGCGCTCGACCAAGTATCCACGACCTTATTACGACGTTCGTCGTTGGTGATGGTACCGGTTTCGTTCTGACGCTGGAATTCACGCACCTTAAGGGTGGCTTCACGCACGATGCCGTCTTTCTCCTTCGGATAGATCATATCGCTCACCCCGATGGAAATACCGGCCTTGGTGGCGACGCGGAATCCGGTCTCCTTCAGGGCGTCCAGGACGGGAATCGAAGCCTCGCGGCCGCAATGTTTGTAGGTATTTAAAATCAAGTCGCCGAGCTGGCCTTTCTTGACGGTGAAATTGACGAAGCCGATTTCAGCCGGCCAGATGGTATTGAAGATGATTCTTCCCACCGTGGTGACGATCGTACGAGGCGCTTTGTCTCCATAGACGGTGTCGCGACCCGCATCCGGGTTAGCGAAACGAACCCAATCATGGAAGTGCAAGGAGCCTTCCGCTTCCGCGAAGATGGCTTCCGAAACGGAACCCAAAACAGGCAAGTGCGTATCCGCCGCAGGCTTGTCCGCCGGCTCGAGGGTCAGGTAATAAGCACCCAGCACGATATCCTGAGACGGCGTGAGGATCGGCTTACCGCTGGAGGGCGAGAAAATGTTGTTCGTCGACATCATCAGAAGCTTGCACTCCATGATGGCTTCGAGGGACAGCGGAACGTGCACGGCCATCTGGTCACCGTCGAAGTCGGCGTTATAAGCCGTACAGACGAGGGGGTGCAGACGAATGGCATCACCCTCGATGAGGATGGGTTCAAAGGCCTGGATGGAAAGACGGTGAAGCGTAGGTGCGCGATTCAGGAAGACCGGGTGACCCTTGGTGACTTCTTCGAGAATATCCCAAACTTCGGGCTTCTTCTGTTCGATGTGCTTGCGCGCGCCGCGGACGGTATGCGCAAAGCCTAACTCTTTTAGACGACGAATGATGAATGGCTCGAAAAGCACGAGCGCCATCTTCTTCGGCAGGCCGCACTGGTTGAGCTTGAGCTCGGGACCGATGACGATGACGGAACGACCGGAATAATCCACGCGCTTACCGAGAAGATTCTGACGGAAACGACCATGCTTACCCTTCAACATGTCGCTGATCGACTTTAGCTGACGATCGCGGTCCTTCACGGGCTTACCGTGACGGCCGTTATCGAGGAGCGCATCAACCGCTTCCTGGAGCATGCGCATTTCATTATGGATGATGACGTCAGGCGTCTTCATCTGGATGAGCTGCTTTAGGCGATTGTTGCGATTGATGACGCGACGATAGAGATCGTTTAAGTCGGAAGTCGCAAAGCGACCACCTTCGAGAGGGACGAGGGGACGGAGATCAGGAGGAATCACCGGCAGGATCGTAAGGATCATGTGCTCCGGGCGCTTACCCGAGGCCAAGAAGCCTTGGATAATCTTCATCCGGCGAGCGATCTTCTTCTTGATCTGCTTGGAGCGGGTAGAACGCAGCTGGTCACGCAGATTCTCCACCGTTGAGGCGAGATCCATCTTCTTGAGCAGTTGCTGGAGCGCTTCTGCACCCATACGGGCCTTGAATGCGTCCGGACCATGTTGCTCGACCGCCTGGCGATAAGCCTCTTCGTCAAGGAGTTGCTTCTCTTCGAGTCCGGTCTGACCTGGATCGACGACGAGGTATTTCTGATAGTAAATGACTTGTTCGAGCTGACGCGTGGTCATGTCGAGCATAAGCGACAGACGGCTGGGCATGCTCTTCAGGAACCAGATGTGCGAAACCGGGATGGCTAGGCGGATATAACCCATGCGCTCGCGACGCACGCGTGAAACGGTGACTTCGACGCCGCACTTATCACAAACGACGTCCTTGTACTTAACTTTCTTATACTTACCGCAATAGCACTCGTAGTCGCGTACCGGACCGAAGATACGCTGACAGAAGAGCCCGTTTGGCTCCGGCTTGAAGGAACGATAGTTGATGGTCTCAGGACTCTTAACTTCCTTGAGGCCCTTGACCTTGCGGTTGCCATGTTCGTCGAGTTCGTCGAGGAATTGCTCGCCAGTCCATGCAACGATCTCCTCAGGAGAGGCGATCGAGATGGACACGAAATCGAAGGACTGTTCCTTCGTTTCGTTAGGCGTGAACTCGGGGGTGTGCTCCGGGTGGATCATGTCGTATAAGATTTAGTTGGGTGGGCGTGGATCGCTTAGTTGCGCTCGGCGGGATTAGGCGTGCCGGTGCCAAGACGAACGTCTAGGCAAAGGGCCTGCATTTCCTTCATGAGAACGTTGAACGATTGGGGCGTGCCGCTGACCAGAGTGTTGTCACCCTTGACGAGCTGCTCGTAAATCTTGGTACGTCCGGCGACGTCGTCGGACTTCACGGTAAGGAGTTCCTGCAAGGTGTAAGCCGCACCGTATGCTTCCAGGGCCCAGACTTCCATTTCACCGAAGCGCTGGCCGCCGTACTGAGCTTTACCGCCCAGAGGCTGCTGCGTGATGAGGCTGTAAGGACCAGTAGCACGGGCGTGGATCTTATCCGCCACGAGGTGATTCAGTTTCATCATGTAGATGTAACCGACCACGACGTCTTGGTCGAAGGCTTCGCCGGTGTGTCCGTTGATCAGCATCGCCTTACCGGTCTCAGGCAAGTTGGCCTGTTTCAGGTATTCGCGAATCTGTTTCTCGGGGATGCCGTCGAAGATCGGGGTAGCCACCTTGAGTCCGAGCTTGGAACAAGCCCAACCCAAGTGGGTTTCCAGAACCTGACCGACGTTCATACGAGAAGGAACGCCCAAGGGATTGAGGCAGATGTCCACCGGGGTGCCGTCGGACAAGTAAGGCATGTCTTCAATCGGAACGATGCGAGCAACGACGCCCTTATTTCCGTGACGACCGGCCATCTTGTCGCCGACCTGAATCTTACGCTTGGTAGCGATGTAAACTTTGACGTTCTTGATGGCTCCGCCTTCGTCGATGCCTTGTTCGATGGCTTCGACCTTACGGGCGCGCTCTTGCTCAAGCTCGTCGAAACGACGGTGGTAGCCGTCGACGATTTGCCGAATCTTCTGCTTCACCGGCGAGTCATTCATCTCGATGGTGCGAGAAACCGAGGCCAAGCGACGCAGCAGCGTCTTGGTGATCTTGCGATTAGCAGGGATGATCGCTTCGCCGGTTTCGGAATTTTTGACGTCGAGGGGAATCTTTTCCCCCAGGAGGATGTTCGAAAGAGACTCCGTCATTTCTTCGCGTAAGCGTGAGTCGGCGGTGCGGTACTCTTCGTTGACCTTCTTCAGCGCCCGGCGCTGATCATTGGGCGAAAGTCGTCCGTCGTCCTTGTCGGTACGGGAGGAAACCTTGACGTCCATGATGATGCCCGAGATGCCGGAAGGCACGCGCAGGGAAGTGTCCTTAACGTCGCGCGCCTTCTCACCGAAGATCGCACGAAGGAGTTTCTCTTCAGGAGCCAGGTCGCCTTCGCTCTTTGGCGTGATCTTACCGACGAGGATGTCGTCAGGCTTCACTTCAGCTCCGATACGGATGACTCCGTCGCGGTTGAGGTTACGCAGGGCTTCTTCACCGAGATTTGGGATGTCACGCGTGATCTGTTCTGGTCCAAGCTTGGTGTCACGGGCCGTCACTTCGAATTCTTCGATGTGCACGGAAGTGAAAACGTCGTCCTTGATCAGACGTTCGGAAAGCAAGATAGCGTCTTCGAAGTTATAACCATTCCAAGGCATGAAACCGACCAGGACGTTACGACCCAGGGCGAGTTCACCCTTATCGGTCGCGGCACCGTCGGCGATGATGTCACCGACCTTGACCTTATCGCCACGACGAACCAACGGGCGCTGGTTAAAGCAGGTAGAAGAATTAGTCTTTAAGAACTTACGAAGATCGTAGACGTAAATGCCCTTGGATTCATCGGACTTGAACTTCTTGTTTTCGAGCTGAGCTGGAGCGACTTCTCCGTCCTTCGTGATGACGATACGGCGAGAGTCGGCGGCGGCGACGATGCCAGCGCCTTCGGAAACCACCACGGTCTTCGAGTCGATGGCGACGCGACGCTCAAGGCCGGTGCCCACGAGAGGAGCCTCGGTGATCACGAGCGGTACGCCTTGACGCTGCATGTTGGAACCCATGAGCGCTCGGTTAGCGTCGTCATGCTCTAGAAAAGGAATTAGAGCGGCGGCGACCGATACCACCTGCTGAGGCGAAACGTCCATGTAGTCGACGTCTTCGGGTTCGACTTCGAGGATGTCGTCGCGGAAACGTACAGTGACCTTACCCTTCAATCGGCTAGCCTCGTCTAACTCTGAGTTCGCTTGGGCGACCTTGAATTTTTCTTCTTGGTCAGCCGTCATGAATTCGACCTGGTTCGAAACCTTGCCACGAACTACCTTGCGGTAGGGTGCTTCAATGAAACCGAATTCGTTGATACGCGCGTAGGTGGAAAGCGAGTTGATCAAGCCGATGTTCGGACCTTCTGGGGTCTCAATCGGACAGATGCGACCGTAGTGAGACGGATGGACGTCGCGAACTTCGAAACCGGCACGATCGCGATTCAAGCCTCCGGGCCCGAGGGCGGAGAGACGACGCTTGTGGGTCAATTCGGCGAGAGGATTGATCTGGTCCATCAGCTGACTCAGCTGACTGCGGGCGAAGAATTCGCGGATTGAATTTCCGAATGGCTTTGGATTAACGAGCTTCTGCGGCGTGATGGAATCAACGCTTTGGTCATACTCGTTAATGCGGGCCTTGACGGTCTTGACCACGTTCTTGAGACCGGCGCGACACTGATTGGCCAAAAGCTCGCCGACGTTACGGACGCGACGCGAACCCAAGTGGTCGATGTCGTCGATCGCACCGTCACCAGCACGGAGCTTACAAAGCAATTTCGTGGCTTCGACAATGTCCTCTGGAGTGATCGTCCGAGTATCGAGAGAAACATTCAGGCTCAACTTCTGGTTGAGTTTATAACGTCCCACGCGGCCGAGGTCATATCGGAGAGGGTCTTGGAAGAGACGCTGCATGTGTGCGCGAGCTCCCTTGACATTCACGGGCTCGCCGGGGCGAAGCTTGCGGAAGATTTCCTTAAGGGCTTCTTCCTCATTACGCACCGTACCGATATCTTTACGGAGCGAGAGGATGACGGCACCGTCATCGAACTGAGTGTCGAAGACGCCAAACTTCTGCTTAGGCAGTTGTTTGTGGATTTCCTTAAGCGTTTCGCGTGAAAGTTTGTCGTACTGCTTGGCGACGACCTTGCCGGTCTCGACGTCGACGATTGGGTCGGCGTAGACGAGCTGGGAAAGGGCTTCGGGCTCGAGATCGAGGGCCGCCTTGGCGGTCAATTCGCGGTGCTGGTAGAATAGAGCGAGGATGTCCTTGTCGTCCTTGTAACCAAACGCACGGAGCAAAGTAGTCACCAAGAACTTGCGGCGACGGCGACGGCGATCGAGGTAAACCCAGAGCAGGTCGTTTTGGTCGAATTGGACTTCAATCCAGGTGCCACGGTCCGGAATGATGCGGAAAGCGTGCAAGATCTTGCCGCTGGTGTGCGTGGACTCTTCAAAGCAGATACCAGGACTGCGATGCAGCTGGGAAACCACGACGCGCTCGGCACCATTCACGATGAAGGAACCGCGATCGGTGATCATCGGCACTTCGCCCATCAAGATTTCTTCGTCTTTGAACGCACCTTTCTCGCGAAGGCGGAGCTTCAGGAGAACGGAGATGGCGAAAGTCGTGCCCTCACGGATGCACTCGAGCTCGTTCGTCTTCGGCATGACCAAGCCGTACTCGAGATACTCGAGACGGAAGTTGCCGTTGTTGCTTTCAACCGGGAAAGCTTCGCGAAACACGGCATCGAGGCCGACGTTCTTGCGGCCAGCGGACGTCACGTCGAGCTGGAGGAAGTCGTTGAAGGAGAAGATTTGATTCTCAATCAGGTTCGGTGGGGGGATGACTTCGCGTAGTTTACCGAAGTTTTTGCGCTCTTGAGGCATGGCTGGTGAAGGTGGGCTCGGAGTGTCTGGTTGTTTCGGTTTTACTGTGTTTGCCTAGTGAGGGACGGACTGGGCGCCGTTGGGAAAAAAGAGCGGGGAGGAGTTTGAATTCCGGAGGGATTTCTCCCCTCCCCGCACTTGAAATTTCTAAGAGACTAGAAATGGATTATTTAACCTCAACTTCGGCACCTGCGGCCTTAAGCTTGGCTTCAATATCCTTAGCTTCGTCTTTCGAAACGCCTTCTTTAACTGGCTTAGGAGCGGTATCGACCAGGTCCTTAGCTTCCTTAAGGCCGAGACCCGTGATGGCACGGACTTCCTTAATGACGTTGATTGGCGTAGCACCCTTGGACTTAAGGATGATGTCGAAAGTAGTCTTCTCTTCCGCAGGAGCGGCGGCAGCGGCGCCACCGGCGACGGCGACAGCGACAGGAGCGGCGGCAGAAACGCCCCACTTGGTTTCAAGATCTTTAACGAGATTGGCGATATCGAGAACGCTTTGGGCGCTCAGCCACTCGATGACTTGGTCTTTGGTGATGTTGCTCATGGTATTTGGGTTCCTTGAATGGTTAGCGTCGGTTGAGGACATTTGAGGGCACTAGGCCCCTAACCGGAGTTCGTTGGATGGTATGTTGTATTGGGTTGGATTTCCCCCCGCTCTAACGTGGCCACACGGCCACGCCTTCGCAGGGAAAGGGGTTAGGCGACCGTTTCGTCCTTTTGACGCTTGGCGTCCAAGAGGCGGACGACCTGGGAGGCAGGCGTATTGAAGAGCGAGAGCAGTTGAGCCCGGATAGCTTCGAGGGAAGGAAGCTTGGAAAGCGCATCGATGTCCGACTTGGTGAGGATTTTGGCATCCAGCACGCCAGCTTTCACTTCAAGCTTGGAAAATTCCTTGAAGAAGGAAACCAGGACCTTGGCGACGCCCGTGGGATTCTTGCCGCCCGTGACCAAAGCCGTGTGGCCGCTCAAGTGGGAGGATAGATCAGGCAGGTTCGCCTGCTTTACCGCGATGTTCATGATGCTATTCTTGACCACGTGATACTCGGCGCCATGGACGCGGAGCTGATCACGGACGGAAGTGGCATCCTTCACGCTCACGCCGGTGAAGTTAGCGATCAGAAGATAGTTGGAAGAGGCCAGTTGGGCAGCCACTTCGTCGACGAGGAATTGTTTTTCAGCGCGCATGTTCGTAGTTTGTCTAGGGTTACGTGATTAGGCGGTTACGATGGCGGCGGAGTATGGCTTGAGATCAAGACCAACGCCTGGGCTCATGCTGGCGCTCAAAGTGATGGACTTGATAAAACGACCACCAGCAAAACCGGCGGGCTGGGATTTGACCAAGGCGGCCAAGGCGACCTGGGCGTTTTCCGTGAGCTGCTTCACTGAGAAGGATTTCTTTCCTACCACGATGACGATATTGCCCGTCTTATCCATTTTGAATTCAACGCGGCCGGCTTTGACTTCTTTGATCGTCTTCGGAAGGTCGTCCGAAACGGTACCGGATTTAGGATTAGGCATCAGGCCTTTCGGACCGAGAACTCGGGCGACCTGGCGGACGTCTTTCATCGCGGAGGTCGTCGAGATAGCTACGTCAAAATCCATCCAACCACCGTTGACCTTAGCGATCATGTCGGCGAGGCCGGCAAAATCAGCACCTGCGGCCAAAGCTTCGGCAGGGTTTTCCGTGAAAGCGAGGACCTTGATCTTCTTCCCCGAGCCGTTGGGCAGGGATACAGTTCCGCGCACCATTTGGTCGGACTGCTTAGGGTCTACGCCTAAGAAGGCGGAGATCTCCACGGTTTCGTCAAACTTCGCGCTCGGCATCTTCTTGATGATCTCGGCGGCTTGGGTGACGTCATATTTTGCTTTCAAGTCGGCGACCTGAAGAGCGGCGCGGTAGCGCTTACTGGTTTTGTGTTTCATAGCGACTTTCGTCTCCTGCGGAATGCAGTGGGTTGGTTTAGGGTTGGGTTGAGTGGAAATTAACCGATGACTTCGATCCCCATGGAGCGAGCGGTGCCGGCGATCATGCGGGCAGCGTTATCCGGATTGACGGCATTCAGGTCCTTTTTCTTGAGCTCGACGATCTCGAGGAGCTGCTTCTTGGTGACCTTGCCGACCTTATCGCGGTTAGGCACCTTGGAACCGCTTTCAATCTTCGCGGCCTTCTTGAGAAGGACGGAAGCGGGCGGCGACTTAAGGATGAAGGTGAAAGACTTGTCTTGATAGACGGAGATGATGACCGGCAGGATCAAGCCGGCCTGATCCTTGGTGCGAGCATTGAACTCCTTACAGAACGCCATAATATTGACGCCCTTGGCACCCAGTGCGGGGCCGACAGGAGGAGCTGGATTAGCGGCACCTGCGGGGAGCTGGAGCCTGATTTCGCCGACGACTTTCTTTGCCATGGTGGTTTAGATGGTTGGGTTAAAGGTTAATGAAAAATCAGTCGCGATCATCGCGTTCGACTTGCCAAAATTCGAGTTCGACCGGAGTGGATCGTCCGAAAATATCAACGGAGACTTCGAGCTTACCACGATCGGCATCGATCTTGTCGATGTTGCCGGCCAGGTTGGCGAACGGACCATCGGTGATCTTGACGCGTTCACCGACGTGGAAATTGATCTTAGGAACGACCTTATCGGCCGCATCTGCCATCTGCTGAAGGATGGTGTTGATTTCTTCGGTCTTGAGGGGGACGGGGTTCATGCCGCCGATCAAACCGATGACGCCATCCGTACGGCGCAAGAAGCTCCAGGGAGCTTCGAGAAGCAGACCTTCGTCATCGAACAAACGGGCGCGAACAAAGAGGTAAGACGGGTAGAGCTTCATTTCGCTCTCACGCTTCTTGCCGTTGCGGAAGTCCTTGACGGTCTTCACAGGCATGAGGATTTCAGCCACATGATCGCCCATCTCTTCATCCCGGATGGCCTTGTCGAGGAGACGCTTAACCTTACTCTCATTGTTCGAGAGGGTCTGGAGAGTGTACCAGCGAAAATCAGAAGGGGTATTCGACATGGGGATAATCAGCGAACGCGTTTAGTGGCGAACTGAACGAAGTTAGATAGCGAGAAGTCGCAGAAGAAAACAACGGCACCCAAAAGAGCGACCGCCGCGATGACGACCAGCGTAGAATCAACCAGCTCCTTGGCACTTGGCCACGAAGCCTTGACGAAGACCTCGGTGATGGTCTCGTTCCAGAAAGCGCGAAGGCGTCCGAGGAGGCTGAACATATGCTGGTGTTTGGTTTGGAGAGTGGCAGGACGGGAGGGAATCGAACCCACAACCAACGGTTTTGGAGACCGCTACTCTGCCAGTTGAGCTACCGTCCTGTTCTTGGGTTTAAAGAGACGAGTGCCGGGCTCCTTTTGAGGGAACCTCGGCACCGTAGTCGAGCCTTGCGGCGTTTAAATCACTTGGTGATTTCGAGGATCTGGCCGGCTCCGATGGTCTTGCCACCTTCGCGGAGGGCGAAGCGCTGGCCCTTTTCCATTGCGACGGGCTTTTGGAGCTCGATCGAGATGGTGACGTTATCGCCAGGCATTACCATTTCCACGCCTTCTGGGAGAATCACGGTGCCAGTGACATCGCAGGTTCCGAAGAAGAATTGAGGACGGTAGTTGTTGGTAAAGGAAGTATGGCGACCACCTTCGTCGGCCTTCAGAACGTAAATCTGAGCCTTAGCGACGGTGTGAGGCTTGATGCTGCCGGTCTTGGCGAGGACTTGACCGCGCTCAACCTGGCTCTTTTCGACGCCACGGAGGAGGAGACCGACATTGTCGCCAGCCTGGCCTTGATCGAGTTCCTTACGGAACATTTCAACGCCCGTGACGGTGGTCTTGAGAGTGTCGCGGAGACCCACGATTTCGATTTCTTCTCCAACCTTAACGACACCACGCTCGATACGACCCGTGGCAACGGTGCCACGACCGGTGATGGAGAAGACGTCTTCGACGGCCATCATGAAAGGCTTATCGACTTCGCGCTTAGGCTCAGGAATTTCGGCATCGAGAGCATCAAGGAGATTCTGGATCGCCTGTTCGCCTTCTGGCGTAGCATCGAGGGCGGCCGTAGCAGAACCACGGACGATCTTAGCATTGTCGCCGTCATATTGGTACTTGTTGAGCAAGTCGCGGACTTCCATCTCGACGAGGTCGATGAGGTCAGGTTCAGAGAGGTCGACCTTGTTCAGCCAGACTACAATCTTCGGAACGCCGACCTGACGGGCGAGGAGGATGTGCTCTTTGGTCTGGGGCATGACGCCGTCAGCGGCGGAAACCACGAGGATGGCGCCATCCATCTGGGCGGCACCGGTGATCATGTTCTTAACAAAGTCAGCGTGGCCGGGACAGTCAACGTGTGCGTAGTGACGCAGGTTGGACTCGTACTCAACGTGCGAAGCTGCGATGGTCACGGTCTTGGTAGCGTCACGCACGGTACCACCCTTGGTGATTTCCGCGTAGGACTTATTCTCAGCCAGACCCTTGCGGGCCTGCACTGCCACGATGGCGGCAGTAGTGGTCGATTTACCGTGGTCGATGTGACCGATGGTACCGACGTTGACGTGAGGCTTTGTGCGATTGAACTTCTCTTTGGCCATGGCTTTGGTGGTGAGGAGGTGGTTTAGGTTTGGTGTGTGGAAATTTGTGGAGCCCCCGAACGGATTTGAACCGTCGACCTCGTCCTTACCAAGGACGCGCTCTGCCAACTGAGCTACAGGGGCAATCCGTCGAAGCGCTTTGGGCGCGAAGGGAAGGGTTTGAATGAACATCGCCAACGCCACCGTCAAGCGGATTTTTGCAAGGCTTTTACAGGCAGCCCTTAACCCTTACGGCCCGACGATCAGTCGGTAGGTTCCGGGGGGTAAGCGCTGAGCCCAATTGCCTCCCGCAGCCCACTGAATAACCGACAAATCTATAACTTTATCCCCCGATGAACGCAAAATGGCTGGCGGAGCTTGAATTCCAAGGGAATCAACCCCGAGGGAAAGCTCTATAAATGACGAAAGTTTGCTAAAATTTTCGTTTTTATCGCTGATTTTATTTAAATTACCATTAAAGTGGGTTATATTCCCACTTATAATTGGTTTATTAGCCCCACTTAGACCATAAATCTCAAAATATCCGGCCCTTGAGGGGACTCCAGGTTGCTTAAATCCGGTGGACCCGAAGGATCCAAAGGGCCCCCAGCCAACCAGAGGCAGAGCCTCAGCTGGAGGCGCGGAAGCCGCCTTGGGGGTCTCGCGGAGGATTCTTTTATCGTACTCTTCGAACTTACCGGGGTCAAACTGAAGTAAGGGCTGGAATTGGGCAAAAGGGGCATCCTCCGATTGACCTATCGCTCCCGCTTCTTGCCCAGCGAGGGCAAAGCGACCGGGAAGGTAAGCTGCCGAAGGATCAAGCAATACCAAGCTTTCCGCCTGGACGTCCCCGGGCGGCATCAGATGGGCTCCGGATGAAAGGGCCGGGGCCGGGCTTTCTCCCCCGGCCGTAGGGTGAAAAATCAAGAGGGTGAGCAGAAAGGTAACGAGCCCGCAGATTAATGCCGTCCGAGTCAGGGGAGGAATTCTCCCTCCAGCCATATCTCGAATCGTCTTAAGTGATCGCATTAGTTGCCAGCGGGCCGTTCGGCGATGGTGACATGAGCCAAGGAACCGCGCCCGCCTCGTAAGTAGGAAATGACTACAGACTCGCCCGGCTTCTTACGAGAAATGGCAAGCCGAAGGTCATTCCAACTCTCAAATGCCTTCGCTTCGAGCGCGATGATGATATCGCCTTTGCGCAGACCTCCTTTAGCGGCAGGAGATTGATCGGTGACCTCCGTCACGCGGACCGCGCCCCGACCAGCGGCCGAAAGTTTGACAGACTCCTCCGGCGAAAGATCTTCACCCTGGATACCGATCATCCCACGGACGACTTTGCCGGTATTCGCTAAATCAAAAGCCACACTAATCATGAGGTTGGACGGGATGGAAAATCCGATGCCGATATTTCCACCGCCGCCCGAAGTGCGTATCGCCGTGTTCATGCCGAGAATACGGCCTTCGAAGTCGATCAAAGGCCCGCCGCTATTGCCGGGGTTGATGGCTGCGTCGGTCTGGATGAAGTCTTCAAAGGTTAAACCCATGCCCGACCGACCAAGAGCCGAAACAATACCCGAAGTAACGGTCATGCCGACGCCGAGGGGATTACCAATCGCGAACACCATGTCGCCCACGCGGGCCTTATCACTATCGGCGAAACGAGCAAACGGCAGATCCTTCGCATCGATCTTAAGCACCGCGATATCGGTGTTGGCATCCACGCCTAAAACTTTTGCACGGAATTCACGCCGGTCTGAAAGCTTCACGAAGACCGTCTTGGCCGTACTTCCATCCTGCATCGTGACAACGTGACGGTTCGTTACGACGTAACCGTCGGAATTGATGATCGTTCCCGAGCCTAAGCCCGTCGGAATCGTCACCTCGCCGGTCTTGGCATCGACCTTGACCTCAGCTGGGTCAATGCGCCCGCGATAACGACGGAGAACCTCAGGTGGAATGACCTGGGCGGTGCTTATACTGACCACTGACGGCATGATCCGCGTAAGCATGTCGGCATAACTCGCACCCGGTCTGGTCCGATCGATGGGCTTGACGTCCGTTTCGAATGAGATCCCGGCGAACGTCAGTGCCGGCAATAAAATGAGCGCGGTGAGATAACGAAGCATGACCACGCCAGCGTAGAAGGGCGCTGAGCCAAGGCAAGCAAGCGTCAGCGGGCCATCGTGAAGCCCCCACCCGGCTGGGTCGGCTCAGCTTCATCCCTATCTTTATTAAAGCGCATCGAGAAGAGCCGGGTGACGCCCTTCTCCTGCATGGTGGCGCCAAAGATCGCATCAGCGGCGGACACTGTCCGCTTATTGTGCGTAATGATCAGGAACTGGGAGAAACGGGTGAATTCTCTGATGATATCCGTGAAGCGACCGACGTTGGTATCGTCAAGCGGAGCATCAAGCTCGTCGAGGACGCACAAGGGCGATGGCTTCACCATATAAATCGCGAACAGCAAAGCGACTGCTGTCATGGTGCGCTGCCCGCCGGAGAGCAGCAAAATGCCGCGCAACTTCGTCCCCGGAGGTTGGGCGATGATCTCGATACCGCTTTCCAAGGGGTCTTCGGCCTGCACCATCTGCAAGTCAGCGGTACCGCCGACGAAGAGACGCTCGAAGGTGAATTTGAAATTCTTACGGACTTGTTCGAATGTATCGGTAAATAATTTGAGTGAAGTCTGGTTCAGTTCTTCGATGGCTTTGGAGAGTTCTTCCTTTGCCTTCCAAAGGTCATCGCTTTGCTTGGTTAGGAAGTCGTGGCGATCTCTTAGCGAGGAATACTCTTCTACGGCGACAAGATTGACCGAGCCCATACCCGACATGCGCTCACGAAGCTCTGCGATTTCTCGGACGAGCGGTGGCCAGTCGGTTGCCCCCAAGGCGGTCAACTCATCTTCCGTTGGCTCGCCTTGACGGAGGGGTGCTTTGCGCACGGGCCGAGTCCCCTCTTCTTCCGGTTCTTCAAGATCATCGAAACTGGCGATGCCATCGGGTTCGCCTTCAGCGAGCCAAAGCTGCAGACGCCAGTCTACGGCTGAAACATCTAATTGGTGCTCGGATTGGACCTTTTCGACAATAAACCCGCATTGGGAATTCTGTTCGGCAAGGGTGACTTCCAAAGACTTAAGCCGCATATCGGCCACGCGAAGTTTTTCTCGGTCGACGGAAAGCACCCGGTCATCGGCTTCGAGCAAGGCGTCTTTTTCAGATAATTCGCCGCGCACTTGGGCAAGGCTGGTGGAACTGGTGTCAATTTCTGCGGCCAAGCGGGCGGACAGTTCGCGAGCTGCAACCGACTGGGCACGCAGTTCGCCGATCTGTCTTTCGCTTTGTTGCGCTTCCGTTCGACGTGAAGTCAGGCGGGCCGAAGCCTCCGCGCGACGGGACTCGAGATCGGCCAATTCGCGACCGACCAATTCAAGACGTTGGCGCTGCTCGGCCAAGGAAAGTCTTACTTCGCCTAAGGCGTTACGACGGACTTCGGTTTCAGAACGTGCCGATTCGACATCGGTTTCTCCCGAGGTGATAGCCGCGCGCAATTCGGCGACCTGAACATCTTTCGTCGTGAGCGTCGCCTGCGCCCGATCGCGCCTCATCACGGCCTCAGCCTTGGCCGATTCCAATTCGTTTAATTGACGTTGCTCGCGCGCGATCCGCTCATCGGCCGCCACTAAAGTCTGCCTTGCGGCACGCTCGTCCGCTTGAGCAACGGAAAGCTCTTGGGCGGCAAACTGAGTCGCACCGCGCCTCGTACCTACCTCTACCTCATTTGCATCCATGTTCGACTGCAGTCCCAGGGCGCGCTCGTTGAGCGTGGTAAGCTGATCGTTCTCGGCCTCTAATTTTGTACGAACCGAACGGATTTCGCTTTCACGGGAGAAAACTCCCGAACCGGCAGAGGAAGCGGCCTTCCGCGGACGACCAGCGAAAACAAGCCCGCGACGATCAATCAGATCTCCCTCGGTCGTGGCGACCAAGAAGAATTCGAAGGATGGATTGCTCTGCCACCAAGAGATAAAGTCGCCCAAGGTGGGGCAAACGTAACAGCCGTCGAAGAGATTAGACACTAGGCGGGCATGATTAGCCGACTTGGGCTGGACCGCTGAACTGGCAGGGCGCAGCCAACCCGGAGCCGCGGAGCCGCTCCGGGAGGCAGGAGGGGCTTCGACCTGAAAGACCGCCCGTCCGAGCTGACGCTCGGCCATCTTAGCTACGATGCCAGGCAAGAAGTCCGCATTATCCAAGGCCACCGCTTCCGAGGCGGCTCCTAGGATGTTTTCCAAGGCAGCGGCAGCGGAAATATCGGTGACGGTGACGAGGTCGGCCAGAGCGGCCGCCTTGCCGGCCGGCATGGCTTCCGAAAGTTCTCCCCGCAGCACCGCTTTGGCGGCTTCTGAAAACCCTTCCAAACGCGACTGCATCTGTTCGAGTAAACCAAGCTGAGCGGAAAGTTTCGCGACACTGCGATCTTGTTCGGAAATCGTCTGCTGCAATGCGCGGAACTCCGTCAGCAACGCTTTACCTTTTTCAACAGCATCCTGTTCGGCGGCGCGGGCTGCCTGTAATTCACCGTGGCGACCGGTGACGACCAATCCGCATTCGGCGACGCGACGGTCGTGCCCATCCCGCTCCACCATGGCTTGCGTGACGGAAGCCGACACATCGACATGGCGGGCCTGATAGCCGCGAAGGTCGATTTCGAGATTCGTGACATCGCCGCGGGCGCGGGTCATCTCGCCTTCGGCGATTAAAATATCTTGGCGGGCCCGACGCAGGCGATTCTCGGATTCGACCAAGAACTTGGCGGCTTCTTCAACTTGCGAAGTCTTGTCACGGTAGGCGGCATCTGTCGCCGTCACCGAGCCCGTCGCGTTAGATTTAGCATCGGAGCTACCGCGCAGGCGCATCTCATATTCTGCGATCGATTGTTCGGCTTCCTGAGCCTCGCGACGAATGTCAACCAGGCGGGTCGCCAAATCATCCGCCCGAAGATCGGCCGTCCGGGCCTCGGCTTCGGCGTTTTCGCGGGTGGTGCGTACTTCAAATAAAGCCTGCTGGGCTTGCTGGACTTGCTCAGCCAGCTCGGCCCGGCGCGCACGGGTATCAAGCAGAGCGGCTTCGCGGCTACGAAGGCCGTCGCTCAATCCTTCGACTTCGGCGCCACACTGCGTGGCGTCCGCTTCCAGGGTCGTAATCTGCGTCCGACGATCGCCGAACTGCTTGGCCTGCCAAGCGAGGTCGAGATGCGTGAAGCGATGCCGCAAGCGACGATAACGCAATGCCTTGGCAGCCTGGCGGCGAAGGCTCGCGATTTGACGCCCGACTTCGCTGACGACGTCGGTGATGCGCGCCAAGTTAGTATCAACGCCTGAAAGTTTATTCAACGCTTCACGCCGTTGCACTTTATAGCGAGTGATACCGGCGGCTTCTTCAAAAAGATAACGGCGTTCCGCCGGATTAGCCGAAAGAATCTGGTCGATTTGTCCCTGCACCATGAACGAATAGGACATCCGGCCGATGCCCGTGTCCATGAAGAGCCGATGGATGTCCTTCAGTCGTGACGGCTTGCCATTGATAAAGTAGTCGCTCGTGCCCTCGCGATGGATGCGGCGCATCACGGAGACCTCTGAGAACTGCGTCCCGAGCTCCTTCTCACAATCCGCAAAAATCAATTCGACTTCACACTGGGGCAGTGGCTTCCGCTTATCCGTGCCGGCGAAGATGACATCTTGCATGCTAGTCCCCCGGAGCGACTTGGCGCTTTGCTCGCCGAGCACCCAGCGGATCGCGTCCACAATGTTCGACTTACCGCAGCCATTAGGTCCAACGACAGCCGTGACGCCGGGACGGAGCTCAATACGGGTCCGGTCGGCGAAGCTTTTGAATCCGTTGACGACGATTTCCTTGAGGTACATCGAGGGGTGAATGAGCACGATTGCCCTCCCCTACCCCCGCCGCAAGCGTCTAGTGCCCCTATTAGGGGGCAGTTATTCACGATGCGGAATCTTAGGATTCGGGGTTGACGAGACGGCTCCCCCCTTATTCTTTCGACCCTCTAACGCCAACATGTCCGTAGAAATCAAGATTCGCAAAGGTGAGACTGTCGACAAGGCTCTCCGCCGCTTAAAGAAGAAGATCGACCGCGAGGGGATCATCAAGGATGCCCGTGCCAAGCGCGGCTTTGAAAAGCCTGCCGAGCGCCGTCGTCGCAAGAAGAAGGTCAAGAACTTCAACGCCTACCTGCGTAAGAAGTGGGATAACGTTTAAGCCCTCTTTCCACCGACATCCAAAGACCCGTCACTATGACGGGTCTTTTGTTTGGGGAGCCCGAAAGGCGCCAGGGATAAAAAAGGGCCGAGCCCGGAGGCTCGACCCTTTCGTAAGACCAAGCCAATGCAGGCTTAGCGGATGAACAAGAGCTCTTGGTAGGACGGTAAGGGCCAATGTTCGTCGGCCACGATTTCCTCGAGGGCGTCAGCCGCGGCACGAACCTTCAACATGGCAGGGAGAACCTTATCGCAAGAGTGCTTGGCCTGGGCATGCGTATCGGACTTCGTCACTTCACGGGCAGCATCAAGTGCTCCCAGAGCGTCGTGTAGTTCGTCAGCAAGCCCAATCACCTCTTTGCGCAACTTGCCTCCAGATTTGGTCTTTTCCACGGGCGTCAGGTCGGCGGCGAACTTAAGCGCTGCCGGCAAAAGCAGCGTCCGTCCGATCTCGGAGACGAGCTTCGATTCCGTATTCACCGTGAGCACATAGGAGTGGGTGTAGATTTCCTCGCGAGATTCGAGCTCAGCCTTGCTGAGCACACCTTGACGCTCGAAGACATCCACCGTTGATTTAGCAACGATTTCAGGGAGAGCGTCCGGGGTCGTACGAAGGTTCTTGAGACCGCGCTTAGCAGCCTCTTTGTGCCACTCTTCCGAATAGCCGTTACCGTTGAAGATAATGCGACCATGCTTGGTCAGGATTTCCTTGAGGACGGATTGGAGAGCGGCGTTGAAGTTACTATTCTTCTTTAGGGCTACTGCCAATTCGTCAGCTAACTTATCCAGCGAATCAGCCATGATCGTATTGAGGACGGTCAATGGGCCGGCGACGGAGAAGGAGGAACCGACGGCGCGGAATTCGAACTTATTACCCGTAAAGGCAAAAGGACTCGTCCGATTACGGTCACCAGCATCCTTCGGCAAGACAGGCAAGGTATCGACGCCCAAGGTCATGTGACCGCCCTTACGCGAAGAAGAGGCAGAGCCGCTCTTCTTCACTTGCTCGATGACTTCATTGAGCATGTCGCCCAAGTAAATCGAGATAATGGCCGGAGGGGCTTCATTGGCACCCAGACGGTGGTCATTGCCAGCGGAAGCTACCGAAGCACGGAGCAAGCCCTGGTGCAGATCAACCGCGCGGACGACAGCGGTACAGAAAGTAAGGAACTGGGCGTTGTCGTGCGGGTCGTTGCCCGGCTCGAGCAGATTGCCCACGCCTGCACCACCGATGGACCAGTTGACGTGCTTGCCGGAACCGTTGACGCCGGCGAAAGGCTTTTCAGCCAAGAGGCAGACGAAACCATGCTGAGCAGCGACCCGCTTCAAGAGCGTCATCGTGAGCATCTGGTGATCGTGTGCAACGTTCGCAGATTCGTAAATCGGAGCTACTTCGAATTGCGCTGGGGCGACTTCGTTGTGGCGAGTCTTGATAGGGATACCCAGTTTGAAGCACTCGCGCTCGGTCTCCATCATGCAAGCGAGGACGCGATCAGGGATGGTGCCGAAGTATTGGTCTTCGAACTCTTGACCCTTGGCAGGCTTCGCACCGAAGAGGGCGCGGCCACAGGTGTAAATATCAGGACGGAGGTGGTAGAGACGGGAATCAATTAGGAAGTACTCCTGCTCCGGACCGCATGAGGCGCTGATGAAGCCGTGTTTCTTGCCAAAAAGAGCGAGAACTCGGGTCGCAGCTTTGTTGACGGCAGCCATGGAGCGAAGCAACGGGGTCTTCTTGTCGAGGGCCTCACCCTTCCACGATACGAACACCGTAGGGATGCAGAGCGTCGAACCATTCTCGCTATCGAAGATGTAAGCGGGGGAAGTGACGTCCCAAGCCGTGTAACCACGGGCTTCGAAGGTTGAGCGCAGGCCACCGTTCGGGAAGGAGGATGCGTCAGGCTCGGCTTGCACGAGTGCCTTGCCGGAGAACTGGGCGAGCGTACCCGCTCCGTTTGGCTCAAAGAAAGTATCGTGCTTCTCTGCCGTCGAACCCGTGAGCGGGTAGAAGACGTGGGCGTAGTGAGTCGCCCCACGCTCAAGGGCCCAATCCTTAATAGCCGCCGCGACGATGTCTGCGGAAGCACCATCGAGCTTGGTACCGGACTCGATATTGGCCTTAAGAGACTTGAAGACATCCTTCGGCAGGCGCTTCTCCATCTTCTCTAAAGAGAAAACGTTCTGACCGAAGATGACATCGATCTTCTCGTTGCGGAAGTCGAAGGTGCCCTTCAGGCGAGGCTGGGAGGCGATCGCCGAGATGGCGGCGCGGCGTGCTGGGTTTGTGCTCATTTTGGATTGGGGGATTGATGAAAATTAGACTTTAGCACCTCTTGAAAAGCACCCTGCGTGCCACGCTTCAATAGGTAACAATTAACAGGCTAAGTATGCCTAATTTTAGGCATTAAGTTTAAATTTGGTCAATTTGGCGATGCCTACTTCACAGCATACACAATTCTCGCGAAATAGGCCGTATCAAGGGAGGCCTGGGTAGGCAAGGGTCGCCCCCTGAAATCGTTGGATAGCCCTATTTTAAGGGAAAGAGGCCCCTCTCGGCGCATGATGTTAAGAGAGGATTCGTGGCGGATGTAGTAATTCGCCGAATCACTGAACGAAGGAACGACGGAAATTGAGGAATCCAAGGCCGCCCAGCCTAACTCTCGATGAAGAATCAGGCCCAAGTCAGCCGACGGGGTCGAGAGGCTCGGCTGCCCGGCGATCGAATAATTCTCGTAACGATGGGCGAGTCCCAAGCGGGCATCCAATTTGCCGGAGGCATCCGTGAATAGACGCAATCCGATACCGCCCGCATTAACCGATAATAAATCTACCATCCGCGCCTTGTCGTACCCGGTGTCGGTTCGCACATACCAAAAGACAACCCCGGTGGGATTAGTCTCATAAGACAAATTAACGTGTAGATCATTGGCGGAGGTCTGATTTCCCGATTTAGCCTGGGTGGCCCGGACGCTTCCAATGATCGTATCCTGCGGAGTGATTCCCTTGGCGAGAAAGCCGGCACTGATCCCAGATCCTTCCGTCACTCCTGAACGCCCGGATAAATCAAGGTCAGCCAGCATCGTCCATTTGCGGGCGTTGACGATATCTGCGGGCCGGGCATTGGCATCTCGCCAAAGTTCCAAGCGGGCATCGAACGGGAGCGTTTCAGCTCCGCCCGTGCTCGCTGCTCGCTGGGCGACCACCGAGGCCTTGCCACGCAGCACCGTGCCGCCGCCACTCATGATAACCGCGTCGTCCGTATTAAAAGATTCTACCGAAGTAATCGGGATGCGTTGAATCGCCGCTCCCAACTTAGGTACGACGACTTCCATGAATCCGCCAGCGACTCGCTCGATCTTGCCGTGCAAGAAGGTGCCATCCGTCAGCGTGACGGTATCGGCCCAAAGGCCGAACGGGAGAAGTAGTAAAAACGTTAACCGCATAACATCCACTATGACATGACGAAAGACCGAGGGTTGCCAATCCCCAGATTTGAGCTGATGGTGATTTCCATGGAACTCGATGCGATCATCCTTGGTGCCGGCCCGGCGGGTCTCGCGGTGGCCCATCGAATGGTCCGCGCCGGGGCCAAGGTTAAGGTGATTGAACCCTCGCACCGTTGCGGCGGAGCCATTCGTACGATAAAAGAAGCTGGGTGGCTGGTGGAGACAGGCCCCAATACGCTGCAGCTCGAAGGGGAAGCCGACCGGACCTTGCTCCGACAATACGGATTAGACGGGTGCCTGCAGGAGGCTGACCCACACTCAGCTCAACGTTTCATTTACGCCCATGGACAATTGCACGGACTCAAGGCCAGTCCATTAAGTTTAATTAAATCGAACCTGCTAAGCTGGAGCGGAAAACTTAGATTGCTCTCAGAAATATTTCGCTTTCGTGGCGGATATGAAGGTGAAACGGTTTACGCCTTCGCGGCACGTCGCTTCGGCGCAGAAGCCGCCCAGCTGCTCATGGACCCCGTGGTCTCGGGCGTTCATGCGGGCGACCCCCATCGCCTGGTCATGCAGAACTGTTTTCCAAGTGTCCATGCGCTCGAGGAAAAGCACCGCTCTGTCATTCTGGGTTTGATTAAAAATAAAGGCCCCGCACGTCGTATCGTCGGCTTCCCCGACGGCATGCAACAACTGGCCGACGCGATGGCCACGCCCCTAAGAAGCGGCGAACTCGAACTGAATTCAATGGCCACCTTGATTCGTCGTGACAGCCAGGGATGGAATGTCGCGTGGCGCAATGCCGAGGGAATCGAAAACGGGGCACGCGCCCGCCAGATTGTGGTCACCGTGCCGCACTGGCAATGGCCCTCCCTACCCTTTGACGAAAGCTTACGACCAACATTCCGTGAATGGGAGCGAACCGAAGCCCCGCCTGTCACCGTGATTGTTCGCGGTTACGACCAGACGGCCATTCGGCATCCGCTTGATGGGTTCGGCTATTTAACTCCTGGCAGCGAAAATCGTAATGTCTTGGGATGCCTTTTCCCGACCTCCGTCTTGCCGCAACGCGCACCAGCAGGGAAAGTCTTGTTGTGCTGCTTCATCGGCGGAGCGCGCCATCCGGCCCTTGCCCGCAAGAGCGACGAGGAATTGCGAGCCATCGTAGATGGCGAACTTGCGGAAACACTCGGCGCATCGGGTGCTCCCGAAAAAGAATGGATTCAACGCTGGGATCGGGCGATCCCACAATATGGCGCAGATCAAACCCGTCGAGAAGCCGCGTTGGACCAAGCAGAATCCGCTCACCCGGGATTACATTTCCACGGATCATTCCGCGGCGGCGTTGCCTTGATGCAAGTCATCCGGAGCGGCGATGCGCTCGGAGCAAAACTCCTGACGACTTAGTTATTTACCGGCGACGACCGGATCGGGCAATTGTCGGATAACCCAAAATGCGGGAATCATCAGAATAGCCGCACCGACATAGACCCAGAAATGGTTGCCGAAATGGAAATATAAAAGTGCCGCCGAAATCGGGCCGATGACCCGAGCCAAAGATCCCGCCGAGCGCAGGATACCTAAGTTACGCCCTTGCTCCGAAGCATCCGAATAAAGCGACACGAGTGCCGAAACACTTGGCAAGATAAGTCCGGTCGCAAAAGAGATCAGGCCCATGCCCATGAAGAAGATCGGTTTGGCCCAACCCGGAAGAGCGCCGCCGGCCGTCAAGGGCGTCGGGATGATGGCCACGATGATGAAGGCCAAAGCCGCGATCGAAAAACCAAACATGACCACCTTGCGCTGACCAATCCGCCCCACGACTCGACGGGAGAGACCTTGAGCTAAAACAAGACTCACGCCGTTAAACAAAAAGAGCATGGCGTTATCGCGCGGGCTATAGGCAAAAAGGGCCAACGTGAGGAATACGATCGTATTCTCCATGCCGGTGAAACCGATCTGGTAGATAAGGTTGGCCAGCGAAGTCCGGCGCACCTCGGAAGATTTGACGTTTGCCAGGTCGAAAATGGACGGCCGAATCGCATCTTTCTTAGCTCGATTCGCAACGGCTAACGTCTCAGGGAAGAAGGCAAGGACCAGCAAGAAGTTCGCTGCTGCCATACAGGCCGCGATCAGGGCGGGCTTAGAGAATAAGTTTAACCCAAAGGCATAATCCGTCGCGACGTGAACGATTCCTTTCGTCTCGGGCGCCGTAAGCCCACCGATGATCGGTCCGCAAAGGAAGCCCATTCCAATGGCGATGCCGACTACGGCCATGCCCTTCGTACGCTCTTTCTCGCTCGTGATGTCAGCGGCGGCGGCGCTGGCCACCGCAATATTCCCTGCCATCATTCCGCAAATGAGCCGGGTCAAGACGACCAGCCAGAAGTGGGCAGCAAAAATCCATAGACCATAGGAAAGTGCGCTACCGAACAGCGTAACGGTCAGGATTGTCCGTCGACCGAAGCGATCGGAAAGCGAACCCCAAATCGGCGAGAAGACGAATTGAAGCAGAGAGTACAGCGTACTCAATAACCCACCGAAAAGAACTGTCTTCTTGAAGACCGTATCTCCTCCCATCCATTCCGCCGCCGAACTGAGCCAGCCGATCAACGTACCCGCCGAACCTTCCGTCTGAATATAATGCTCCAGTAAGTGCGGAAAGAGAGGAATGATAATGCTGAAGCCGACGATATCCATGAATACCGTGAGGAAGATTAACCCAAGGACTCGACGCTGGGGCTGCATGGCAGGGGCTGACATGCAGGCGAAGATGGAGCCGTTTTGCCCTATCGCAAACAAAACAGCGGCTTGCGGTGTAGGAAAAATCCGAGATAATGTCAGAATGCGTCGAACTTTCACCACGCTCCTGCTGCTCTGCCTAGGGCTTAGGGAGTCCATCGCGGCCACTGACCCCAAACTACTGCTCATCGAACAGACGTTATCGGGCTTCAGCGACCATGAGTATGCCACCGCCGTTGAACGCACCCTAGGAGAATACGAATTCCGGATCGGGTTAAACCTACACCCAAGCCTACTCAAAAAGTGCGGTCTTAAGGTCTCCTCAGATTCTGGCATCGGGCTGGCTACCCCGAAGCCACTCGTCAGAGCCTTAACCACCGCCCTGATGAAACGCGGCTTCAATCAGAAGGCCATTATCGTATGCGATGCACGCCAAGAGAGCTTGCGCCAAGCCGGATTTCTCCCCGCCCTTTCGACCGGCGAACAAGACTTTGAGGGCTTCCCTGTCGCGGCCTGGGAGCAGCTCGCCCCAGGCTGGGCCAGCGATAAAAGTCTGCGCTACGAGAATCAAGTCCTGCCCCGTCAAGGCTCCCAAAACGTCCCTTGGGGAGACCCTCGCGTAAGCATTTTACCTAAAACTCTTATCGATGAGGTCGATTTCTGGATCAACCTCCCCGTACTGAGCGACGGCAAGGCGTTGGGCGTGCACGGCGCGATAGCATCGGCCTCGATTGGCAACATCGCTAACGGCGAACGCTTCCTCGATAATCCCTATAACGCCTCCAAGGCCGCGGTCGAAGTCTGCGCAATTCCTAAGCTGGCGAATAAGAACGTGCTTACCATCCTGTCGCTCGAACGCTTCCAAGTCTTAGGCGGACCTAACTTTGACGCGAGTTGGTGCCGCTCCGAAAAATCCCTGCTGACGAGCGCTAACCCAGTAATTGTCGATTTCGTTGGCCTGCAAAAAATTAATTCTGGGCGCACCGCAAGCAACGTGGCCGCCATCCACCCGGAACCGCCCATCTTTAATGCGGCGAACGCGGGTGAAATTCACCTCGGAACCTGTCGGCCAGCCGATATCACTCTCGTACGACTGCCAGCACCCTGAGGCTACAGTTACCGTGCATGAAAAGGGCGCATCTCCGGATGCGCCCTTTTCATGCATCGAGAACGGCTTAGAGCTTTAAGCCCAAAGCCTCGGAAGCGGTGGCCCGCTCTTCGAGAAGTTCTTTTTCGGTGATACCAATCTTTTCTCGTGAAAAGGCATCGACCGGAAGCCCTTGGACGATTTCCCGCGAGCCATCAGCCTTAGTCCTGATAGGATATCCAAAGATTATCCCAGGAGAAATACCGTAATCGCCCTTTGAGAGCACGGCGACGGCATGCCACTCGCCGGCGGCGGTAGGCACATGCAAGTTACGCAACGTGTCCAAGGCTGCATTAGCGGCCGAAGCAGCGGAGGAAGCACCGCGGGCCTTGATCACCGCAGCTCCGCGCTTTTGTACGTCAGGAATAAAGACTTCCTTTAACCAAGCATGATCCGTGATGACGGCCGTCGCAGGCTTGCCGGCAATCGTGGCATTCGTGAAGTCAGGATACTGGGTCGAAGAATGATTCCCCCAGATGGCGACATTCTTGACCACGGAATTATGCACTCCGGCCTTGGCGGCTAATTGTGATTTCGCGCGATTTTCGTCGAGACGTGTCATCGCAAAGAAATTCTCGGTCGGGAGACTGGCGGCGGCGCGTAAAGCAATCAGGCAATTCGTATTGCACGGATTACCAACGACCAAGACCTTGACGGTCTTCTTTGCACTACGGGCGATGGCCTGCCCTTGGCCGATGAAAATCTTGCCGTTAATGCCAAGGAGATCCTTGCGCTCCATGCCTTCCTTGCGCGGCACCGCTCCAATCAAGAGACACCAGTCGGCATCTTTGAAACCCTCGTCGAGATCGCCGGTGGCTACCACGTCAGCCAACAAGGGGAACGCACAGTCTTGTAATTCCATCACTACGCCAGCGAGCGCGTTAAGCCCTGGGCCAACCTCGATGAGATTAAGCGCCACAGGCTGGTCGGGTCCAAAAACCGCGCCAGAGGCCAAGCGAAAGATCGCAGCGTAACCAATGTTGCCGGCGGCGCCAGTAACCGCCACGCGTATAGGAGTCTTAGATGCCATAGAGTGGGGCTATCAAGTAAGGCAAAACCCTCCAAGTGAAGCGGAAACTACAGGCCAAGCTCGCCTTGCATCAAATCTTCGGCCGCCGGGGCCGATAGGCTATCTCGGACTAAGAGTGAAATCGGCGCCATCGAGCGGCCATCCAAGCCCCCCAGTGCCCTTAAAATTAGAGCGGCTGCAAGGGCATCGTATAAGGCGCAGTGATATTGCCGGCGGCCCGGCGGACAATGCTGCGAGGCTAAGGCATCCAGGCGGGGGGCCAGACGCAAGGCTGACACGAGAGATGATAGGCCATACTCGCCCAAGGTGGGAACCCACGCCCTCGCAAGTCGGCAGGTATCAATCCACGGTCCCCATTCGGCGACAGGGGTCATGTCTCCCACGTAAGAGGGCACGACCGAAGGGCGTGGCCATGTCGCACGAAGCAGCCCAGCCTCGACCGTCGCATTATGGGCGGCCAGCACCCCAGTTCGGCGTAATGACACCCAACGATCCCATTCTGCCTCAAAGGGACTCGCCCCAGCCAGATCGCGCTGAGACAAGCCATGACATTGTGTATCAATCGATGGCACTGCACCACGAGCCGCATGCAGTGAAGTACACGTGGTGATAATTTCGCCGCCCAGCAAGGTCGCGACGCCGGACTCCACGACTCCCGTCCGGCCGCTGCCCTCGAAGTCCACCACATGAATGGGGATTTCAGTCCAACTGGGTTTCGTGACGGACATGGGGTGTCTGAAAAAAGATTAACGCCACTCGTGCCTCGGATAGCGACCCCTTAAATCCTTCTTCACGTGCTCGTAAGAGCCCTTCCAAAAGGCATCTAAGTCTGTCGTACGCTGTTGGGTGCGACGCGCCGGGGATTGAATGCAGACCACCAACGGCACCTTGCCTTGGCAGATTCTTAATTTCACGCCTGGAAAATCATACAGCTCCTGCACGGTGGCCTCGATTTGCGCTTCGCCATCCGCCATATACTCGATTTTGGCCGGGTGCTTTTTCCGAGGCAAAATCATCTTTTCAGGGCAATATGAATCCAAGACCATGGCCTGTTCGTGCGTGAGCCAACCCCGGACGATCGGCAGGACCGCCTTATCTCTGATATCACGATAAGCGGAGGCCCCGGCACAGATTTCCTCGATTACCATCCGCCGGCCGGCTTGGTCAAAAACCGGGATACCGAATTCGGGACAATGCTTGGCCAGAAAATTCACCCGGCTGATCCAGATGTCGACCTGCGTATCCCATCGCTCTAATTCAAGACGGCCAGCCATCACTTCGTCGGTCAAAATCCTACTCGCGGCATCCGATGGCGCATCGTCTCGTTCCGTCGACTCCAAGACTAAATCCCGGAACCGGCGTTCCGTTCGCGTCACGACGCGGCGTTGCGTTGCTTCATAGCGGACATGCTGCACCTCCGAGAAGTCCTCGGGGAATAATTCCTTTAACCACGATTCCTCGACCGCAGTCGCCAAGGAAAGGTAAGTGGTCACCTCGCCCCGCGCCTGGATTTCATCGACTTCGGCGGCGACGAGCAACTTGGCGGATCGGATCGATGATTCGCGGCGAAGTTCTCCTCGCCGGCCATGAACCAAAGCGCAACGCAACGTGCCGCCATCAAGCCTGATAGCCAGGCGATCAGAAAAACCTAACAACAGACAGCGGCGGATCGCATCCGGATCGGCAGCTTCTTTGTTTACCGGTAAGCCCTGCCCCTCGGCGATACGGATGAATTGACGGGCGGCCTGATCTGCCTGACGGGCGGCCTGGCCGTGCACGCCGAATTGGTCGCACGCGTCCGCATCAAATTTAAGTTCGGTCGCCCGGCGCATCAGGGCAAGTCGCGGGAAGAAATCTGAGCCCTCGTCTTGCGCCACCCCATCTCTGGCTGACTCCGTCCGGTCATCTACTTTTCGGAAAAGAATATCCCGCCCTTGGGCTAAGCCGGCGATCCGACAGACTTCCTCCACGCAATGCAGCTCACCCGCAGCGAGCAACATCCGCGCATACCGTGGGTGTGCGGGGAAAGCAGCCATCCGTCGACCGATCTTCGTCAACTTCCCATGAGCATCGACTGCGCCGAGATCAGCCAGTACCGTCAAAGCCCGCTGAAGCGCCTTTTCATCCGGCTTTTCATACCAAGGGAATTGGGTGGCATCACCCCAACCAGAAGAGAGAAGCAGTAAAATCGTCTCCGAAAGGTCCACGCGCTTGATTTCTGGGACTTCCCGCAAAGGCCGGGACTCATGATCCGTCAGTGACCAAAGCCTGATGCAACGTCCAGGGCCCGTACGCCCTGCTCGACCAGCGCGCTGCTCGGCAGAAGCCTGCGAGATCGGTTCGATCAATAAAGTGTCGATGCCACGATGTGGATCAAAGCGAGCCATTCGGGCCAGACCAGCATCGACGACCGCCCTGACGCCTGGAATCGTCAAGGAAGTCTCGGCCACATTGGTGGCGACGATGACCTTGCGGAGCGGTCCCGGCTTTACGGCGCGATCTTGCTCCTCTGGCGCCAATTCACCGTAAAGCGGTAACACCTCAACGCCGCCGGATTCCGGCAAATTGCGCACCGCCCCCATCGTCCGCATGATCTCATATGAGCCGGGCATGAAGACGAGAATGTCCCCTTCGGACTCCTCTTGCAGCAGTCTCCTAACCTGCTCGGTCGCCGCATCCCAAATAGGCCGCGCTGAATTACGGGGCATATGCGTATATTCGACGTCCACCGGAAAAGCCCGGCCATCCGCCGCTAAGGTTTCGGCGGAGCCCAACCAACGCGCGACGCCTTCCGTGTCGAGCGTCGCCGACATGGCGATGATCAATAGGTCCGGCCGATGCGTCTCTTGCAGCCGGCGAGCGAGCGCGAGTGCGACATCCGAATGTAAATTACGTTCATGAAATTCATCGAAGACTACCGCCCCTATCCCTTTCAATTCCGGGTCGGATGCCACCTGCCGAAGCAGCAAAGCTTCCGTCACAAACTTGATGCGTGTCTGGGCTGACTCCATACGCTCGAAACGAATCTGGTAACCTACTTCACCTCCAAGACGACATCCACGTTCTTGTGCGATGCGACTTGCCAGCATCCGGGCCGCGATACGCCGAGGCTGGAGCACGACGATCTGCCCTTCGACCAATCCAAGATCCAGAAGCATCTGCGGGATACGCGTTGACTTGCCCGACCCCGTTGGCGCGCGCAATACAATCCGACGCACCCGACCACATGCCGCAATCAGTCCGTCCTTCAGCTCGTCGATCGGTAATGGCGACTTCATGGATTGAGAGGGATGAGACGGGCTTCGGCCCGTCCGTCCGTGACGGTAATCCTCATCACCGTGACGGGAAGGTTAAAACGGCGCGGGCCGGCGCTACCCGGGTTAAGCCGTAATAGGTTTCGTTCCTGATCGATCATGGGCCGATGCGTGTGTCCTGAGATGACGATATCTGGCTTATAAGCAGCTTCATCGACCGGAAGGTGCCCGTGATGCATCAGGATTTTAAGCCCTCCGAGCTCAGCGCAGACGATCAGGCCTAATGTCGCATCGTCATCGCAATTTCCCGCCACCACATAGGTCGGGGCTAATTCTTCCAGCTGCGCAATGATCCATGAACCGCAGATATCGCCCGCATGAAAAATCGCGGCACAGCCTTCCAGTGCGATCAGCGCTTCGGGCCGAAGTTGACCATGCGTATCCGAGATGACACCGATTTCAAAAGCTGCGGCCACCTTCAGAGCGGTCGGCGTAGCTTCCCTGCCGGCACGGGGCGCAACGATGTGAATTCCGCCCCCAGCGTATCGCGTAACTTTTCCTGCAGGCCAGGCGGCAGATTCCCGACGGCTTCTTGAAATTCCTTTTCTCCTGGGAAAGCCGATTTGCCGACCTCAGCCACTGGCTGGGCCGAAACCGATACTTCGGGAAAACTAAAAGCCGACGGACCTTGGGTAAGGTGCATCCCCTCCTCCTCGGAAGAGGCCGCCTCAATGGGTGGCAAAGCTTCCTCGAGCCGCCCAGTATCTTCAATCGGCACGTCCACGATGGGGACTATCCCTTGGGCCGTCTGCGGAGAGCGGGCGAAGACAACCGACTCCACCGGAGCGGCGGGTGCCACCTCGGTCCTCTTTATTTTTTTTTCGCCAGACTCCCGAGGAAGTCCGGCAGCGGCCGCAGATATATCTTTGATAAGACTATCGATGGACCTCGCCCTGCTTTGTTCTATCGCCTTAAGCAGCGTCACTTCAAAGTTCGCTCTCGGCGAAAGCCCTTGGCGGATACCCTGTTCCCCCTCTTGCAGACATTCCAACAAGCGGACCAGTTGTTCCGTGGCGAGCGGGCTGCCTAAAAGAGAACTGCTCCCGCCCGCCCGAACGGCATCGAGCGTTGCGGATCGGACCCGCGCCTGAAGATCGGCCAAGATACGGAGAAGGTCGCGACCTTCGGCATGGAAAACGTCGCAAATCGTCAGGACTTTTTTGCCGTCGCTGACGGTAATCGCCTGACAGAGATCGCTCACCTGCTGGGCGGAGGCCAAACCGTAGATTGAAAGCACATCGGCCTCGGTGACGTTCTTGCCTGAGAAAGAAATGATTTGGTCGAGAATCGACTGAGAGTCGCGCATCCCGCCGTTAGCCAAACGTGCAATCGCCGTAAGAGCTTCTTTTTCTGCCGTCACTGCGTCGGCTTTTACGATACGGGTGAGCTGAGCTGCGATCACCTCTTCGGAGATCGGATGAAACTCCAGACGCTGGCAGCGCGAGGTGATCGTCGGCAGGACCTTATCGGCCTCCGTGGTCGCTAGGATAAATTTAACCCAAGGCGGCGGTTCTTCCAAAGTCTTCAGAAGCGCATTAAAGGCCTCTTTGGTAAGCTGATGCACTTCATCGATGATGAAGACCTTGTAAGGGCAGTTTGAGGGGGCGAACTGGCACTCATCGCGGATCTTCTGAGCGTCTTCAAGCTTACGATTGGAAGCCCCGTCGATTTCGATGACGTCGAGACAGCTACCTGCTTCGATGGCCAAGCATACCGGATCGTCGAGGGCGTAATCTGGCTTAGGCCCGCCCGTACAGTTCAACGCTTTGGCCAAGATTCGAGCGGTCGTGGTCTTACCCGTTCCGCGAGGGCCGACGAAAAGATAAGCGTGCGCCAAACGCTTCGTTTCGAGGGCGTTCCGCAGCGTCTTGACAATATGCTCCTGCCCGACGAGTTCGTCAAAACGACGTGGGCGCCAGCGGCGGGCAATGACTTGAAATCCAAGGTCGGACACTGGTGCGATGTTTGTTTAGGACTCGCGAAGTGTCAACGGGGCACTCGCTGGCTTATTCCCACTCGATCGTCGCTGGCGGCTTCGACGAGACATCGTAGACGACCCGGTTGATGCCTTTGACTTCATTGATGATACGGGTCGAAGCCCGCTGAAGGACATCGTAAGGTAGACGCGCCCAATCAGCCGTCATGGCGTCGGAAGATGTCACGGCCCGTAGCGCACAGACATTATCGTAGGTTCGCCCATCCCCCATGACCCCGACGCTGCGAACCGGCAGGAATACTGCGAAGGCTTGCCAGACCTTGGCGTACTGGCCCGAGGTGCGAAGTTCGTTGATAAAGATATCGTCGGCCTTTCGGAGAATCTCCAGACGGTCCTTGGTGATTTCTCCACAGACCCGGACGGCAAGCCCAGGGCCCGGAAAGGGATGGCGCCAGACCATTTCGTGAGGTAGGCCCAAAGCTTCGCCTAAAGCCCGGACTTCATCTTTGAATAATTCGCGAAGGGGCTCGAGCAACTTAAGCTTCATATGCTTAGGCAGACCTCCGACGTTATGGTGGCTCTTGATCGTGGCAGCCGGGCCACCGTTCGGCGAAAGCGATTCGATGACGTCCGGATACAAAGTGCCCTGGGCAAGGAACTCTACTTTGCCCTTCTTAGCCTTGGCGACATCCTTGATGGAACGTTCGAAGACCTTGATGAATTCATGGCCGATAATTTTACGCTTCTTCTCCGGATCCGTGACGCCTTTGAGCTTTCCGAGAAAAGCCGTCGATGCGTCAACAACCCTCAGGTCGACCTTAAAGCGGCCGCGGAACATCTTCTCGACCTGAGCGCGTTCGCCTAAGCGCAGTAGCCCGTTATCAACAAAAACACAGGTGAGTTGCTTGCCGATCGCGCGCTGAATCAGGGCCGCGGCCACAGAGGAATCGACGCCTCCAGAAAGGCCCAGAATTACTTGGGACTTGCCGACCTTCTCGCGAATCTCGCGGACGGCGGTCTCGACGTAGTCATCCATCTTCCAATCAGGCTTACAACGACAGATACGGAAGAGGAAGTTGCGCAAGATATCGATACCTCGCTCAGAGTGCGCGACTTCCGGGTGAAACTGGATGCCGTAAAAACGACGCTTCTGATCCTCGACGACAGCGCATTCGGAATTTTCCGTATTTGCGACCGCCTTAAAGCCTCGCGGAAGGCGTGAAACCTTGTCTCCGTGGGAATTCCAAACCCGCAAAGGAGACTTAAGTCCTTGCAAGAGCTGCGAGCCCTTCCGGAAGGAAAGCATACCGTGACCATACTCCCGATGGGTACTGCTCGCGACATTACCGCCAAGCATCTGGCCCATCAATTGAACGCCGTAGCAAATGCCGAGCACAGGCACGCCCATTTCAAAGACGCCCGGGTGAGGATGAGGCGAGCCAGGTGCCTTGACGCTCGAAGGGCCTCCAGAAAGGACCACTCCAACGACGCCATCGGCTTTCAATGTCTCGGGCGTGACGCCGAAAGGATAGATTCGCGAATGCACGTTACATTCACGGATGCGGCGAGCGATGACCTTGGTCAGTTGAGAACCAAAATCGAGGATTGCGATGGACTGAGGAGCCATGGTGGAAAGTTAGAAGGAATCAGAACTTGAGGCGAACATTGTTCCAGCCGCAGCTTGGGCAGACCCCCTCTTCGCGGCGACGCGGACGAACATAGGTCAGGCCGCAACGCGCACAAGAAAAGGCAGAGTTGAGCCGCCGATGGTCGGAAAGGATCGCATCCCGGCGGTCGTACCAGGCTTGAAGCCCGAAAAGGATTAAGGCCGCCAACCCGACTAAAAAGGCGAGGAAAACGCCGAGATCAACGGATTGAAGCATGAAGGATGGGGGAGGGTCTAAAATGACGAGACGCGCCGCCTGGGGGGCGGACGCGTCTCGAGTTCAGGCCTGAAGTTGAAGCTTAGGCTTGAGCGGGAGCCGCGACGGCTTCCTTCTTTTGCTTCGGCTTACGGGCAACCTTGGCCTTGGGAGTCATCGCCGGGGACTTGTCGTCCTTAGCCACGAGTTCGATCAAAGCGGTTTCGGAAGCATCGCCCTTACGGGCGCCGAGCTTATAGATACGGGTATAGCCGCCATTACGCGAGAGGCATTGGGTAACGCGCTCTTTGAAGAGAAGCGCGCAAGCCGCTTCATTACGGAGCTTAGCCAAAGCCAAGCGATAATAATGCAATTTGACGGATTTATCTGAAGACTCAGCAGCCTTCTTCGCATAGGTCATGAGACGTTCAGCGAAGGGACGCAAGGCCCGGGCACGGGAGAGCGTCGTGGTGATACGCGCATTCGTGAATAATGCAGCGGCGAGATTGGCCACGAGCGAACGGCGGTGAGCCGTCTTGACGCCGAGGACGTGTTTATGTTTGCGGTGACGCATGGGTTAAATCCGGATTATGCGTTAACGCCCTTATCGAGCATACTCTCGTTGATCTTCTGACCGAGGGAAAGGCCGAGCTGTTCGAGCTTGGCTTTGATCTCGTTCAGCGACTTCTTGCCGAAGTTGCGATACTTGAGCATCTCTTGTTCGGTCTTCATCGCGAGTTCACCCACGGTATTAATGTTCGCATTGTTGAGGCAATTCGCCGCGCGGACGGAAAGCTCAATTTCGTTGACGGACATATTGAGCAGCTTGCGGAGACGGTTGGTCTCTTCGCTAATCTCCTTATGGCCGGTTTCAAATTCAACCGAGTCGGCGGAAACGGTATCAAATACTTCTAGGTGGTGGCGCATGATGGCGGAGGCTTCTTTCAGCGCTTCGTCCGGGGTGATGCGTCCGTCGGTGGAGATTTCGAGCACGAGCTTATCGAAGTCGGTCTTGTCACCCGAACGGGTGCTCTCGACCGAGTACTTAGCCGACGTCACAGGCGAGAAAAGAGAGTCGACCGGAATGGACCCGATGGCCTGTTCGAGCTTTTTGTTTTCTTCGGCGGAAGCCCAGCTACGTCCAACGGTGACTTCAAGGTCAGCGTAAAAACGACGCTTACGATCAATGGTGCAGATGACTTGGTCAGGATTGACGAGCGTCACGGTGCTACCCTTGGTCTCGAACTTGATGTCGGAAGCCTTTACGGGGCCGGCCTTATTCACGTCGATGGTGCCCTTGAAAGCTTCGCGCTTATTGGCCTCGGTACGAATGCGCACCTTCTTGAGGTTAAGGACGATTTCCGTGACGTCTTCAACGACGCCTTCGATGGGCTGGAATTCGTGCTGGACGCCTTCGATGGTCACCGCGGAGACAGCGGCACCTTCGATGGAGCTGAGCAGGATACGGCGGAGAGAATTGCCGATGGTATGACCGAAGCCAGTTTCGAATGGCTCCGCGAAATATTTGGCGTAGGTGGGCGTGGCCGAAGATTCCTCTTTTTTGAGGCTCTTGGGGCGTTGAAATTGTCCGAGTCGCTTGGGCATGGCAGGTAGTCCTATTGGGTTGGGTTGGGTTGAATCAGCGGCTGTAGAATTCGACGATGATCTGGACGTTAATGTCAGAGGGGAGTTCTTCCTTGGCTGGCTCGCGGACGACTTGTCCGTTGAGTTGCTCTGGGAGAACGACGAGCCATGCGGGGCACGAACGACCTTGGCCTTCTTCAACGGCGCGGGTGGCGAGCTGCTTGGAGGAGGTACGGTCGCGGACTTCGAGCTTATCGCCAGGGGAGGCGGAGAAGCTGGCGACGTCGACCTTGTGGCCGTTAACGCGGATATGTCCATGGGCCACCAACTGACGGGCAGCGGCACGGGAATTTGCGAAACCAAGGCGATAGACCACATTGTCGAGACGGGTCTCAAGGATGCGGAGGAAATTGTCGCCGGCGACGCCACCCATGCGCTTAGCGCGGGCGAAAGAGAGACGGAACTGCTTTTCGGTGAGGCCGTACATCATGCGAAGCTTTTGCTTCTCATTGAGGCCGACGCCGTACTCGGAAACCTTACGGCGAGTGGTCTTACCGTGGATGCCCGGAGGATAGGGGCGACGTTCTTCACCCTTGGAGGTGTTGAAGATGTTCTGACCGAAACGACGGTTCAGCTTGGTGGTAGGTCCAGTGTAGCGGGACATGTTTTTTTATTTTTTGTATAGATGGCGGAGTGAGAGGACCCGCCCGGTTTGCCATAGCCGGACGGTGATGCGGAAAGGAAAGATTAAACGCGACGGCGCTTAGGCGGGCGGCAGCCGTTGTGAGGGATCGGCGTGGTATCGAGAATCGAAGTCACGTTCAGACCCAGGACCTGCAAAGCACGAATCGCGCTGTCGCGACCCATACCTGGACCCTTCACGCGGACGGAAACATCCTTGAGTCCGTGTGCCATGGCGAGCTTCGCAGCTTCCTGACAGACGACCTGTGCGGCGTAAGCCGTCGATTTGCGCGAGCCGCGGAACTGGTGTCGTCCGGCGCTGCCCCAAGAGATCACATTACCGCTGGCATCCGTGATGGTCACCTTGGTGTTATTGAAAGTCGCAAGGATGTGACAGATACCGACGGTGATATTCTTCGATCCTTTGGCACGGCGGACCTTGATCTCGCCGATGTCTTCACCAAGCAATTCCTTGGCGGTGATTTCTTTGCGCTCCGGGGCGGCAGCTTCGACGGGGGCAACCACGGGGGCGGCAGCGTCGGCGGCAGGGGCAGCAGCATCAGCCGCAGGGGCTTTTGGCTTACGTACCTTGGGAGTCTTGGGGGCTTCTTCGCTCATCGTTAAATAATATTAGGAGATAAATTTTACTTCGCTGGAGCAGCGGCGACGCCGACCGTCTTACGCTTGCCCTTGCGGGTACGGGCGTTGGTACGGGTACGTTGACCACGGACCGGGAGACCACGGAAGTGGCGCAATCCGCGGTAGCACTTGATGGCCTGGAGGCGCTTCAAGTTCTGCGCGATATCGCGGCGCAAGTCACCTTCGCACTTGTAGCCCATGCGTACAATGTACTCGACGATCTTGTTAAGCTGTTCCTCCGAAAGATTTTGGGCCCGCATCGCAGGATCAAAGCCTAAAGCTTCGCAAATCTCCGTGGCGCGGCAGGGGCCGATACCATAGATATAGCGGAGAGAAATCTCTACTTTCTTGTTGTTGGGAATGTCTACGCCGAGGATTCGTGGCATGGTGTCCGTGCTGGTTGGAAGGTGGGAAAGAGGTCGGAACTTGAAGGTTCGTGGTGGATTTGGAAGCAAAAAATGCGGTTAAGGCAGAGTTAAAATCTCAACCCCTGTTTCGGTGACTAAAACGGTGTGTTCAAAGTGGGCGGAAGGCTTGCCATCCGCGGTCCGGGCCGTCCAGCCATCGGCGGCCATAACAATCTTGTGGGTACCTAAATTCACCATGGGTTCAATGGCTAAAGCCATACCGGGCAGTAACTTAGGTCCAGTACCAGCTTTTCCATAATTAGGAATTTGAGGTTCTTCGTGCATCTTGCGACCTACCCCATGCCCAACGAAGTCGCGAACGATGCCATACCCGCCGGGGGCCAAGGCCGCCTGGATGGCCGCAGAGATGTCCCCCACCCTGCTTCCGGGGCGAACCGCTGCGATTCCTGCCATCAGCGCTTTTTCGGTGTCTTGGCAGAGTTGGCGAGCATCCGGAGCTACTTTACCCACGAGGATAGTCCGGGCATTATCTCCGATAAACCCATCGCGTCGGACAACCACATCGAGGGAGACCAAATCTCCTACGCGGATGATCCGATCCGGGGCGCCGATACCGTGCACGATTTCGTCGTTTAAAGAAATGCAAACATGGCCGGGGTAACTTAGTCGCCCCACCACATAACCAAAACAGGCGCTCTCGCACCCGTGCCGCATCATCAAACCGCGAGCCGCGGAATCCAGGCCAGCCGTAGAAATACCCGGGACGACCAAATCTGCTAAATCATGCAGGACACGTGCGGCCGCCGTACAAGCGGCACGCATACGGCTGACATCATCGCCCGACTTCAGATCAATCATCCGACGAGGCTCAGCGAGCAAAAGGACCCCAATGATTCAAGGCCCAGGCTGCGGTACCGAGAACAAAAAGGATGAGACAGGTCTTTTCCAGCGAACCCAAAGCACTTGCTTCAGATTCCGAACGAAGTCCGGCGGCGGGGACGGCAACGCCGCCAATCCGTCCCTTCTTCAAGAAGCCTTCGTAGTTACGTTGTAATAAATAGGTCTCCACCTGGCGCATGGAATCCAACATCACACCCACGGTGATTAGGCCACCAGTACCACCCAAGAAGGTGGCCAAACGCATCGGGAAATTAAGCTGCAAGATGAACAGGTCAGGCATCAAGGCGATGATGAGCAGGAACAAGGAGCCGGCCAACGTGAGACGGGTCATCACGAAGTCGAGGAACTGGGCGGTATGCTCTCCCGGACGGACGCCAAGGATGTAGCCGTTGTTTTTCTTCAAGTCATCCGCGATCTGTACCGGACGGAACATGATGGAGATCCAGAAGTAACTGAAACCGAAAATCAGAATCGCATAAACGGTGTAGTAAAAACCGTTATTACGTGAAAAGAAATCGGCCCAGGTACGGAGAAAAGCGAGTTGCGGCGACAAGGTGCTCAAAGGATTGAGCAACATCGGAGGAAAGCTCATGATGGCACCGGCGAAGATGACCGGCATGACGCCCGCGTAGTTGACCTTGAGCGGGAGGTAGTTGGTCTGGGCACCGTACATCTTGCGACCGACCATGCGCTGTGCGTACTGGATCGGGATTTTACGGACAGCTTGATTGATCGCCACCATCGCGGCGGTCACGAGCACGAAGAGCAATGCCATCCCGGCGGCCTTTTCCCAACCGTGGGAATTGGCGGCGGCATCTCCGATTTTGCCACCGAAAGTCAAACCGACGAAAGAAGTGATCGCACCTGGAATATCAGCCAGGATACCAACGGTGATTAGAACGGACGTGCCATTGCCAATGCCGCGTTGCGTGATCTGCTCACCCAGCCAAAGCATGACGATGGCTCCAGAGGTCAGGAGGCAGACGCCAAGGCAAACGAAGAGCGTCTTGCTCTGCATCACCACAATCGTGCCTTGGAAATTGCCTAAGCCAAGAGCCTGTCCGACCTGCTGAGGATTACAGAACGCTCCCAACAACAAAGCAGACTGAACGACCGCGATGATAATCGTGAGGTAGCGAGAGTATTGGGCTACCTTCTGACGGCCGACTTCACCTTCTTGCTGCAAGCGGGCGATCGAGGGGACAACGGCCGACATCAGCTGCATGATAATCGATGCACTGATATAAGGCATGATGCCCAAGGAGAATACCGCACCCTTAAGAAGCGCACCACCCGTGAACATATTATACATCGCAACCACACCCCCCGACGACTTGTCAGCCATCGAATGGTAGTAATCCATAATGTCCTTCGGGTCGATGCCCGGGAGAGGGATGTTGGCGCCGATACGCGCAACAAAAATCAGGGCTACCGTGGCGACAAGCCGCGCCCTAAGCTCAGGAATCCTCCAACAGTTGGCGAAGGCCGAAAACATGGTGGAGGTTCGCGAACCGAGGTTCACTCAGCGACTCCGGTCGCTTTTTTCTCTTCAATCAGAATCACTTTTCCGCCTGCGGCCAAAATCTTGGCCTTAGCCGAATCAGAGAAACGATGCGCCTTGACGGTGACGGCACGTGAAAGATCACCCGTGCCAAGAACCTTAAGGATCGGAGCGTTGGAGCGTAAGACGCCCGCTGCTTTCAATTCTTCGAGACCGAAAATCTTGCCTTCGAGCTCTTGGATGTCGCACACATTGACCACGGCGTAGTCGATGCGATTGATGTTATTGAAACCGCGCTTAGGCAAGCGGCGGTAAAGGGGCATCTGGCCACCTTCGAATCCGGGGCGATGTCCGCCACCGGAACGGGCTTTCATACCCTTGTGACCACGACCAGAGGTCTTGCCGTGTCCCGTACCGCGACCGCGGCCAAGGATTTTATGGCGATGAGTAGAGCCCTTGATTTTGGGCAGAGAATGGAGCTTCATGGCTTTTTACCGCTTATGCGCGGAGGTTCTTAATTTGTTCGAGCGTACGGAGCTTGGACAGGCCGTCCATGGTCGCTTTCACGATGGCCTGAGGGTTGTTCGAACCCATGGATTTGGAAAGAACGTCCTTGAGGCCTACGACTTCAAGAACTGCACGCACGCCACCACCAGCGATTAAGCCGGTACCAGGCGCTGCGGGACGAAGCATGACGACGCCACCATCGGCGTGTCCGATCACTTCATGAGGAATGGTGTTACCGCGAAGATTGACGCGAACGAGGGCACGGTGGGCACGATCGGTTCCCTTGCGGATCGCATCAGGAACTTCCTTGGCTTTACCGTAACCGACGCCGACGCGACCTTTGCCGTCACCCGCGACGACTAAGGCGGCGAAATTGAAACGACGTCCACCCTTCACGACCTTCGAGCATCGGTTGATGTGGACGACCTTGTCATTGTATTCGGAAGCAGGCGCATCGTTGCCGCGACCATCGCGACGCTGAGGACGACCACCACCAGGACCGTTACGACGACCGCCAGGACCGCCAGGTCCACCGGGTCCGCCTGGACCACGACGATCACCACCTGGACCACGACGATCGCCAGGGCCGGCAGCAGGAGCGGCCGGAGCCGCGACATTCTTGGTTACTTCGCTCATGTAAATTAGAAGCTTAGGCCGGACTTACGTGCGGCTTCGGCAAAGGACTTGACGGTTCCGTGATAACGACGACCGGCACGGTCGAAGACCACAACATTGAGACCAGCGGCTTTGGCTTTGACGCCGAAGGCTTCGCCGAAAACCGTAGCACCGGCCACGGTGGGGCGGAGCTTTTGGCCACGCAGATCCTTGGAGGTGGTCGCGAGCGAAACCAGGGTCACGCCCTTGTCGTCGTCGATAGCCTGGGCGTAAAGATGCATGTGTGTCATCTTGAGAGCCAAGCGTGGGCGGGCAGCGGTACCGCGCACCGTCTTGCGGATGCGCCAGCGGCGCTTTTGCGCGAGTAGATTCTTCTTCTGCAGTTTCATGGAAAAGTGAGGCGAGCGGATTAGGCCGTCTTCTTGCCCTCCTTGCGGCGTACGTATTCACCTTCGACGCGGACACCCTTACCTTTGTAAGGCTCGACAGGCTTGTAGAGCTTGATGGTCGAGGCCACTTGACCGACCATATGGCGATCAGGACCGGAGATGAGTAATTTGGTACCGTCGGTCACCACCACGCTGACTCCCGCAGGAATCTCGTAGTTGATCG
>Ga0214919_10001180_pt1 | contig 43579 bp, 41 predicted proteins | sample LL1503_MetaG_FD_177994 | JGI IMG/M metagenome (GOLD analysis project Ga0214919, IMG submission 177994) | Freshwater microbial communities from Lake Lanier, Atlanta, Georgia, United States - LL-1503 | ecosystem: Environmental > Aquatic > Freshwater > Lake | place: USA: Georgia | collected... | reverse complement strand
GGTGACAGGTTTTTTGAGGACCATGCCGCTACTGACAAAGTTTAAATAGCGGTCGGGTCCAGCAATCCCACGGGATGCTGAGACAACAGAGAATAGGGCAGGGAAAGATTGGTTTTGAGTTCGCTAAAGCGGGCTCAATCGACCAAGGGCGGCAGCGTGTAATGTTATCACGCGCAAAAAGGAGTGTTGTGTGCAGTTACATAAAATGAAATATGACGTATTTATAATCGGCCTTGGCTATGTCGGCTTGCCGCTGGCCTTGCAATTTGCCAAATCAGGCTGTTGCGTGCTGGGGCTGGATGTTGATCCAATCAAAATCAAAGAGATTGAAGCGGGGCGGAGTTATATCCGCCACATTCCATCGGAGGATATTGCCACTCAAGTTAAAGCTGGGCGGCTCACGGCTTCCACCAACTTTTCTCTAGTCAAGGATTCCGATGCCGTAGTCATCTGTGTTCCGACCCCGCTCAACAAGAACCGTGAGCCTGATATCTCCTATATATTAAAAACAGGGGAGGCGATTGCTCCGCACCTAAGGCCAGAGGACGGAGGTCGGAAAAAACTGGTGGTGTTGGAATCGACAACCTACCCGGGCACCACCGATGAAGATCTCAAAGAGGTGTTGGAAAAGGGAAGCGGACTAAAAGCAGGAGAGGATTTCCACTTGGCTTTTTCGCCGGAGCGGGAGGATCCTGGGAATCCTCAGAGTAAGGTGGCGGAAATTCCCAAGGTGGTGGGGGGGTTGACTCCGGCTTGTCTGGAGCGGGCGAAGGAACTTTATGGGAAAGCCATCAAGAAACTGGTGCCGGTCAGCTCCACCAGGGCTGCCGAGGCAACTAAGTTGATGGAGAATATTTTTCGTTCCGTGAACATCGCATTGGTCAATGAGCTAAAGATTATTTATGGATCGATGGGAATCGATATTTGGGAGGTGATTGAGGCGGCCAAGACCAAACCATTCGGATTTATGCCGTTTTATCCGGGGCCGGGCCTAGGGGGTCACTGTATTCCCATCGATCCCTTTTATCTCACTTGGAAAGCCCGGGAATATGGTCATGCCACCCGCTTTATTGAGTTGGCGGGGGAGATTAACACCGCCATGCCTGATCATGTCGTGGTGAAAGTGGGTGAGGCACTCAACACCGTGGGCAAGCCGATCAAGGGCTCAAAAATCCTGTTGCTTGGATTGGCCTACAAGGCAGATGTGGATGACGACCGCGAAAGCCCTAGCTATATTCTGATCGAAAAACTAGAAGACAAGGGCGCGAAGGTGGATTACCACGATCCCTATGTTCCGGCGATCAGGCCAAGCCGAGAGCATTCCCACCTAGCTGGTCGAAAATCAGTCCCGATCGAGACCTCATGCGATATGCTTCTCATTTCCACAGCTCACGGCCCGTTCAAAACTCATGACTTTTCCAAGTTGAAGGTACCGTTGGTGGATACGCGAAACTGCGTAGCCACAATCAACCGGCCGGAATTGTATTTTCGAGCATAGTTGTTGGTGAGCAGATTAATTTGGGCTCTAGCAAGCAAGTGGAAAACCACCGCCAACCGCCATCCGCATAAATCTTGCTAAAGTTTTTGTTATGAAGAACCTCCATTACGAATCTGTTAAGCGAAAAATGAGGCGTCATCCTAAAACTTGGCTCGTGACGGGTTGCGCGGGATTTATTGGGTCTCACTTAATTGAGACATTATTAAAACTGAATCAGAAAGTGGTTGGGCTGGACAGCTTCGCAACTGGACATCAAAGGAACCTGAATCTTGTCCGGAAAGCTGTCGGAGAAAAAGCTTGGAAACGTTTTCATCTCGTTCGCGGAGATATCCGAAAGATAAATGACTGTTACAAAGCTTTCGGTTTAAAAATGCCCAAGTTGGGCGGCAGTTTGAAAGTTACTGCTAACAGCCCACGGCATACTCCTCACTCTGTCGACGTCGTTCTTCACCAAGCCGCCTTGGGCAGCGTCCCTCGTTCGATAAAAGATCCACTCAGCACACATGAGGTCAATGTAACGGGCTTTGTGAACATGCTGTCGGCGGCTAAGGACGCGGGAGTGAGACGTTTTGTTTACGCATCCTCCAGCTCTGTTTATGGGGATAGCAAGGAGTTGCCGAAACGAGAGGAACGAATAGGAAATCAGCTTTCACCATACGCGGTATCTAAATATACAAACGAGCTATATGCAAGAGTCCTTGGTAGGTGTTATGGGCTGGAAACAATAGGCCTAAGGTATTTTAACGTTTTTGGACCACGGCAGGATCCGAATGGACCTTATGCCGCCGTAATACCGCGGTGGATTGCCGCAATCAAGAAAGGCGAGCCGGTGCAGATTTACGGGGATGGAAAGACGAGTCGGGATTTCTGTTATGTGGATAACGCTGTGCAGGCTAACATTCTCGCAGGAACAGTAAAAAATAAAAAAGCCCTGAATCAGATTTATAATGTCGCCTGCGGCGCACGTACTTCGTTGAATGAGCTGCACGGGTTGATTAATTCAACAATTAACAATAGTCAAAGCTTACCTCCTAAAACAAGAACTCAATCATCAAGAAAATGCTACTGGAAATGTAGAAAAGGTGACATTCGTCATTCTTTAGCTGATATTTCCAAAGCCAGAAACAATATCGGCTACACGCCAAACGTTCGCATTCAAGATGGAGTATCTAAGCTTTTTTGGGGAAAAAGAAGCATTCTTCATGAAGTATTTAAAGAGAGCGCATTGGTGCGTAACGAGAAGGTGACAACATAGGTGAGGTATTAAATGTGGCTATGCCCTCTTTAAAGTATAATATTATAGCCAACTATATTGGCAGGGCATGGACATCGATCCTTGGTCTACTGTTTATTCCAATATATCTAAAGTTTTTGGGAATTGAAGCATATGGTCTTGTTGGCTTTTATATGGCTTTAAGTAGTATAATTGGTATCTTTGACTTAGGAATTGGCGGTACCATGAATCGAGAGCTGGCGCGACTTGCCGCGAAGGACGGATTTGCTGGCGAACAGCGGGATGTCGTTAGAACCCTTGAAATAATTTACTGGGGACTTGCGGTCTTCGCAGGGGGGGCTGTTTTTCTTCTTGCGCCATGTATTTCGCATAGCTGGATCAAGGCACAAAATCTCGACTCGGCATCAATTCTAAAGGCCGTTCAGCTCATGGGAATTGCCATTGCGCTTCAGTTTCCTATGTCCCTTTATCAAGGAGGGTTGATGGGACTCCAACGCCAAGTCCTCGTTAATGTCATCCTTATAGTGACAGGCACTTTGCGAAGTCTGGGCGCTATTTTGATTCTCTGGCTTGTCTCGCCAACGATCGAGGCCTTCCTCGCATGGCAAGTCGTCGCAAGCATAATCGGAAGTGTGGCGTTTTTTGTTGCCTTATGGTTGAGTTTGCCGAAGCATCGAGGTACTGCACGCTTCCGCGGGGCTATTCTCGTTGGCGTCTGGAAATATGCGGCGGCCATATCCGCCAATGCCCTCGTCGGAATCGTGTTAACCCAGCTCGATAAGGTTGTCTTGAGCAAAATGCTGTCGCTGGAAATGTTTGGTTACTATTCGCTGGCAGCCATGGTTGGCTCTGCCATTTGGATGATCATCCTGCCATTCAATAACGCGATTTTCCCCCGGTTTGTGCAGCTTCACGAAGCCGCACAAACGGACGAGCTCCGGTTGTTTTTTCACAGGGCATCACAATTTTTATCCTTGGTTTTGTTCCCCGTGTGCGCTTTAATCATCTTTTTTTCTAGGGAAATATTGTCCCTTTGGCTACATGATCCTACCGTTGTTAGGCAATGTCATTTGATTGTCAGTCTCCTGGCGTTTGGCACCATGCTCAACGGCATCGCATCAGTTCCCGGTTACAGTGCGGCGGCGTTCGGCTGGCCCCAACTTGTGACCTATACGAACCTGATCCAGGCGGTCGCAATAATTCCGCTGATTGTCGGTTTGGTCGGCTACTGGCGGGGGGTCGGGGCGGGCCTTGCATGGGTTGTGCTCAACAGCACGTACGTCATTTTCATGGTGCCGGCCTATTTTCGCCGTTATCTGCGAGGCGAAGCCGGCGCCTGGTATTTCCGGGATATCGCCTTGCCCGCCGCGACGGCTTTTGCGATTTGCCTCGTTTCGTGGATGCTACTTCCGGAGATGCAGTCGCGCTGGGCCAATGCCAGCTGGTTAGTTGCCACTGGGGCGATTGCCCTTTGCGCCACCGGCTTGTCGTTGCCGCATATTCGTGATCTCCTGAATCGTTGGTCCGGGAACCTAGGGGGCCACGCCAGCTCGACTTTCGTCAATTGAAGAATCTTCTCAAGCGTGCTTTGAAACGCCGGTTTCCCGCGATCGTCGCGGCGTACCATCAATTTCGCGATCAGCAGCGGTATCGCCCGATGCGCCCCAAAAAAACGGTATTCGGATTCCTGCTGATAGGAATGCCAGGGATGGAGGATGGAACTTTCGAAGCCCAGGAGACGTCGCTGCTTCGCAGCCTCCTTCAGCAGGCCGATGTATTCGTGGATGTTGGCGCGAACATCGGATATTTCACTTGCCTGGCAAGGCATTCCGGGAAAAAGACGATCGCGATCGAGCCATTGGCGGAAAACCTGAATGTCCTGTATGCAAATCTCATGATAAATAGCTGGAACGATGTGGAGGTGCTTCCACTAGGACTATCGGACAAGCCTGGGGTTGCCCCGCTCTACGGCGGGGGAACGGGGGCTTCGCTGCTGGAGGGTTGGGCCGGTGCCTCCGAGGTGTGGAAGCGGACCATTGCGCTGACGACGCTTGACAATGTGCTTGGCACGCGGTTTCCTGGGAAAAAGTTGCTCGTTAAAATCGACGTGGAGGGTGCCGAATACGGCCTCCTCCGGGGCGCTCTGGCCACAATTGGCATGCAGCCGAAACCGACCTGGTTGATCGAAATCTGCCTCACTGAAAACCAGTCCGGCGTGAACCCGGATTTCCGGGCAATCTTTGACCTTTTTTGGGATAACGGATACGAGGCCACGAATCCTGGTGCGCCGGGCAGGATCATCACCCGGGAAGAGGTGGATCGTTGGATCAAAAACCGGCGGCGGGACTACGGCTACGTGAACTATTTCTTCACGGCACGAAAACCGGGGAGACGATGAAGGTCTTGAAACGAGTCCTTAGCCGTCCGCATCAAATTTTCTCGAACTTTTTTTTTGATCCGTGGGAAATGCTAAAGCGGTGGCGGGGCATCCGTCACCTCATCGCGAACGGCCTAAAATATAGGTGGCTGAACACCAATCCCACCTTCGCATTGTCGCCCGGTGAATTTTATTATCGTTCCTATGATCGTTACGCTCCGGGCGGGTCGGTGCCGGTACATTACTTCCAACAGGACATTTGGGTGGCACGCCTCGTCCATGATTTTGGAATCAAGCACTTGGTTGACGTGGGGTCTCGTTTGGATGGATATGTCGCCCACCTGCTGGTCTTCTGTAGAGTAACCTACGTAGATATCCGGCCGTTGAACGTAAGTGTGCGCAATCTTGAGTTTATCGCGGGAAATATCACGCAGCTGCCTTTCCCAACCGGAAGTGTTTCGTGTCTCAGCAGTCTCCACGTCATCGAACATATTGGATTGGGCCGCTATGGTGATCCAGTAGACCCCGACGGACACGTGAAGGCTGCCACTGAATTGTGTCGGGTGTTGGCGCTCGGCGGGACGTTGATTCTTAGTACAGTCGTCGGGAGGGAAAGGCTCTGCTTCGATGGTCACAGAATATTTAAACCGGCTACCATACAGGCTATGTTTCAAGATCTGACTTTGGAGTCATTTTCCTTGATCGACGACGCGGAAAAACATTTGACCGAACCGGGAGCACTCGAGCGCGCGCTAAAATGTAACTATGGGTGCGGGATTTTCGTTTTTAAGAAAAACCAAAGCTGACATGATCAATATATTCAAACTGGCGCTGCGCGGGTTCGTCACCAATGTCGGCACGCGAAACGACGCGGAGCGGGAGGAATGGGTGAAGTCTACGCTCGCTCGCCTGCCTGCGGGGATCCGCCTTCTGGATGCGGGCGCAGGGCAGCAGAGATACCGCCGCTATTGCCCGCAGGCCGTCTATGTGAGCCAGGATTTCTGCCAGTACACCGGAGGCGGCGACCACCAAGCGCTGCAAACCGGCACGTGGGACACGCGCGCGATTGACATTATATCTGACATCGCTGCCATACCGCAGCCAGATGGATCGTTCGATGTCGTGTTATGCACGGAAGTAATCGAGCACGTTCCCGACCCGCTTGCGGCCTTGCGTGAGTTTCGGCGGCTGTTGCGACCGGGAGGCGAGCTTATTATCACGGCGCCGTTTTGCAGCGTCACCCACATGGCCCCTTACCACTTCTACAGCGGCTTTAATCGATATTTCTACGAACACCATCTTCCGGCGTTGGGATTCACGATTAAAGAACTCGTCGCCAATGGAAATTACGCGGAGTACATGGGCCAGGAATTGCGGCGACTACTCACGCAATATGAGCGCATGCCCTTTTATGTGCGAGCCTGTGTCGGGGCGCTGCTGCATTTCGTCGGATCGTGCAAGTCCCCGGGCAGCCGCGACAGCGCTCTGGTTTGCTACGGGTATCACGTGCGAGCGGTAAAAACCATCTCTGGTGACTGAGGGGAAACCGACACAGCTGCCGCTGCTGGTCATATCCTGTGATCGGTATGCCGATTTATGGGCACCTTTTTTTGCAATCTTTTTCAAGGAATGGCCAGATTGTCCCTTTCGGGTTTTGCTCGGATCAAACCATCGCCGGTTCGAAGACCAGCGGGTTGCAACCATCCCAATTGGAGACGATTTGAACTGGGCTGAAGGGGTCCGGCGGATGCTGGAATGCATCGATTCGAAATACATCCTGATCTTCCTAGAGGACTTCCTGCTTCGCAAGCCAGTCGACAGCCAGCGGGTCGCACAGCTTGTCAATCTGGCGGTGGAGCGAAAGGTTGGCTGTCTCCGGTTAGTGGCCGGCTTGCCTCTGGCTTTTCCGCCTTCCCGGCCGGTTCCGGGATTGCCGGGGATCGGTGTGATTGACAAGGATGAGCCCTACCGGGTGTCGGCGCAGGCCGCGATCTGGGAGGTGGCGGTGTTGAGACAGCTTTTGGTTCCTGGAATGACGGCTTGGGAATTCGAGGAAATCGGAACAATGTTGAGCTCTAAATTTGCCCAACCATTTTGGGCGGTCTACGAATCGGCCATTGAATACAGTCAGTGTGTTGAAAAAGGAAAGTGGAAGCCTGAGGGTCTCGAGATTTGCCGCAGAGCGAATATCTCGGCCGATCTTTCGGCGCGGAGGGCTTTCACGCCAGATGAACTGGTCTGCTATTTCAAGACAACGGAGGCCGCGTGTCTGCCGCATCAGCAAATGCGTCGGGCGGTCAGGCACTTCGTGCTCGGTGAGTGGGCAAGGGGTCTTACGGAGACGGTTGGGCTTATTCGAGCGGCTCCGCTCAACCCGATGCCATGGGGGGTGTTGCTTGTGGGCGCGACTTGTCCGGCAGTCTTCTCTTTGGTCCAGCGATACCGTCTGAGGCGCCGGCTTAAAGGCATCGCCCAGCGGTCCAGTTGAAGGCTGGATAAGCGAGGATTCCGGAGTTTTAGTTGTCCAAGATTAGATTTTTCCTTACAACAAGACCTCTGAGGGGCTTCAGGATGGGTTCGAGCGGACCTGGCCGCATTAGGCCGGCGTGCTCGCCAAGCGTCCGTCGCCGTCGTCAATATCTTCCATGTGTGGCATATTCGCCCTGATAGCCAAGAATGCGGCTCCGCCCGTTGGCGATTGGGATGCGGTCCTGAACTCCATCCGGCATCGCGGCCCTGATGGAGAGAATATTATTGCTCTCCCGGGATGCAGGCTCGGGCACGTTCGCCTGAGCATCATTGATCTGGATACCGGCGGTCAGCCGATGTCTTTCGATGACGGTCGGTATTGGATCACGTTTAACGGGGAGATATACAATTTCAGGGAGTTGCGGAATGAGCTCCTGTCGCTCGGCAGTTGCTTTGCCACCGCATCCGACACCGAGGTCATTCTTGCGGCCTATGCCAAATGGGGGCGCGCCTGCGTCGACCGGCTGCGCGGAATGTTTGCGTTTGCACTTTGGGACCGGCAGGAGAGCCGGCTGTTTTGCGCCCGGGATATTTTCGGGGAAAAACCCTTCTACTATGCGCTCGGACCAAAGGGGGAATTGGCCGTCGCCTCGGAAATAAGCGCGCTAATCGCGTCGCGAACGGTCGTCCCCCGGCTTTCGTTGGCCGCGGTCGACGCCTTTCTGGCGCTTGGTTATGTGCCGCCGGACCGAACAATCTACTCGAATGTTTCGACGCTTCCGCCGGGCCACGCGTTGGAGTGGTGTGACGGGGCACTGAAGACTTCCCGCTACTGGCAGCCGGCCGCGGCCACGCAGCCGATCGAGATGGGGGAGGCGGCCGAGAGGTTGGGCGAGCTCCTGAAGCAAAGTGTCGGGCGGCAGATGGTCTCCGATGTACCGGTGGGGGCTTTTCTGAGTGGCGGACTCGATTCCACTACGATTGTGGCCCTGATGCGGCAACAGGGCGGCCGGCCCATAAAAACGTTTTCGGTTGGATTCGGCGAGCACATCAACGAACTCCCTTATGCCCGAGCGGTCGCAAAAAAATATCACACCGAGCACTACGAGATAGACCTGGGCACGCCGTTGGTTGGAGAGATGCTCGAACGGATGGCGGTCGTTTTCGATGAGCCGTTTGCGGATACGTCCAATATTCCGACGTACTTGATTTCGGAGTTCGCCCGCCGGCATGTGAAGGTCGTCCTCACGGGTGATGGGGGCGACGAACTCTTCGGGGGCTATAGCTGGACATACCCGGCGCTCGTTAAGTCCGGGGAGGTTGCCCGCAGCACGGCCTGGTGGATCCTGCTGCGATCGGTGAGCCGACTGACCAATCACCGCTGGCCGGCGCTCTCGCTCTATTCAGCGGCCTGCGGGCTGGCAGCCCGTTCGCCCCACATGTGGGCGCGACAAGTCGCGCAACACATTCAAATCCGCCGGCCGAGCCGCCGGCGCCTGTGGGGCAGCCGTGCGAGGGAGGTCGAATCGTTTGAGCTGGGGGGGTATTACACACCGCCGGAGTGGGTGACGGGCGCAAACCGAGGGTTTTATTTCGACCTAACATCCTATCTTCCCGGCGATATCCTAGTAAAGGTCGACCGGGCGGCCATGGCGCATGGCTTAGAAACTCGGGCGCCGTTCCTAGATCGCGATCTCGCGGAATTCGCGCTGTCATTACCCGTGAACCTTAAGGTCGAAGGCCACGCCACGAAACGATTGCTACGCGAAACTTGTTCTGGGTATTGGCCAGATGAGCTGAAGAACCGGGAAAAGCAAGGCTTTGGTGTGCCACTTGGCGTATGGTTGGCACGACCAGACGTGCGGGCCTTGAGAGCCCGCATATTTTCAAGGCACTCCGCCCTGGTTGACCTGCTCCCCGGCCTCGGGCGTCGCTTTACTCTCCGCAATGACTATCAAACGTGGGTATTGCTCACGCTAGGGTTGTGGCTTGAAAAGCACCCGTCATTTTCTTGACCTCTTCTCCCCACGATCGGAGCGACGCTCCGCTGATTACCGCGCTCATGAGCGTGTACAATGGAGAGCGCTATCTTCGAGCGTCGATTGACTCGATTCTGCGGCAAACATTCAGTGACTTCGAATTTCTCATTGTGGATGACGGTTCCACCGACGGGTCCGCGGAGATTATCCGTTCCTATCAGGATTCCCGAATTAGGATCGTCACGAACGACCAGAACCTCGGGCTGACAAAGTCTCTGAATCGCGGGCTGGCTCTCTCGCGGGGAGAATATGTCGCCCGGCAGGATGCGGATGACATTTCCCTTCCCCACCGTTTCGAAAAGCAGCGGCAATATCTTCAGCGGAACACGGAGGTGCTTGTTCTGGGTACACAAGCCACGCACATCGATGCTGAGGGCCGCAAATTTTCAGCGCCAGGCTGGAAGTACGCAGAAAACGAAGTCTGCATTCGTTGGATTTGTATGTTCGAAAGCCCTTTCTTGCATACGTCCGTGATGATGCGGCGAGAACCACTTCTGCGGCGATTCGGCGGGTACAACGATTCATGCGTCACGAGCCAGGACTTCGAGCTTTGGACTCGCGTCGTCTATGATTCGGTTTGCCGGAATCTAAACGAGGAACTGGTATGTTTTCGCTCCCATCAGGCTTCCGTTTCGGCCAACTACACGTCCGCCAAGATCGAGCGAGTGGGCCAGATCTTTCATGAGGCAGCTCGCCGTGGTTTGGGCCAAGAGCCTCCACCCGACTGGGCAGGGTTATGGCTGAGGGCCAATAACCCGCATTTGTATGGCACCAAGCCCGATATCGGCCGCATTCGAGAAATCGTAGAATACATGCATCGACATTTCGCTTCCAATCACCATCTCCACGCGGGGGACCCGGAAATCGCCCAGCACATGCGCCGGATCCTTATGCGTATCGCCATGATATCAGTGAACTTCGACCGCCGTGAGTCGCTGACCCTCTTTTGCTCGGTCGGAGGACAAGACCTCCGGTTAGCCTGGTCTCTTTGGCCGAGATACTTTCTCCTCTTGGTGTTCGGAAACAGCCTGTGTGACCGGATCCGTCGCTGGCGTCGGCAGTGGAACGCGATCAAGATGTCAGCACTATGAGCATCAGATCAAATATTGTAAGCGTGCTACGCGCCATCTACCAGGGAACGCCCTGGCCGTGTGTGCGCCAGTTTTATTTCAGGCTGTTTTGCAATCTCGTTCGGGGAAGGAAGATCCGGGCCTCGATCGACGGCCTTTCCTTCGATCTCGATTTGGGCGAAACGGTGGACGTTAGCCTTTTCCTGCAGCAGTATGAAGTGGAGGTATCTGCCGCGATCGAAAAATACGGCCGTGCCGGGATGACAGCGCTGGACATCGGGGCCAATATCGGCGCGCACACCCTGCGCCTCGCAAAAAAGATTGGGCCGACCGGCACAGTTCACGCGTTCGAACCCACGGACTTCGCGTTTGAGAAGATGCAACGCAACCTCGAGTTGAACGCGATCACGAATGTGGTGCCGCACAAACTTGCCTTGTCGACGGACAATCTCCGGTCCCAGCGTATTCAGTACCGGTCGAGCTGGCCGACGAACGGGCTGGCGGTAGAGAAAGAGAGCGTGGTCGATTTTCAGCGGCTGGATGACGTGTTGAAGGAGCTTCGCACCGAAAAGGTAAGCTTGATCAAGCTTGATGTCGACGGCAACGAGTATTCCGTTCTGCGCGGCGGCGAAGCGATGCTGCGGCGGGACCAACCGATCATCCTCTTAGAGGTATGGGGACCCGATTTCACTGTCGATGAGACCAATCCCTTCGTCTTCCTCAAGACTCTGGGGTATCGCTTTTTTGATTTGCAGACCGAGGTGGAACTTCCGTCCGTCGAGAGTTTGCGAAGACGGGTTTCGGCCGGGAAAGAATTAATCGACCACTCCTTCAACGTTGTTGCCAAGCTGCACCTGCCATGAGAGACGTTCCAGTCCCGAGCGTTATGCCGATCGATCGCGAGGAGTGGGCGAAGGCCTTGCACCTCTCCAACTTTGTCAATACCTACTATCAATATAGAGATATCCAGTCGTGCGGGGCGGCGAAGAAAATATTGGTAGTCGGGCCAGGCCAGGGGTTAGATACGGCGGTTTTGCGGTGGCGTGGGTATGAGGTCACGACTTTCGACATCGATGACACCTTCAAGCCAGATATGATAGGGAGCGTCCATGACCTTTCCATGTTCACAGATGCGAGTTTCGATGTGATCACGGTATCGCACGTCCTGGAGCATCTGGCCGAACCCTATCTGGATCAATGTCTGGGCGAGCTGGCGCGGATCGGGAAATACTGCCTAGTCTACCTGCCGGTGGCGGGACGGCACTTTCAGTTTCGCATCAAGTTTGACGTAAAGGGAATCGATCTCTCCTGGCTTGTTGACCTCTTCAACATATTCCACAAACCGGATGGCATCACCGCCCGTTACTGTCAGCGGCAGCACTTCTGGGAAGTGGGGCGCCGTGGATTTCGGGTCGCCGACCTGCTCAGCCGCTTCGAGGTAAAATTTTCTGTAATTGGTCAATATAGGAATTCAGATTGGAATCCCAGTTACAACTTTGTTTTAAAAAGCAGGCAAAGTGACTAAAATAATTTATTCATTTAATAAGCGAGGCTTCGAAGCTGCGTACTGGGAAAAAGAGATAGCTGCGGCTTCAAATCAGAAATACAAGTTTATACCTTTTAATCATGACCCGTATTTAGATGTATCACTTTATTCAAGAGCTCAACTTCTTGACAACCTATTCTACGAAAAAAATCAAGGCCTAGTGAGACTATATTCTGATATTAAGAATCTAATCATAAAAGAAAAAGCTGAGGTCTTACTTGTTGACAACTGCTTTCCCTACCATCCGGAATTCTTAAAAGGAATAAGTATTTACAAAGTTTTGAGGACCAGCGATGGCCCAATTAGTGCTTATGATCGTGAATTTGCATACTTGCATGCTTATGACCATATTCTTTACCACAGTCCCGCCTATAGCAGAGATATGGGAATGGCAGAAAAGCTGGTCTACTGCGGGGCGAAAAGAATAGATTTTTGGCCACTTGCTTCTTTTGATGCGATTTCTGACTCATCAAAGACGGAGGCAGATATTCTATCTGGAGTTCGTGACATTGACGTTATATTTATCGGAGCGCTTCACTTAAACAAAATGCCACTTATTGCTGCCGTGAAAAAAGCACTCGGGAAAAAGTTACGACTCCATGGGTTGACAAGTTTGAAAAAGAATGCCTATTTTAATATAAAATATGGCTTTCCTGGGTGGATCAAGTCAGTTGCTTTTGCTGATTACGTCAAACTTTATCAAAGGGCTAAGATCGGCATCAATATACATAACAGAGGAGATTACACTGTTGGCAGTTATCGCCTTTTTGACCTTCCGGCGAATGGAGTCATGCAAATTTCCGATGGCGGAGAATATCTTAATAAATTCTTTTCAGTTGGAGAGGAAGTTGTTGCATACAAAAACTCGGAAGAACTGATCGCAAGAGTTAAATATTATCTTACCCATGACAAGGAACGTGAAGAAATCGCCCTAAATGGATTCAAGCGCGCGCGTAGAGATTATAATATTAAAAGCATGTTAATTAAGGCTGGAGATATAGTCACAAGAAGAATAAGAAAACCTTAAGCTGTTCAATGTGCATATTTCCAAAAAACCGAAAAAGTTATTATATACTTCTCGGTTGTATATTAATTGCAGGATTATTTCTCTGGGGGATTGATGAGAATGCAAGATACGTCGCAGCACCTATAATCGTGGCATCTGGAGGCTCAATTTTATTCTTCCTAAGGCTGACAGAGTTTCGCAAAGCATTTCCTTTGGGAGATCTTGGCGCTATTTCGGTCTTGGCTCTGCTTTGTTATACTATTATCCCGCCTATTCAATATTTACTTTCAGACATGACGTATGCAGAGTCAAGTGCGCGGCAGTTGTTTTTCCTCGCGCCCTCGGCGCATGAAATCGGTGCGTTTACATGGTGGTATGTGTTATATCTTTTAAGCTTTCTGATAAGTTATCTGCTGTTTTTACCTAACCATGAGAAGCTGATAAAAACTCCGCGCCTGCCGGAGAATCGCTTTGTTCTGGCCTTTCTTATTCTTTTTTGCGTTTTTTCCTCTTTTCTGATAGTTGTAAGTTTATCACTGGGCTTAGAAACAGCTCCAGTCTACGGTTCTGAAAGCATGTATATTGCATATGAAGCTATGTCTTCACTTCCGCTCATTCTTCGGCAGGTGCACGGACTGATAGTATCGAACGGGATAATGCTTATAGTTCAAATAAGTCTCATGTTAGTGCTGTACCTCAAATGGGAAAAAAAAGCCTACCGTTATATCTTACTTCTTTGGCTTTTTCTTTTATTGATAACAAACATTCTTTTTATGGGGAACCGAACAACGTTTATTCTAATCTTCATGGCTTCGATTCTTATGTACAACCAATTCGTAAAGCCTTTGAGCTTTAAAAAAGCCCTAACCCTTGCTTTATTTCTATTATGCATATTCTTAATGATTGGAATAATGCGGGGGGGAATCGACTTAGCTGCAAATGTACAAAATCTTGAAATTAACGAAGTAAGTGATAATCTTTTATTTAATCAAGCCAACGAATTTCAAGTTCTTTTTGGGGGAAATTATGATCTGCTATGGATGAAAGAGGCTGGCCGATTACAGGATGCGCCAACCCAACTTACATGTTATGACTTAGTTATGCTTGTCCCACAGCAATTCTTGCCTTTTGAAAAAATAAACATCCAGACGTGGTACCTTAATCAATCAATGTGTCCGAGTTATTTTATGTTTAATCCGATTTCGCAAGCAATTATTGGTTTTGGTTGGGTAGAGCTAGTTCTACGTGGATGCTTGCTTGGCTTCATCCTGGCAAAGCTTAGGAGTTGGTATGTGAAACATTCTGCCAGTTTTTGGGTAACATTGTTCTATTTTTATATTGCTGTTATTTCTTATTATTCAATTCGTGGAACGGCAATCTATGTATTGCTGGCCTCAATTTTATACCGCTTTATTCCGTTTTATGTTCTTATCTCGATTATGACTGGATTCGGACGCAGGCATTCTAAGCAATGCGCTGTTTCATCGCCCTCTGTCTGTAATTAAATTTTCCGCTAGCAGCACGTTTCCCATTGAAAAGTATTATGGGATGATTTTAATGCAAGAATTCTTCGTCCAACGAAGTCAATCTTGACGCTCATCAATTTTATTAGGTTCGAGGATTAATTCATGCAAGTTAAACTGGCAACTTATCTGAAGGGACTGGCTACGTATCTTCCTGGGGCTAGGAAATACTTTTGCTCGAGTTCGGGTGGAACTGTGTCGGCAAGGTATTGTTATGCAGTTTGGATGAGGCATCAGGTTATGGCGTATCAGGCTGGTCTGAAACACATTGATAGCATTGCTGAACTGGGACCAGGAGATTCCTTGGGCATCGGATTGTGCGCAATTTTGAGTGGTTGTAAAACATACTACGGACTGGATGCAAAAGCTCATGCTAATACTGAACGCAACAGAACGATTCTTGATGAACTGGTTGTTCTATTTAGACGTCGGGAGCCAATTCCTGACATAAAAGAATTTCCAAATGTTTCCCCAGTTTTAGAAGATTACTCTTTCCCGAGCTATATTCTGACGGAGGAAATGCTAAATAAGTCTCTTCATTCTGATAGAATTTTGGCAATACATAAGGCGTTGATTGATCCGCAATCCGTAACTGCTGTTCATATTTCATATATCGCTCCATGGCAGCAAGCCTCGCTGGATGGATCGGAAGGGGGACTCGATATGGTTTTTTCCCAAGCGGTAATGGAGCATGTCGAGAAAGTATACGAAACCTATAGCTCACTAAATAGATTTTTGCGACCAGGCGGCTTAATGTCACATGCGATTGATTATAAATCGCACGGCTATACTCGTGACTGGAATGGACACTGGACACTTTCTGAATTCGCCTGGCGAATCCTAAAGGGCAATAGACCCTATCTGATAAATCGCCTTGCCCACTCCGACCATATTGAGGCCTTGGGAAAATCCGGGTTTCAAATTATCAGCGAAATCAAAAAGAGGGGCCAAATTCTCCCGCGGGAGAGTCTGGCAATCAAATTCCTAAGTTTGGCTGAGGATGACTTAAGAACTTCCGGTGCCTTTATTCAAGTATTGAAGCCTTTGGCATGCTTGGCGAACGGCCTCTGATGCGTATTCTTCATCTCCTTCCGCATCTCTCAAGGGGGGGGGCCGAGCGGCAATTCAGCTACTTAGCGCAGGAGCAAATCAAATTAGGCCAAGAAGTGCACGTCGCCTATCTTTATGATGACTCGCCACGACCTGATCTGCAGAATATTTCCCTAAATCAGCTTAAATCAAGTGGCAATCATGATCCGTATTTGCTCTGGCAGCTAATTCGCCTTATCAGAAAGATAAATCCGGACATAGTCCAAACATGGATCACGCAAATGGATATTCTTGGAGGCGTTGCGGCAAGAATAACCGGTGTGCCCTGGATATTACGCGAACCGAGTTCCGCCATGGCTTATCCCTCCAGCTGGAAGAACGGCTTGAGGATTTTCATCGGTTCCTCCGCTAATGCAATTATTTCCAATTCATTATGTGGCAAAAAATATTGGCAAAACAAAAAACTACATTGCGAGCTGCAAGTAATTCGAAATGGATTGCCACTTTATGATATTGACCGGGAGGTAGCCAACTTGCCTCTAAACATAACTGGGCAGGATTGCCCAATTGTTCTTTGCGTTGGAAGGTTGGAGTCAAATTTCAGTGGCAAAAAAAACCTATCTCTCTTTATGCAGGTTCTGGCGTCTACTAAAGAAAAACATAATATCTTTGGAATTATATGTGGTACAGGATCAAAGCGGAACGAATTAGAGAAGTTGGCCCATAAACTTGGAATACATGAAAATCTTGTTTTCACTGGGGTTTTATCAGTTAAATCAATTTGGGCATTGATGAAAAAAGCAGCGGTATATGTGTCGTTAAGCTCCTTTGAAGGATGTCCTAATACAGTGATGGAGGCCATGGCATGTGGATGTCCGCTTGTGATATCGGATATTCCTGCGCATCGAGAAATTCTTGATGAGAGTTCTGCGATTTTTGTAGATCCCTCCGACATTCCACAAACGACTATCGCTATCCTTGACGTGCTGCAAAATACAGTGGAATCAAAGAAGCGGACCCTAATCGCAAGAAGAATAGCGGAGAGTTGGACGATAAAAAAAATGGCCGCCGAATATCAAAAGGTGTATCGAAGAGTCCTGACTAAATAAGTCATCAGTTCTATGTGCGGAATTGTAGGAATAGCCTCGCAAACTCCAATAGGCCGGAGGGATTGGTTGGCGGCCGGACGTGATGCCATGACACATCGCGGGCCGGATGATGCGGGCGAATGGTGGTCAGCGGACGGACGCGTCGGCCTAGCTCATCGGCGACTATCCATCATTGATCTGTCGTCTGCCGGGCATCAGCCCATGCACGATAAATCGGGCGAGCTGAGCATTGTGTTTAACGGAGAGATTTATAATTATCAGGAATTACGCGTCCAACTCATAACCAAAGGTTACACCTTTCGCTCTCATTCTGACACCGAAGTTATTCTGGCTGCCTACCGCGAATGGGGAACCGAGTGCCTGTCCCACTTGAATGGCATGTTTGCCCTCGCGCTATTTGACGCACGGCAACAAACAGTATTTCTGGCCCGGGACCGAGCTGGCGAAAAGCCGCTATTTTATCACCAGACAAGCGGTGAATTGCGTTTTGCCTCGGAACTGAAAGCGTTGTTGTCCGACCCTACCCTGCCGCGGCGAATTGAATCTGAGGCGATGGATTGTTACTTGGCTACGGGGTATGTGCTTGGAGAGCGTTGCATCCTGCGAGACTTCAACAAACTGCGGCCAGCACACGCGATATTGTTTCATCTGAATAATGGTGCGTGCAAAGTGTGGAGATACTGGCAACCGCCGCAGTTAGGCGGCTCAGCTGGTCCCGTGGACGAAGTCGCACTTCTTGATGAGCTTGAAGATCTATTGCAAGAGTCGGTACACCGACAATTGGCGGCAGATGTGCCTTGCGGAGTTCTACTAAGTGGAGGAGTGGACTCAAGTCTGGTGACCGCTATGGCCGCGCGGTTATCCAGCAAGGTAAGGACATTTACTATTAGATTCCCTGGACACAAGATGCATGACGAAACCAACCATGCTCGACTGATTGCGCAGCATTTTGACACCGAACATTTTGAGCTTGAGGGAGTGCCTGCGACAGCTGATCTAATGCCGCTTCTGGCCCGTCAGTTCGATGAACCGGTGGCTGATTCCTCAATGATCCCAACGTATTTAGTCAGTCAATTAGTGCGTCAGCACTGCACGGTGGCGTTGGGGGGCGACGGTGGAGATGAGCTATTTGGCGGATATCATCATTACAGCCGTATGCTGTGGATGCAAAGACACCTGGGGCTGATTCCATACATATGCCGTCGGGCAGTGGCGCATGCAGCAGAACGAATTTTACCGGTCGGCCTGAGGGGCCGAAATTATTTGCAGGGTCTTGGGGTGGATCTACAAAGCAGCGTGCCTGCTGTTATGGGTCCGTTTGATCCAACCACCCGCCGGCACCTTATGTCACCGCAAAAAGATTGGAAGACGGCAGCCGAAAGTATCGTCCAGATTCGGATAGGATTTGATTCAAGTCTTCTGCAACGTGCTACTCGCACGGATTTTGTGAGCTACCTTCCGGAAGACATTCTGGTAAAAGTAGACCGCGCAAGCATGCTCAACTCTTTGGAGGTGCGAGCACCCTTCTTGGATTATCGCCTAATCGAGTTCGCCTTTGGTAAAGTGCCGTCCGACTTAAAGGCGACGCCCAGAAAAAAGAAAATCCTACTTAAACGCTTAGCTCAGCGCGTGCTGCCTTCAGAGTTTGACCACCAACGCAAGCAAGGCTTTGCAATTCCGCTGAAAGAGTGGTTGAAAGGTGGCGCTTTTCGCTCTTTGTTTTATGAAGTGCTGCGCGACCCGCAATGTAGCTTTGGCAGACAAGCAGTTGAGGGGTTGCTGAGTGGACAAGAAAAGGGGCGTAGCAACGGCGAGCGCCTGTTTACGTTAGTACTGTTTGAATTATGGCGACGTGAATATAGGGTTAGTTTTTAATGCTACTGCACACTGATTGTGAAAACTGAGTTATTAGATCGACTAGATTGGAAAATATATCGCACGTGCTTGGCCAGCCCCCGGCTGCAGAACTAAATTTACGAGCGGTCCCTGTTATATCTGCTTGAGGTCTTGTTGACTTTGTATAGTCGGCATAAAAGATAGCCGCCTTCCGTTGATGCCTGACGATAAGAGCATGAAAAATGTGGAAGTTTTCGGCCGCGGTAGTTATGTCGGCAGGGGTGCGAAGTAAGGAAGTTCTACTATCTACTATTCTCGCCGAGCTAGGATGTGGCCATGAAAATTCTATACGCAGTTCATGGGTACAAGCCTGCATATCGACTTGGCGGACCAATACATACGGTATCCGCGCTGGCGGAGCGGCTGGTGCGTCTGGGACACGAGGTAATCGTTTTCACGACAAATTCTAATTTGGATGAAGATTTGGATGTGCCGACGGATCAACCCATTGATGTTGAGGGGGTGCAGGTCTGGTATTTCAAGCACGAGGAACCGATTAAGAGGTGGTTGCCATTTATTCCATATTTAGCCAAATCTATAGGCTTCTTATATGCGCCGGCTATGAGAGCCCAACTTGATCGGATCGTTCCTTCTGTCGATTTGGTGCATACACAAATGCCTTATGTCTATCCAACTTACGCAGCTGGTTGGGCGGCTATACGCCACCATAAGCCATTATTTTGTCATCAGCGCGGTGTTTTTGATCCAGAAAGACTTAAATTTCGCAGCCTTAAAAAAGGGCTTTATATTAGAGTTGTCGAGCGGCCTATCATGCGCAGGGCCAATACGCTCATTGCCTTGACAGAGGCAGAAGTGCGCAGTTATCGAGCCTTGGGCGTACAGACCCACTGCCAAATCATTCCTAACGGTGTTGAGATTGCTAAACCTGAACGATGCGGTGATAGCACATGCAGTGCTTGGGGGATTAAATCTGATGATTTAGTGATTCTCTTCATGGGGCGGCTACATCCAACAAAGGGAGCCGACCGGTTGATCCGTGCATTTATGAAGATTCAACGGCAGTTTCCTCATGCCAAACTGGTCATGGCTGGACCCGATGAGTTCGGCATTCTTGAGAAGTTTCAGGCAGAAATCAAGGAGTCGGGGCTGCAGAAGCGAGTAATATTCACCGGGATGGTGACGGGTGACGTGAAGCAGGACTTACTTGAGAGATCTAATTTATTCTGTCTGCCTTCAGATGCCGAGGGTTTTTCGATGGCAGTTCTGGAGGCGTTAGCAAATTCAACACCTGTTTTGCTGTCACCGGGGTGCCACTTTCCAGAGGTCGAGACCTCTGGCATAGGCCGCATCGTTTCGGCAGAGGCAGGTGCTATGGCAAAGGCGATGGGCGAATTACTCAAAGACAAACACGCATTGGAAGAAATGGGGCGAAAAGGGAGGGAATTTGTAGTCCGCCACTATTCATGGGATACAATCGTTAATAAAATGGAAAATGTCTATTACGCAGGGATTAAGCGGCACTTGAGCCGAAAAGGTTAATGGGGTTACTATGAAAGTATTAATCACGGGTAGTTCGGGGTTTATTGGTTCGGCTGTTGTTAATGATCTCAAGCGACAAGGGATGACCAGTATTGGCGTCGATTTAGCTGCCCCGCGAGCTGGGTCAAAGCCAGATGTATTCCATAGGGTCGACATGTGTGACGCGACCGGTCTTCGGAATGTCATTCAAGCGGCAGGGGTACAAGCCGTGATTCACTTGGCAGCCACTCATGATCTAACTGATATGAGTAATGAAAGGATTGGACTGACTGCTTACCATACGAATACCGACGGGACGAAAAACCTGCTTGATGCTCTTAGTGAGATGCGTGGAATTAAGCGAGTCATCTTTACCTCAACACAATTAATTAGCAATATTGGTCATCAGGTGGCCACTTTGGATGAGGCTAGGCCAGATACATTTTACGGGAGGAGCAAGTTGATTGGCGAGAGAATGATACATGCTTATGAAAAAAAAGCCTACTCTTGGGTAATTGTCAGGCCTACCACGGTATGGGGACCGGGGATGATGACGCACTACCGGCGATTCATCGGTTATATCGAGAAAGGTTGGTATTTTCATATAACAGACAGGCCTCTTTATAAAAGCTACGGATATATTGACAATGTTGCCCATGAATACGTAAGTCTGCTGCTGGCACAGAATGAGGATGTTAACAGAAAGACATTCTACCTTGCTGATTATGATCCGATGTCACTCCGTGACTATGCCAACGAGCTGGGTAATTGTTTAGGGGCGCGTCCGATCCGGACTTTGCCGCTTGGATTGTGTAAATTCATGGCAGTGTTGGGTGATTTACTAGCCAGAGCTGGCTTCCAGCGTTTTCCATACACAAGTTTTAGAGTCAAAAACATTTTGAATGAATATGTTTACCAGCTAGGAGAAACCCAACGCGTGTGTGGGCCATTGCCAGTAAATTTTAGAGAAGGCGTAGTTCAGACCGTAAAGTGGTACAGGAATTCGCGCAAGAACAGGGGTGAGGAGGATTCGGGACGGATTCCTTTGGGATGAGACATTTCCTAACCGATCGAGAGTTTGATTTGTGAAAATAAGTATCATCACAGTATGCTATAACTCGGCAACAACGATTACGGACACTCTGTGCTCAGTGGTTGATCAATCGTATGGCGATATTGAGCATATCGTTGTCGATGGTGGATCAAGCGATGGCACAATCGATCTAGTAAAGCAGTACGGCAAGCGCGTCATGAAATTTGTAACTGGACCAGATGGCGGAATCTACGACGCAATGAATAAAGGACTCAGGTTAGCCACAGGTGATTATGTGGCTTACCTTAATTCAGATGATTTTTATTTTGGCAAAACAGTGGTTCAACAAGTTGCCAAAGCAATTCATGAGACCAATGCCGATGCTATCTATGGAGACCTGTCGTATGTAAAACGCAATGACCCAAAAATACGTGTCCGATATTGGAAAAGTCAGATGTTTCAACCGGGATCATTTGCGCAAGGTTTTGCTCCGCCACACCCAACTTTCTTCATGAAACGTAATATCCTCGATGAGCTTGGCGGCTTTGATCTTTCATATACATTGGCAGCGGATTTTGATCTAATGTTTCGGACTCTGGAGATAAAAAAATATACTTCAACATACATACCGCTTGAACTCACCCGCATGCGGACTGGTGGGGCCACTAATATCTCTATTAAAAGCATCATCCGTCAAAATAAGGAAATCCTGAGATCTCTTCGTACCCACGGTACGAGCGTTTCAACCGCTGGTTTTATCGCAAGAAAATTACTTTCTCGTATTCGGCAGAGATATTTGAGGCCGACCGCCTCCTAGCTGTGAGCTTGGGATAATTAGTTTCAGACAATGCGTGTCCTAGTCACTGGCTCCACTGGTTTCGTGGGTAGAGCTCTTATGCCTACACTTACAGGCCGAGGACATGAATCCCGCGAAGCAGTGCGCCATCTTAAAGAAAAACCGGATGGGAGATTAAGTTCGTTTGTCGTTGGCAACATTGACGGCACAACAGTCTGGTCTAAGGCACTTCAAAGTGCAGAGGCTGTAATCCACCTTGCTGCGCGGGTTCATGTCATGCGTGAATCTGCAGGCGACCCACTGGCTGAATTTCGCCGTTTGAACATCGAGGGCACGCTCCGCCTAGCCCGCCAGGCTGCTGAAGCTGGAGTGCGGAGATTTATCTTTCTGAGCACCATTGGAGTGAATGGTAACTCAACATTGCATGGAAAAGTATTCATGCCAACCGATACTCCCTCTCCGCACGATCCGTACAGTATGAGTAAGTATGAGGCGGAAATCGGACTTCATTCTATCGCTCGGTCAACTGGGATGGAGGTAGTCATCATCCGGCCTCCTCTGGTTTATGGTGCCAACGCTCCTGGTAACTTCGGAAAGCTTACGCGTTTGATTGCCAAGAGCCTCCCTCTTCCGCTTGGTTCAATCGACAATCTTCGCAGTTTTGTGGGCATTGACAACTTGGTGGATTTTATTGTGACGTGTCTTGAGCACCCTGCGGCCGCGAATGAAACATTCATGGTGAGCGACGGCGAAGATCTCTCCACGCCAGATTTAATTCGGAGAATGGCCCGCGCCATGAATCGACCTGCGCGTTTACTGCCAGTTCCACTGTGGGCTTTGCAGGCGGGGGCTTCGTTGCTGGGCAAGGGTGATGCAGTGCAGCGCTTGTGCGGTAATTTGCAGGTCGATATTTCGAAGGCACGGAGTTTGTTGGGTTGGGTGCCGCCTGTGTCTGTAGACGAGGGGTTGAGGAGGGCGGTGGGTGGTGGTTAGGGATTGGGAATTAGTGATTGGGGATTGGGGAGCGGTGAGTGGTGGTTGGTGACTAGAGATTGGTTATTGGGGAAGTTTTTCTCACGCAAAGGTCGCAAAGGGTGCGGATTAGTGACCAGAGATTTGTTAGTGGGGAGTGGGGATTGGTTATTGGGGAGTAGTTAGTGGGGAGTGGTTCCCGCGCTTGCGGGACGCGCTTACGCGCGGATTAGAGAAATAGAGGAAGATTGGCTTAGGACTAAGCACTGATGGATGTGCGATAGTAAGTCAGTAAAACTTTATGAAACGAATCTTCGATCTGCTGGCGGCGCTAGGGTTGATCCTGACCCTTGCCCCGCTTTTTCTTTTAGTGGTGCTGGCGGTCAGGCTGACTTCGGTTGGACCGGTGCTATTCCGTACTCAGCGAGTTGGCAAAGGCAACAAACTGTTTACGATGTATAAGTTCCGCACGATGCGGATAGATACCCCGCAGGTGGCAACCCATCTCTTAAAGGAACCCGATCAATTTCTTACTCCGATTGGAAAATTTCTTCGCCGTACGAGCCTCGATGAACTGCCCCAGTTGATCAATGTTCTGCGCGGCGAAATGTCGCTAGTTGGGCCTAGGCCCGCCCTGTTCAATCAGGATGACTTGATTGCCTTACGCACCGCTGGAGGGGTACATCAACTTACACCAGGAGTTACCGGTTGGGCGCAGGTGAACGGACGGGACGAGCTACCGATTCCAGAAAAAGTGAAGCTTGATGAGTGGTATCTGAAGAACCGAAGCCTCTGGCTGGATCTCAAAATACTCGGAATGACAGTTTTCAAAGTGATACGGAAAGAAGGGGTGGTGCATTAGGAGAGTGGTGAGTGGGGGTTGGTGAATGGTGATTGGGGATTGGGGGTTGGGAAGTTTTTCTCACGCAAAGGTCGCAAAGGGCGCGAAGGAGTGGTGGTTGGGCCCCGCGGGTGCGGGACGCGCTCACGCGCGGATTGGTGGTTAGTGAGTGGTGATTAGCGATTGGTTATTAGTGGTTGGGAAGTTTCTACTCACGTCCCGCATTCCCGGGACGCGCTTACGCGCGCAAAGGTCGCAAAGCCCCGACCGAGTCGGGGCAGGTATGGGGTAGGGACGCAAGGAAAGGATTAAAAGGAGTGCGACCATTCCGCAGGTTAATGCGGAATAGACTTGACCATTCCGCATTATTGTGATTAATGGAATGATGAAAGCTTATCCTAGAATCTACACCGAAATTATTCGGGAGCATCTGGCTGAAAATCGCCAGATGGCGTTCGTCTCGGGACCGCGACAGGTGGGCAAGACCACCGTCTGTCGAGAACTAGCCACGACCTATTTTAATTGGGACGATCAGGATTCGCGTGCCCTGATTCTGAAGGGCCCTGCCGAAATTGCGCAGGTTGCCGGGCTTCAAAAAATCCGAACGGCGAAGCCAGTCCTGGCTTTCGATGAGTTGCATCGTTATTCACGCTGGAAAAACTTCCTCAAGGGCTTCTTGACCTTTATGGAACCCAAGCGAAAATTGTGGTGACCGGCTCCTCGAGACTGGATGTCTTCAAGCGTGGAGGTGACAGTCTAATGGGGAGATATTTTTCCTATCGCATGCACCCCTTCAGCGTGGCGGAACTGGCCCGCCCGATTTTGAGAAGGGAACTCACAGCTTCACCGAGCGAGTTACGTGAAAATGAATGGTCGGCGCTGTGGACGTATGGCGGATTTCCAGAGCCGTTTGTCCGAAGAGATGCACGCTTCTCTAGGAGGTGGCATAGTCTGAGAGAAACGCAGTTGCTGCGGGAGGACGTGCGTGAAATGACGCGGATTCAGGAGATCGATCAGTTGATCGCCCTGGCAACCGTGCTTGCGGAACGATCGAGCGATCAAGTGGTTTATGCGTCCTTAGCCAAGCAGGTGAGGGTCAGCGAGAATACGGTCAGAGCTTGGGTGGGGGCGCTTGCCGCTCTGCATCTCGGGTTCTTAGTTAGACCGTGGCACCGGAATGTGTCACGGGCGATTCGCAAGGAGCCAAAATGGTTTTGCAGGGACTGGTCGATGATTGGGGATGTCGGCAAACGAGCGGAAACGTTTGTGGCCTGCCATCTCTTGAAGGCGGTGGAGGGGTGGACAGATTTGGGTTTAGGAAAATTTGATTTGCACTACATCCGCGACAAGCAGAAGCGCGAAGTGGATTTTCTGGTCACAAAGAATCATCAACCCTGGTTTTTAGTTGAAGTGAAAAATGCGGAGTCACGGCTTTCGCCCGCGCTGGCTCTGATGCAGAGCCAGACGGGGGTTCAACATGCATTTCAGGTGGTGATCGAAGAGCCCTACGTTGCGGCGGACTGTTTTCAGCAAAAGATGCCGATGGTCGTCCCCGCTCGGACGTTTTTAAGCCAACTATTGTAATCAAGCCAAGAGCATAGTTATTTATGACTAGTGATTAGGGATTGGGGATTAGAGATTGGAGATTAGTGATTGGTTATTTGAGAGTGGTGAATGGTCGTTGGGGAAGAGATAAACCATGAGTGAAGAAAGAATTATTAGGTCGTTTGAAGACCTTGATTGCTGGAAGCTGGCAAGGGAAGTAAGAGAATTTGTTCGGCAAATTGTCGGGGGGTTGCCGAAAGAGGAAAAATATCGACTTGGAGATCAATTGACGAGGGCGTCGCGATCCATCACCGCAAATATTGCCGAGGGTTATGGCAGGTTCCACTACCTCGATTCCTCCAAGTTTTTCAGTAATGCGCGCGGCTCGACCTACGAGGTTCTTGACCACCTGATTACTGCTGCCGATGAGGGGCTAATTGATTCCAAGGTATTGGAACAGGCCCGAAGGCTTCTTGAATCCGCAATCAAACTAAATAACGGCTATACAAAATATCTCAAAACCCGTGCAAAATCCGCAAGCTAGGTCGTGGTGAGTGGGGGTTGGGGATTGGTGAATTGTGATTGGGGAGTGGGGATTAGGCCCCGCAGTTGCGGCCCCGACGCCGGTCGGGGTAGAGACGCAGACGTGCGGATTGGTGAGTGGTGGCGGGAATGGATAAAAAAATTGTTATAAGTTGACAACAAGGTACTTATGGTAATAGAGGGCGAAACGCAACCTTTTACCTTTTGATTGCTTAATAAATCAAGAATGACGATGATAGAAGGGCTATGTTTGTGTGGAATAAATTAACCCGAATCCTACTACTTCAACTGCTTTATGGAGCTGTGTTGGTGGCTTCACTTTATGCGGCGTTTCAGCTGAGGTTCGACTTCTATCCCGCGCCCTACATGGATCGGTTCCGGTTGGGATTGGTAATTAGCTTAGGGATGACCCTCCCCCTCCTTTGGCTCTTTGGACAGTTCCGAACTCTTCTATCCTACTTTGGAGTTCCCGATGCGCAAAAGATTCTTATGGCAACCGCTTTGTCGAATGTGGGACTGCTGGCCACCCAATATGCAAATCTAGGGCTTCTCACTCCGCCTCGCGGCGTGGTGGTGCTTAACTTTGTTTTTTCGACAGTTGGACTGATTGCCGCTCGATTGACGATTCGAATCCTTCGCGAGCGGATGCAGGGAAAATCTGGATCGGACCGACCCAAAAAGCGGATCGCGATTTATGGGGCAGGTACAGCTGGAGCGGCGCTGGTGGAGGAGCTAATGGCACGACCCAATTTGCGAATGGATGTCTGTGCGATCTATGACGACGACAGGCGAAAAACCCAAACCAGAATTCATGGGGTGCCTATTCTTGGTGATTTAGCTCAGCTTCGCAAAGGTGGAGATGGGTTGCGATTGGATGAAGTTATCCTAGCAATGCCTACGGCCGATCCTACCCGAACCCGTGCGGTGGTGGCTCAGTGTCGGCGCATGAATCTTCCCGTTCGAACGATTCCTACGATTCACCACGTAGTGAATGGTCACCTGCATCTCGATCGGATCAAGCCGGTGGAGTTTGAAGATCTGCTAGCTCGGGAGTCGGTAGAGATTGAGGGTCCAGCGATCTCTGGTTGGGTTACTGGACGAAATGTTCTGGTGACAGGCGCAGGTGGCACCATCGGGGCGGAGTTGGCCCGGCAGGTTTGGGGTTGTCATCCCAAGAGCCTGATCCTGATCGAAAGAAGCGAGCCCGCCCTGTTTGAGATTGAGCAGGAGTTGAGGGAGGACGGTGCGGGTAGCGAGGTGCAGTCGATTGTGGCTGACGTGGGGGAGGAGAAGCGGATGGAGACGATCTTTGGCCAGCAGAAACCGGATCTGGTTCTGCATGCGGCGGCGCATAAGCACGTGCCCCTGATGGAGCAGCAGGTGGGAGAGGCATTGACGAACAACTCCCTCAAGACGGTGGGCTTGGCACGAATTGCGGCCAAACATGGGACGAAGGAGTTTGTCATGATTTCGACCGACAAGGCGATCAACCCAACAAATGTGATGGGAGCGAGTAAGCGCCTGGCTGAAATCGGTCTCCAGATTCTGCAAAAGCAAACCTCGGGGATGAAAATTATATCGGTTCGCTTTGGCAACGTATTGGGGTCGTCGGGCAGTGTGATTCCGACCTTTCGCAAGCAAATTGCGGCTGGGGGACCGGTAACGGTGACCCACCCTGAGGTAACACGATATTTTATGAGTGTGGCAGAAGCGGTGGGGCTGGTGTTAACTGCGGCAAAGTCGGGTCAGGGAGGGGACATTTTTGTTTTGGACATGGGCAAGCCGGTGAAAATTGAAGAGATGGCCAGGCAGTTGATCGAGCTTAGCGGATTTGAAGTCGGCCGGGAGATCGAGATTCGATACACGGGCCTGCGACCTGGGGAAAAGCTGTATGAGGAGCTGAGTCACAATGAGGAGACAAACGAAAATACAGAGCATCCGAAAATCTGGCGGCTTAAGCCTAATTCTAATAGCCAGCATGAGGAGTCTGATTTCAAGCGGTCGCTCGACTCGATCATTGATGAGGCGGCGAAGGGAAATATCTCGCAGGCGAAGCAGCGAATCAAGGAGCTGGTGCCGGAATATCAGCCGTGGTTGGGGTAAAACGCAACGCGGCATGTCCATGCCAAAGAAGATTAGGATTAAGTGTGAGATGAAGAGCCGAATGGTCGTTGAGGAACAGAAAAGATGCGGAGCGGCGAACTATAATAAAAAAATAAAGCGATTTAGAATAGGTCATTTATCACTTACCCCACAGACATGACTGCGGTCACCGTATCCTCCAAATATCAGATTGTGATTCCCCGTGAAGCTAGGCGAAAATTGGGCATCACTTCGGGCACCCGCCTTCAGGCGATCGAGGAACCGCCGGGGCTTCGGTTAGTGAAAGAGCTGACGCTGGAGGAAATTCCCGGCTTGCTGAAAGGGCTTCCCGTTCACGATGACGCGATTCGGGGGGAGGAGGACCGGTTCATTCCATGACGATTGTTTTGGACAGCTCGGGATGGATTGAGCTACGGAGCGGATCCTCCCGTGCAAAGTTGTATCAACCAGCGCAGGGCTGGAAGATTGGTGGTGCCGGCCATCGTCCTTTATGAAGTGGGACAGTACACTCTAACCTAGGGAGATGAATCAGCCATGGAACTGGCCCTGAGGGCACTTTCTCGTTTTGAATTTATCCCTATGGATGAGACCCCCGCAGATTCCGCTGCCCGTTTGGCACGCCAGCATAAGTTTTCTATGGCGGATGCTTTTGTCTTTGCGACTTCCCAATCTGTGCGGGGCGAATTATGGACTCAGGATCGCCATTTTGCCACGCTTCCTGGGGTGAAATATTTTCGAAAATAGACAGTCGTCGGTGACTAAGAGAAGATTTTATTGGATGATGATGAGGATAAAAAAGTTGTAGCGAGTAGCCTTTCTTAAAAGTAAGTACCAAAATGCAAATGCCAGATCGTAGCATGACAAAACGTTTGGGATATCTCCTTTGGCCACTGGGCGTGGGGATGTTGACGGGCTGGGTGTGTCTGTATCTGTTCCTGGTTTATGTGCTGACGCATGGAGGAAAAATACAGGGATGGCATTCGTTGGTGTGGGTACCTGCGACGTTCCTAGGGACGTGGATTGTTGCAAGAGGACAGAGAGCAGGGGGCATGGGGCAGATGTCGGAGGGCGGAGGACGGAAAACGGAGGGTGAAGGGCAGAAGACGGAGGATGGAGCTCGGAGTAGAGTGAGCATCCGCCATCTGGCATCTGGTCTCTGGCATCGAATTCGAATTTCTGGGGCCTTAACATGCTTGGCACTAATCCTCCCTCTTACTTTCAGCTGGGTGCTGGGTCATTTCACTGATTTCAGCTGGGATGGGATGACCTCGCGGGGGATTACCGTCCGAAACTTAATGAAGGGGGACCCGTCGCTCAGTACGTACCCCTTCGGGCACGTTCTGGCTGGGTTCCTATCCCATGTCACCAGCAATTGGCAGGCAGGCAAGGGGATCAATCTGACTCTCATCTGGATCTCTTTCTGTTTTGTTTTTCCGACGCTACAGCTTCTCAACTTTTCAGGCTGGCGGTTGTGGTTTCTATCCACGGTCACGGCCTTAAATCCTGTTGCGGTGTACCAGATCTCCTGCTTCCAGATCGATGGCCACGTGGCCTCACTGATTACCTGCCTACTTTTTTCAATGTTGAGAATTCTGGTGTCGGGATCCATCCGACTAGACGGGGTGCTGGCGCTGTTGGCAGCTTTTGTGAGTGCCGCTGCATGTAAGACCTCCGGCGTGTTTTATGCCATTATCATCGATGGAATCTTTCTCCTTTTCCTCGCAGGAACCAGCCGAAGCTGGAAAAAAGTCCTCCTTCTTTTTGGGGTCGCACTCGCTGTCAATTGGCCCTTGGGAGTTTATATCCGCTCGATCGGGCAATACGCCCCGATCGATTTAAAGTATCTAGAATCAGCGACGAAAATTGAAACTTCAGGATATGGTGTGGGAGGCGGTGCTGGCCATATCGAAGATCTTAAAAACATGAATCGGATTCAGCGGTTTTCCAGCAGCGCGTTTGCTTATTCGGAAATTGACCCTGAAAAGATCCACCTTAAACCTCCTTTCTGGATGCAACGAAGGGAGTTGAGAGTTTTTGAGGAGCTGACCCCTGATCCGCGGGCTGGAGGGTTCGGCCCTCTTTACAGTACAGCTCTACTCCTCTCGGGGGCGGGTTGCCTGTATCTTCTATTTTGCGGCCAAGGAATGTACTGGCCTGCTTGGTTTCTGTTTCTGGGCACAGTCGCCTCGTCTTTTGGATCACAAGTTTGGTGGGCGAGATGGACACCGCAGAATTGGCTTATTGTCATTGCCTTATTAATGACGATTCTAGGAGCGCCAGCAGATGGCAAAATGTTTAAAGGATTAAGGGCTCTTGCCGCCATCGCAGCAGGCTTGAATGTTTTTCTCATCACCTTCTACTATTTTGTGGGAATGGGAAAACAGGAGAAAATCTTAAATATGCAGATTCAGCTCGCTGCAGATCTGGGCAATCCAGTACCGATTTATATTGATGTAATAAAAGATGGGCATAACAAGGGAGCTTCATTTTTGGCCTCCGAGTGGTGGTTTGTGGATCGGGGTACGCCAGTGAAGAAGCTGGAGGAGGAGCCCGTCCGGCCGCGAATGCGAATCCATAAGACGGCAACCTATATCCCACTGCCGAGCGATTGGAGGACTCGACTTAGAGATCCTAAAGATGAAGAACTTTTTAGGAAAAGGGGGTTGGTGGAGGAGTGATTGCTGGGTTAACATGCGCAAGTTAAGAACAGGAATTAGGGAAAAGTGAGCAGCAATTCCTCTAAAACAATCGAAAGAGTCGCTTCACTCTTCTTGGGAGTATGGCTGTGGTTTTGTCTAATTATAGCAACATCACGCCTTGTAGCTTCGTTTCCTTTTGGTTTGGAGGGCTCTGATGAAGGTAGTTATCTTCTCTTTATAAAAAACCCATGGGGGTCGCCAGGGTTGGGGCTTTTCTATGGATTTTTGCTGCATCCACTTTGGGGTATTGCGGGAGGATGCGTGGCCAACTTCCGCCAAGCAGGCATGCTGGTTCTTGGGCTTATGGTTCTAGGATTGGTGTTTAGCCTGTGGGGGTTCTTGCGTGAAGACCACAACCGTGGGTGCTTATGGGCGATCATTCCGTCTCTGCTTCTGGCAGGATTTACGCACTATACCAGAGGTATACGGACACCGGGATACGATTGGACGACTCTAGTAGGTGCTTTGATTTTTGCGTCTGGCTGGATTTGTTTGGAAACGGGGAGGGAAAGGTGGAGAAATTTGGGCGAGTTGATTGTGGCAGGAGGGTTGTTGGTATTGGCGGTCGGCAAATGGTTGGTCTTGCCTGGTTATGCCGTTTTAACGGGCATTATTCTTATTCGGAAATTTCCACCTGTGGAGCGGTGGTGGTTTATCTTAAGGGTAAGTAGCTGGCTTGCTTTTTTCTGTTTAATCTTTCTTTGTTACGCAGGAATGGACGGAATCTGTAGTACTTGGAAAGCAGGGATGATTTATAGCCAATCAGGCGATCGGGTTGAAATCGCGGGAATGTATGTAGGATGGTTGTTGGGCTATGCATGGGTGATTGTCAGGGCTCTGTTATGGGTAGTGGGTCTCTATGGGATGGTTTGGGCGACAGTAAAATTCATTCTGCAAAAAAAACCGCGCGGGGATCTAGTAGCGGCGACTGTTTTTATTCTAGGGCTGGGGCTTGCTTTGGTTAGGGGTCACTTTCAGGGGGGGATCAACAGTTGGGGTAAAGGAAGTATGCTGGTGGGCACTTGGGTGACGGGTGTTTTAATGACGACGATTCCGTATGCGGGCTTTCGCCGAAATATTTTTGAGGCATTGAGATCTCCCGCCATTCGGATTGTTCTCCTTCTATTGTCGATTCCTATTTTGAATGCCGCCGGAACAATCACTGGCCTGACAAACTATATTTCCCACGGTTCTGTTTTTTTGGTTGCCGCAGGCTGGGTGGTATTAGTGCGATCCCTGGCTCGTGGCATTTCACCTATCTGCTTGGCAGCAGCCTTTGTTTGTATTGGAACTCTTCAGGCAACTCGGATTTATACTACTCCTGAGGACATCATGCGGGTGGGAAAAGCTTGGGACGCAAACAGCTTGGTGCGATCAGGACCTGAAGCGGGAAAACTTTTTTTGCATGAATCATCCGTTCATTCCCTTATGCAAATCGATAAGACCCTCAAGCAGCGTGGGTTTTCGCAGGGAGATCCAGTTGTGGGGTGGGTGGATCTGTGTGGATTAGTGTACCTGTTGGGAGGCACCTCACCAGGCTCAAGCTGGTATCTAGGAGGAATCGAGGGACACTTAAAAAATACAGCAGCCAGCCTGCTCGAGCGTACTTGGGTTTTGTTGCGTGAGGGGATGCCAGAACCTTCAAACTTCTGGCCTAAGAGTGTGGGGGTGGCCTTGCCTATCGGCGTTGCGGAGCATCTATATTGGCCCGAAGGGGATGCGGAGGGTGTTCTGCGTTCTGTGTATTTGTACCGTCCAGTACAGTGCCCCAATCAGAAGGATTAAAGTCTTTGAGGGACTGAGATTGATAAATGAACATTAAGGTGCTTAGGCCGCAAACAGCTCGAGGTTGGCGGAGGCTGGCAAGAGGATTGGGGTGTAGGGTTCGAGGCCCCGTGAATGTTCTTCATGGAAAGCCACCAGGGGGATGCGTTATTGATCATAAACGAAATAAGGGAGGAGTAGTATCCGGGCCAATGCTGCCGAAGGAGCATCCCCTTCTTACGACCAGACAAATAGATTATCGGGGAACTTGGGTGAAAGGGTGCAAAGATTTAAAAGTATACGGGCCGACAGTGAACGTTGTCGATGAGGCAGGGCATCTGCTTGCAGATGTATCGATCGAATGGGGTAGGAAAGCCGAAGAGAACTGGACTTTCCGGAGATTTATACTTCCGAAAGCCAAACTTGTAACTGGTAGAACCCTAGTTTTGGCGAGCACTGGGGGTGGCACTTACTTTCACTGGATAACTGACGTGTTGCCGAGATTTCGGCTGGCCCAGCGAGCTGGATACAATCTTTCCATATTTGATCATGTTTTGGTCAATGGACTAGATCAGCGGTTCCAACAAGAGACAATGCAAAGGCTGGGTATTTTGCCCGAACGGTGTCTTTCGCTAGCGCCCTACAATCACGCTCTTTGTTTGGAAGAGGCTGTCTTGCCCAGCCTTCCGGGAGTTCCGGGTGTAGTTCCACCAGAGACAATAGATTTTTTGCAAAGTATTTTCACCACAAAAACAATCGTTACAGGACGAAACATATTCATTGGCCGGGGAGGTGCGACGCATCGGGCCTTGATTCATGAAGGTAAAATTGAAGCTATGCTAAATGAGAGGGGATTTGAGTCGGTGGAGTGTGAGAAACTGTCGGTGCAGGAGCAGGCAGATATTTTTAGCTCGGCCAACGTGGTTGTGGGGGCCCATGGAGCAGCCTTGACGAATCTGGTTTTTTGCCGACCAGGAACCCGGGTAGTGGAACTTTTTAGCCCTGCTTATGTGAATCCCTGCTACCGCGATCTATGTGTGGCGGCCGAGTTAAGGCATGCAGCCGTGATTGGTAGCGGAAAGGATTGGGTGTTGTCGGAAAGGCATGACATCCCGTCGGCTCCTATCACTGCCAGTTGGGAGCTTGTGGAGAAGGCTCTTGCGGATTTTGTCCGGTAGTTAGAGGTTCAGCCGGCGGCGGGCTTGGCGGAAACTATTCTGTTGGCAGTTTATTTCGTTTCGCCAGTCGCCATTTGGTTAGGTGGAAAAACCAGCGGCGTTGCCCCACGGGCTTGATTGCAGTAGCGAAAACTTTTTTCAAGAAGTCCAGGAGCTTATCCTCTGAGAAAACGTCAGGAGGCGTGTTGTCCCGAAATGGGGGTGCCTCTAGGTACTTCCGGTACAACTTTTCGTCCGCATCCACCGCGCAGACATAATCTGCCAATTCAGACAAGGATTTGAAATCGTAAGCATTAATGAAAGCTTCTGGATTGAAATATTCCACTGCCCGTTGGTCTCCCCAGAAGATCGGTACCGTGTGCGCCGCCATGGGATCGTACATCTTTTCCGTCGTCCAGCCATCGAGCTCTTTGTTTTCAAAGGCGATAGTGAATTTGTAGGGGCGGAGAGCCTCTAATTTCGGGGCATGGCCACTAGGCACTTTCCAGCCCGTATTATTCCCAGCTCGTCCAATCGAGTCTACTTTCCGCCTGCGATTGAGTTCGTTGAAAAAGTCCATTCGTCGTTGGACTGTTCGGTTCACATAGGCGGAAAGCAGAGAGCAGAATCTTGTCTTTTCGGAACGGATTTGAGGCCAGTCGATATTGTTGCGGATCAACGGCTTGGGAGAACGATTATAGGCGAAGATGGGCAGGTAGTAGTGTCGGGGATCGTTACCAAGGAAAGGAAGAATGGCATAGTCACATTCCTTCCAGTTTGGTCGGTAAACTTCATGGTGGGTCCAAATCTTGACGCAGTTGTAGAGGCGATGCCGTTGTCCAGTAAGAGCGTAGATCAGGAACTCCGGCCGGTCTTCTCGATGCAGTTGATAGCGCTGGGAAAGAATTCTTACAAAAAAATCTTCCAGGTGAATTGGGCAATCGGAAAAGTTGATGGAAAGAGACGGAAGATCGCTCATTGGCTTCGAGCTTCGCGGAAATGTCGATAGCGGGCGAGCCAATCTCGGAGGGGACGATGGCAAAGGAACCAGCTGGCGAGTGATTCCTGCTGCAGACGGAGTTTTTCCCGCCATTCAGGATCTTGTTCGAGCTTTTCAATTATAGCTATTGCCTGCTTCCAGGTTTTAGGGGCGAGTTCCGAAATCATGAGAGAGCGATTGTTTGGCATGGTCGACGGGTCCGCAATAGCCAAGCAACCCGCTGAAACCGCTTCTTGAAAACTGTTTCCCCAAACAGGCTGTCCCCCCATCTGAAGAAAATAGCGTGCCGAGTGAAGTTTTTGCAGGCGTTCTGATGATAGGTCGGAGGTGGGCACGACTTCTATTGATTCGTTTATAGTGGCCCGAATATCGGGTGGCATCTTTTCAGATGTTATCCTCTCGAGTAGGACGCCAGAACGAGTGACTGTGTGCCTGGCTGCAAGAAGGAAGCGGTCGGATGGTTGTTGAAAGATAAAGGGGAATTCCACTACATGCGGCTTCAATTGAGGCCGAACACGCCAGCGCCGGGACCCACCATTTAAAAAACAGTGGTATCCGGCCAGCGGGTTTCGGTAAGAAGCTTTGTAGGAGGGGGTGCCGGTTTCCCCAATCCAGTAGGACCAGAATACCTTGGGATATTTAGCGACAATTCGTGCGGGTAGGGCGAGATCATGACAGATGACTGCGTCGTACTGGCCCCAGTCGTGTGACTCTGGCGCAATTGCAGACTTTCCTTGGGGCTGGCGGGGTTCGGGTCCAGCTTGCGGCATTAAATCTCTGTGATTCTCATAGATCCGTGCTGTTTGGTTTGGGTCGGGGTCACCGGCAAAGGACTCGCGCCAGTGTTGGCATTCGGAATCCGGGCTTACTCTCACGATGATGAATTCAGCTTGAAAGAAAGTAAAAAAAGCGGTCGGGCCGAGCATTTTCGGAGTGGAGAGAACAAGGGAGAGAAGGTCGGCACTGGAGCCGGGACGGGTGTAGATGTGGCTGGCCATCTCACTTTTCACGACGGCGACACGAAGGGGAGGGGCAACTTGCGGGGTGCTAGGATAAAGAGAGGCAGAGGGAGAGGCGTGGATTTCCAGCCAACGGAGGGCTGGCCGAGGCAAAAAAGTGGCAAAGAGCTCAAACCATTCTGGGATTGCGGAAATCATGATTTATCCTAGCCCGAAAAAGGATATGATGACGAGATGGACCTGATGGGGGAAAGATGAATTTGGTGCGACAATTAAAAGGATGGATTTATAGCCAATACCCCTCCTCGAGCTCGAAGTTACATGAAAAAAGACGGAAGGGACTTTTTTATCGATCCGTTCCCGCAGAAATATTGACATGCCAAATGGAACAAGATCGAATTTTTTGGGAGAAGTTTCTTCACCCAGAAATAGGCGGGGTTTTTTGGGAGGTCGGGTCGGGGGACGGGGTGGTGGGAAGCCACACTTTAGGGCTAGAAATTAAGTGTGGATGGGGAGGGGCAAATTTTGAGCCTCACAAGCATCCGTCTCTGTATGCGGCAAAAGTCCGCAAGTGCCGGATGGTAGCCACTAATAAGGAATTTGGTTCTGAAGAGAAACCTGATCTGGTTGCCATCCACCGACCGCGGGAGTTCCCCGCGATTTGGGAGCGACTGGATGAGGGACTGATTGCTCCTCAATGGGTCATTGTGGAGAATGCACAGCCCGATCCGAAGTGGTGCCGTTTCCTGAAGGGATTGGGGTACAAGTTACAATTTTTTTTTCATGACGATGAGTACTATGAATTTCAAGCTTAAGGGATCATGCCTTAGGCAGGAAACAGACGTCGGAAGGCGGATGACTGAAGTCGGATGCTAAGGAGCTAAGGACGGGAAAAGGAGGACTGATGGCAGAAAAAATATCAAGCTTCAGGGAGTTAAGGGCGTATCAAGCCGCAAGATCCCTTGCCCAGAATCTCTTTGAAGAGAGCAAGGGGTGGCCCAAAGATGAGGTCTACTCGCTGACCAGCCAGATTCGCCGGTCCTCTCGCTCCGTGGGTGCGGCTCTGGCTGAGGCTTGGGCTAAAAGAAGTTATCCTGCGCACTTTCTTAGCAAATTGACTGATGCGGATGCGGAACTTCAGGAGGTGTGCCATTGGATTGAAACAGCTACCGAGTGCAACTATTTCACGCCAGCCCAGGAGGCGGAGCTTCTGAAAAACGTGAAAGAGATAGGCGGGATGATCGGAACAATGATGTTGAAGTATGAGAGCTTTTGCAGGAAGAAGGAAAATTGAAGGCGGATTCTGGAACCTGGAGGGCGGATGCCAGATGGCGGGGTTTAGACCGTTCCGTTATCCGTTATCCGTCCTCCGGCATCTGTCTTCTGGTCTCGCTTGCGATGCTTGGGAACAAACCTCTGACAGTCGATGAAGATCGCCTTTCATAGCTCCTATCTCGGTTACCGTGGTACGGAGGTTGCATTGATGGATTACGCTTGGGGCAACCGAGCAATATTAAGCAACGAATCATTTTTTCTCATGCCGTGGAGGGAGATAGGGGAAGGGCATCCTGTGGCAAAACAAATGAGGGATATTGCGCCTCTTAGGTTCTATCGAACGAGTGAGGAGCGAGAGGGAATTCTTGCAGAGGAAAGGGCGGATCTCCTTTTCTGCATCAAAAACGGGTTCAATGACGGGGTTTTTTCAAGAAAGGTTTCTACTGGAATCCAGGCCATCTTTCGGGAGTCGGAGTTTCACGGGGATGTCTACGCTTACATTTCTCAATGGCTTTCCGACGTTATGACTTATGGGAAAGCACCCGTGGCCCCTTGGATGATTCGTTTAGACGAAAACCAGGAGAACTTGCGGACGGAATTAGGAATTCCTCCGGAAATTTGTGTCTATGGGAGATATGGCGGGGACGATTCTTTTGATATTCCCTGGGTTCAACAGGTTGTTGTCGAAACAGCCCGAAAGAACCCTGCTATATGTTTTATTTTTATGAATACTCGGGAATTTCCAAGGACACAGGGAGCGTCCAATATCTATTTTCTTCCAGCCACTTCGGACCCGATCCGCAAGCGCTCTTTTATCAATACTTGTGACGCGATGATTCACGGGAGGCAACGTGGGGAGACGCTTGGCCTCGCCTGTTTGGAGTTTGCCAGCACGGGTCGAAAGGTCCTGACTTACTCGGGATCCCCAGAGTTGGCTCATTTTGGGATTTTAGGGGAGGCCGGGTTGCCTTATGCGAACGAAAGAGACTTAAGGGAGCTCTTGAAGCGACCGGCTGACAGTTTTCGGCATGGGCAAAAATTCGAGCATTTTTCTCCGGAACCTGTGATGAGGCAGTTCCAAAAGGTTTTTCTGGGAATTTGATTATGATCCCGAAAATCATTCACTACGTATGGCTGGGGGGAAAGCCGCTGTCCCCACTGGGGGAGAAGTGTCTGGCTAGCTGGAGAAAACATTTGCCTGGTTGGGAGATTTGCAGATGGGATGAGTCCAGCAGCCCCATGAATCATCCATATGTGGAGGCCATGATGAAGTCAGGTCGGATGGCATTTGCCTCGGATCTGGTCCGGTTGCACGCCCTGCTTGCGCACGGCGGTCTGTATCTGGACACCGATGTAGAGCTGCGGGAAAGTCCCGGTGAGCTTGTTGAGGGAAATCGAATGACTTTAGGTTTCCACTCCGTGCAAAACCGTCTCCGAAAATGTTCCCTAGCAACTTGCTGGATTGCTGCCCCGCCGGATTTCCCGTTACTGCGAAAAATCTGGGGACGTTACGGGAAGCTCGGGCGTGCAGTGATCAACAACACATACTTCACAGAAGAAATACTCCCCCTATTTTCCGGCCAAGAGATTCCAGAAGGCGGCTTTAAGTATTTGGAGACTCCGCAAGTCCGTATTTATCACCGAGATTACTTTGGTGCCGAAACTGGGCGTAAGAGCCGAGTGGAGGCAGTTGCAATCCACCATGGAACGGGGGAGTGGGGCGGACAAGCCGATCCCCTGCCGTGGTGGCGGCGTTTCTTGGATTTCAGATTGGATCGGAAGATTTTAAGGCCGATGGAAAGAATGATGAAAGCGGTAAGACCATGAGTTGGAAACTCACAACGCCGGTTAGCGTTTTTTTTTACCGAAGACCCGATCACTTTCGACAGGTGATGACCAAAATCCGGGAGGCTCGGCCGGCGGTGCTTTTTGGAGTCTCGGACGGTCCAAAGCCCGGAAGTGAGGAGATCAAAAAAGGGGTAAAGGAGTCACGGGGGGTTTTTCGAGAAATGATCGACTGGCCCTGCCGATGGGAGCTCTTGGAAAGGGAGACAAATCTAGGATCCTATCTCAGCGTCTCTCAGGGGCTTGACTGGGTATTTGAGAGAGTGGGCGAAACGATTGTGTTGGAGGATGACACCGTGCCCGACCTGTCATTTTTCCGCTTTATGCAGGAGGTGTTAGAAACCTACCGCGATGATCTGCGTGTAGGTGCGATTTGTGGAAATAATTATGACGACCCAAAGGATTGGCCTGGGGAGCAAAGTTACCGTTTTACGCGGTATCACCATTCCTGGGGTTGGGGAACATGGAAACGAGCGTGGCAGTGTTTCGATCGGGACGAAAAGCTCCTTTTAGAAATTCCGAGAATCAAAAAAGAGAATTGGATGAAACTGTCCCGCAGGGAGTGGGCTTATTGGGAAAGGTGTTTTCAACGAACGTACGCTCGAAAGCTAGATGCTTGGGATTATCGGTGGACCTTATCGCTATGGAACGAACATATGAGCTGCATTATTCCTAGGGTAAACTTAGTCAGAAACATCGGTTTTGACGAACATGCTACCCACACGGTAGACAGAGATTTTGCTTCCTTAGAAATGCACAAAGTCGAACCCATAAGATTTCCTTTAACTAATCCTGAAAAAGAAGATTTCTTTGAGTCCCTCGACAAGCGCGTCTTCAGCGAACATTACCGAAAACTGGAGGGGCGAAGAGGCTTGTGGAAAAAACTAAGAGACAGGCTTGTCGGCATCAAAAGGGCATAAGCATGATTCCCAGAACGCTTCATTACTGTTGGTTTGGGGGACGACCCCTGCCAGACAAATTTCGGCCCTATCTCGATTCTTGGCGTCAGCATATGCCCGATTTCGAAGTCCGGGAGTGGAACGAGGAAAACCTACCAGTGGTCTCCGAATATGTGCGACAAAACCTCAAAGAAGAAAGCTGGGCTTTCGTATCTGACTATGCCCGTTTTCAGGTTCTTTTCAATGAAGGAGGCATTTATCTTGATACCGACGTGGAACTGCTCCGACCCCTTCCAGAATTGGAAACGCAGGCGTTTCTTGGTTTCGAAAACGTATTAGACCGGGTTTCCAAGAATCCTTTGGGAACGGCTATTCTTGGTTTTCCCGCGGGGCATTCCTTGTGCTCAGACATGATGAAGGCTTATGATCGGTCACCGAATTCACGGCCTTTGGGGACCGATATACTTACACGGATGATACGGAAAATGGGGTTGAGCGAGTATCGGCATCATCCCATTCAGTTTGAGTTCGTGCAGATAGCAGGGCTCCGTGTCTACCACAGTGACATCCTTTATCCTGATATGCGTAATCGTTTTCCCTCCCGAGATTGTTTACCAGAGAATACCAAGGCCATCCATCACGTGGCAGGATCTTGGACTGCATCCAAATTAGACCTTCTTCCTTGGTGGCGGAGGTTTTATGATTATCGCCTTGATCGCAAGATCCTCAGGCCAGTAGAAAAAGTGATCAAGGGATGTCTCGGAAAAAGCTGAGGGGTTAAAGAGTTGAAGGCTTTTAAAGCGGTTTCGTGCTGCGATATCCGAAGAAGTAGGCGGGGCGGTTGAGCATTCTCTTTCTTCAAGATCACTTAAGAAGCGGCGGGGCGGCGCGTGCCGCAGGAAGATGGGCTCAAATGTTGGATCGGCAAGGCTGGCCAGCGCGGCAAGTCGCCGGTGATGAAAAGCCGGACCATGGGCATCAGTTGACCGGCAAGCCTCCCCGAGGTTGGGGTCGGATTTATGAGCTTTGCAGGAGCCGGGGTCGCAAAAGACAAGCAGAGGCGGAAAAGCAGTTAATACAAATCCTGAAGGCGGAAAAGCCAGATGTCATATGGCTCCACAACCTAGCTGGCGGTGGGAAGTGGGGGTGGTCTGAACAGATGGTCCAAATCGCGCGGGAGCACGCCCCAGTCCTATGGACATTGCATGATATGTGGGCGTTAGGAGATGGTAATGAAAGTTACTTTGAGGAGACTAACGTACGGAATCAGATAAAGACTTCGAGGCTCCGAAATATTTGTGCGGCATTCGGCAGATATCCAGTGGCCTTGACCGCGCCATCTGAGTGGTTGGCGGATTTAACCACGGTGATAACCGGGCAAAAGTGCTGGCATTTGCCAAATCCAATTGACTTTCAAGTGTACTCACTGGGAAATCAAGCAGCAGCTCGCAGAAGGTTTGGGTTGCCGGAGAAGGGAGTGTTGATTTTAGCTGGGGCGGATTCACTTAAGGATGAGCGCAAGGGCTTCGATCTTTTACTGGAGGCGTGGAGCCACGGAAGAAAAGGCGCCACTCTGGCCTTGTTTGGGAGGAATGGGCAGGAGAGGGAAGGGATAGTGAACCTTGGATCCATTGATACCAATGAGGCCATGGCGGATGCTTACCGAGCAGCCGATCTGTATGTGCATCCCGCTAGACAAGAAAATGCGCCATGCACGATCCAGGAATCTCTGTCCTGTGGCACGCCGGTGCTGGCGTTTGCGGTGGGCGGGATTCCGGAAATGGTTGTACCTAGCAAAACAGGGTTTCTGGCCGCTAGGCTATCTCCGGAATCGCTTGCCGAGACCTTGGCTTCAGCCTTGGCGGATCCAGAACAGCTGAAGGAAATGCGGGAGCGGTGCAGAAAATACGCCGAGGAAATCTGGAACCCGGAAAAGTTGATGAGGCAATTTGCAGAGTTGGCTCGTGAACTGATGGCCGAGGGCCGATAACGGGAGGGCAGTATCAGTGGTCGGTGGGAGGAAGGCGATGGTCGATGGGCTAGCTTGAGCGAGGGAAAGCCGCCAACGTTTCGCTGATCACATAATCCCGTAGCTTCGGGATCGTGTGGTGTTGAAGGACAAGTTTTCGGCCGGCTTCGGCCATCTGCGGTAGCTGAGCCTTCAGAGAAAGTGCGTGCTCCAAGGCTCGAGTGAGACCCCCGGGTTCGGGGGCAAAGTAGAAGCAGTGCTTGCCGTGGATTGGAGCTTGGTACTGAAGAATTGTTGGGTAGGTCATGAGCGGAACTGACCCTGCCAGCATTGCCTCGTAGTGACGGAAGCAGTCCCAGCCCATTCCTGGGGGGGAAAGGCAGAGATGGGATTCTGTAAGAGCTTTGTGGTATTCCGCAGGGTTCATACGATCACAAATCAGGAAGTTGCAGCGGTGCTTTTCAGTAAAAGTGCGTGCCTCTAAGGCCAGCCTTTGCCGAATACCCTTTTCATGAAGGTCCCCAGCAAAAAAAAGGTCCCACCTTTTTTCGCTGTGGAAGGGGGAATCAAGATTAGTCGCCTCAGGTAAGCCCAGACTGATCGGCATCAACTTTGAGATGTCACGAATTTTTGGGGAGGAGGGGTCGAAGAGTGAAAGAATACGTCGAGCTCGACGATTCGACTGAAGATTACCGCCTGAGGCAGTAAAGATGTCTTTCAAGGCGATTTCTGGGAGAGGATGTAGTTCCCTGACAAAACAGCGGTGGGCTCGACGGTAGTACCATTCAGACCCAGGCAGGAGGCGACCGCAATCGGAGCGGTTGATGAGTGCGATCGGAATGTTTTTCTGGATTAGTTTTGAAAACATTAGTAACTGGGCAAGTTCATCGGGGCGGGATAGAAAGGCCCGCAGAGATTGTCCCAAGCCCCGCATCCATCCTGCACCTTCAGGGAAGAAGGATTTTTCTCGATAGGAAACGACGGCCAAATCAAAAGATTCATTATCCAAACGCCGAAGAGTTTTGCATATCTCCGGCCATCGAGAGGAGGGGGAGGAGCGGGAGTAAACAAGATTGTGTTCGGGTGCGAAGGAAAATAAATCAAGATTCGACTGACCGGATTCTAAAAAAAAGATATTCATATAATTATTCTGTGAACGACTTAAGACAGGGACTAGCTAGAAAATGAATACATTGAAATTGAATCAGTTAAAAGGTCCGTTTCAACGAGCTAAGGTTACAGTTCTGTTAGTATCGACGGTTCTGGCGAGACTCAGATTCCGAAAAAAACGAAAAACTAATTTCTAGAAGTGGCCAGCCTTCTTTTGAGTTCTCGTGCCATTTTTAGGCGGGGCCATGCTTGCCGTCGGAGTTCGACAAATCCGGAGCGTGTCATCGTTTCATAATACAATATGCGGGGAGAGATGGTGGATCCGTTGATTAGATTTCGGAAGCGATAGAGTAGTTTAGCAAACTTAACGGAAAAGGATTTTCGGTTTACGTCGGGATTGGGGTTTTCTCGTTTTCCGCCGATGTGGCGTGGGGCCAGCTGATCTGGGTGCCAAACAAAGAGGCCGATGGGGCGCCGAACTGACACAAGTTTCCATCCCTTGTGAAACTGGCGGCGAATCCAGACATGATCGCCTGCCATGCGGAATTCTGAGGGGAAAGGTTCCCGTTCCCATACATGTCGGTGGTAGAGAAGAGAGCAGGTTTGGACGGGCATTTGGTATTCGGCGTCGATCGGGCGGGGAACAGTGATCTGGTTGAAGAGATAGAGGAAATTTAGGTGTTCATCGAGCATGATGGTGGGGCCGAAGACGGCGTCGGCCCCAGTCTGATCAAGTTTTTGAAGGGCGTGGGCTAGGCCCGCGCGGTCGTACT
>Ga0214919_10001178_pt1 | contig 43622 bp, 40 predicted proteins | sample LL1503_MetaG_FD_177994 | JGI IMG/M metagenome (GOLD analysis project Ga0214919, IMG submission 177994) | Freshwater microbial communities from Lake Lanier, Atlanta, Georgia, United States - LL-1503 | ecosystem: Environmental > Aquatic > Freshwater > Lake | place: USA: Georgia | collected... | reverse complement strand
TTTTCGATTTCTTCCTGGCTCATAAGCCATGTCCTCGCTTTCGTATTCAAAATTAAATCCCGCCTCGTTATTGAAAGCGGACATTTTAACTTTGCCCAAAGCGGACATTACAACTTTGCTCCCACACCGTTAATGGGTATGCATTGCACCTAGGCCCCATCGCCATTAAGATGCCGGACTTTAATTAAATAGACTACGAAAATAGGGAGATTCTTTGGTGCCTGAGAACTTGCCAAAAAATGCTCAAAACTCACAAAACCCAAAAGGCCCAGAAAATCCACAAGGGCCACAGGATCAGAAAAATCCTCAGCACTACGCTGTGAGCGCCATTATTTTTAAAAGCTTCGATTTAACTCGGCGTGCTTTTAGTGCGTTATTTTTAATTGCGTTTATTCAGGCTTTATTAATTCGCTTAGTGATTGTCTTATTTCCCCTGCCTGTTTTGATGGGTGATTTTGATTTAACCAAAAGTATTTCTCTCTCAGAGGCCATGAGTTTTCTGGGTTTTGCCGTGATTGTTTTGCTGATTGGTAGTGTTGGAAACTCAATGATGCAGGCCTATTTTGTGGCGAGATTAAAAACCCCTAATGTGCAATTGGGTGAAGTTTTGAAGTTTTTTTCGAGTAAGGCCTGGAAGATTTTTATGGCTTCTATGATTTACTACGCCCTGATGAGCTTAGGAATGATGCTTTATATTGTGCCGGCTTTATTATTGGGTGCGGTATTTTTCTTATATATCCCCTGCATTTTATTCGAACAAGTGTCTGTTCTGGGTGCTTTTAAAAGAAGCTGGGATTTAGCGAAAGGGCGTTTCTGGTCTTTGTTATTGCTTTATATCTTTACTTCTTTGATCTACGTATTCCCGCAGGTTTTATTAGAAAACTTAATTTCTTTAGGCCTTTCTTCGGCCATTGTGAATGTTGCGATGGTTTTTGGCGCTGCCTTGTGTTTGCCATTTTGTAATGCCCTCTGCGTGACTACTTACTCTTATAGGCGAGTTGAATGTGCGAAACCGGGCGAATCGGTCGTGTTCTCTAAGAATAATTAGTTGCTAAATTTACCCAAGTCTTCCAACCTAAAAAATAATAAGAAAATTAACCCAGTCTTTTTGTGCAGAATTTTAAAGCGAGAATAATGGATGAGTACAGTCGGTGAATTTTGGATGTGGCCTGTTTTTATAATCTTTGTTTTAATGATGCTCGCGATAGATATGTTTTTATGTGGCGGCAGAAAAGCGCATCGAATATCAATGAAAGAGTCTTTGGCTTGGACTGGTGTATGGATAGTTTTGGCACTTTTTTTTAATCTGCTGCTTTGGCTGTACCTTTCTCATGCGGCCAGTCGTGCCATTGCCAATGATTATGCCATTCAATTTTTTTCAGGTTATTTAATAGAAAAATCTTTATCCATTGATAATATTTTTGTATTTTTGATGATCTTTAATTACTTCTCTGTGCCTGCAGAATATCAACATCGAGTTTTACTGTACGGTGTTATCGGTGCCGTGATCATGCGATTGTTTATGATTTTAGGAGGGGTGTGGATAATTAATGAATTTCATTGGGTTCTTTATATCTTTGGGTTTTTTCTGCTGATCTTAGGTATCAAAATGTTTATTTTTAGCAATGAGAAAAAAGATCTTGATAAAAATATTTTGCTCCAATGGATGAAAAAAAATCTCAGAGTGACGAATGCTTTTCATAAAGAGAGTTTTTTTGTCACTCAGAATAAGTTGCTATATGTTACGCCATTATTTCTGGTGTTGGTCTTGGTTGAGGTCACAGATCTTATTTTCGCTGTCGACAGTATTCCTGCTATTTTTGCGGTGACCAGTGATCCATTTATTATATTTACCTCGAATATTTTTGCGATTTTAGGCTTGAGGACTTTATATTTCGTCGTTGCCAATCTGGCTGATCGATTTCATTATTTGCGCTATGGACTGGCCATTCTGCTTGGACTCGTTGGGCTAAAATTGATTGCTTCTTACTGGGTGAAAATCCCTATTGCAGCCATGCTTGTGACAATTCTTGTAATTTTGACTACCTGCATGATATTAAGCATTCGTCGAACCAGGAAGTTGAAAATCCAATAACTCACTCTCTCATTCACTTTTCTTTCAGTAAGGCGCTGCGATGCTTATCAAAAAATATCTTAAAAAGATCTTGCCAAATACGGAGCGAATCGCGAATGACTCAAGTCTCTCTCGAGTGAGTCATTATTTGATCAATCCTTTATTGTGGCATATCAACCGGCGATCGGTTCCAAAAGGCGCTGCTATTGGTTTGTTCATCGCTTTTTTGCCCTTGCCCTTGCAAATGTTGCTGGCTGCATTGCTGTCCATAGTTTTTAAAGCCAATCTGCCTATTGCAGTAGTGTTGACGTGGATAACTAACCCTCTTACTTTTTTACCGATTAATTACTTTATTTACAAAGTGGGCGAGTTATTTGTTCTCAATGGCGGTTACCATGTCGTCAGTAATTTTGATTTTGAATTTGAAAACAAATCTTGGGGCGCAATCATCAGTCAGCTTTCACAATGGGTGCATAGCGCAGGGAAGCCGTTTCTTGTTGGTCTTCCGATTGTCGCAGTCAGTGCATCAATCTTAGGTTATTTTGGGGTGCGACTGATGTGGCGCTTAAGCATTTATTGGCGTATCAGAAATAGAAAAAGAAAGGCCCACCGAAGCCCATCATAAAGGCCCCAGCTCGAAAGAGCCCTGATAAAGAGAGAATTTTCTCGATGGATTTTCTCGTGCATATTGGAAACAGTGAAGTTATAATCCCGCCCCTTTAAACTTACGAGAGCTGCTTGGGAGAAGATCATGTCAGATAGTTTGCATCAATTTGAGCCTTATAAAGAAAAAAAGGGCGAAGAGTACATGAGTCCAAAAATGAAGGCTCATTTTGAAATTATTTTGGTTGACTGGAAAAAAAGCCTCATGTCAGAAGTCGATCGTACCGTGTCTTATATGCAAGACGAGGCCATGAATTTTCCAGATCCTGCGGATCGTGCGACTCAGGAAGAAGAATTTAGTTTAAAGCTCAGAGCCAGTGATAGAGACAGAAAATTACTCAGAAAAATCGATCAATCTTTAGATGAAATCAAAGCCGGTGATTATGGTTATTGCCATTCTTGTGGTGTTGAGATTGGCTTAAGAAGACTCGAGGCCAGACCTACGGCTACTTTATGTATTGACTGTAAAACTTTGGATGAAATTAAAGAAAAACAACTTTATAGCTAGGTAGATTAGCTAGATAGATAATATAAATATAACGAGATCCCCACTGTGATTAATCCTGTAGAGCCCCCAGTAGAGCCCTTATTAAAACAACTCATAGAGCGCCGCTTTCCTGCAGCGGATTACGGTCTAGATATCGATGATATTGATCCGAAAGCTTTGGAAATTGTTTTGGCATTGCAGGATGCGGGTTATAAAGCCTATATAGTCGGCGGTGGGGTTCGAGATTTATTATTAGGGAAACATCCCAAAGATTTTGATGTGGCAACCAATGCCCATCCTGAAGAAGTAAAAAATCTCTTTAAAAATTGTCGATTGATTGGCCGAAGATTTAGATTGGCCCATGTCTATTTTAGATATCATATTATTGAAGTCGCGACTTTTAGAGGGGACCACACCCAGGCTGAGCATGATGAAACGGGCAGCTCCAGTGAACATGGATTAATTCTCAGAGATAATGTCTTTGGGACCATGGAAGAAGATGCGATTCGCCGAGATTTTACTATTAATTCTTTATATTATGACCCGGTCTCTGAAGAGATTATTGATTTTACGGGCGGACTGTCAGATCTTCAGAATAAAATTTTAAAATTAATCGGCGATCCGATTAAAAGATTTCAAGAAGATCCGATTAGATTATTAAGAGCAGCTAGGTTTGTCGGAAAACTAGGCTTAAGTGTTGAGAAAAAAACTCAGACAGCGCTAGAAATTTCTAGGGACATGCTGGCCCATGTGTCTCCGGCCAGATTATTTGATGAGCACATGAAGTTTTTTCTTCACGGTCATGCCAAAGAAGTGTTTGATGCGCTGGCGACTTTTGGTCTATTAAAATATTTGTTTCCCCTGATAGAAAATACCTTTGCTCAAGAGGGTGAGCCCGCCAGAGCCATGATTAATCAGGCCTTGATTAATACAGATATGCGAGTGGCTGAAGATAAGCCGATTAATCCTGCTTTTTTAATTGCTGTGTTCTTATGGCAGCCCATGAATGTGCTGAAGCAAAATTATGAATCTAATTTGCATTCGGTCTATGAGGCTTATTTAAGAGCGGTCAATGATGTTTTGTCTAAGCAAGTTGAAAATCTAGCCATCCCTAAAAGATTAACTCAGACTGTTCGAGAAATTTGGCAATTACAGCATTTACTAGAGCGCAGAAGACCCCGGCAAATATTAACTTTATTGCACCATAAAAGATTTCGAGCGGCTTATGATTTTTTCTTGCTGCGTAGTTTAATTGGCGAAGTGGATCTTGAGTTAGCCGATTGGTGGACAGGGATTCAAGAGCTAGAAATCTCCAAGCAAAAACAATGGATTCGAGATTTAAATCAAGCATCTCACGGCCAAAATAATTCAAGTCAAGCTAGTCCGAATCAAATTAGCTCAAATCAAATTAACTCAGATCAAGCCAGTGAGTGTTCATCAGGTTCAGAGCTTAATTCTGGTCTTGATTCTGGTCTTGATTCTGGTCTTATTAATGCCCAGCCTAAAAATACGTCTAATCATTCTTTATGGAATCAATTAAATCAGCTGTCTCAAAAGCATAGAGGGCTTATTTTAAAACATTTATTTTCAGAAGATTCAGAAAGATTTTCGAAGTTTTCACTTCAGGGGCCTGAATTATTTTTAGATTATTCAAAAAATAAAGTGACTGAAGAAATCATGAGTGTTCTGATAGAGCTCGCTCATGACTTGGATTTATCAGACAAGATCGAGCAATTGTTTTCAGGGGCTTGTGTGAATAACACAGAAAATAGGCCGGCTTTACATATGGCTTGTCGAGCTTTGCCAGAAGATGGCTATGAGTGCATGGATCAAATTCTGACTGAGCAGAAGAAGATGCAAAAATTTATTACCCAGATTCACTCGGGCAAATGGCGTGGTGCGACTGGGGAAAAAATACGAAATATAGTTAATTTGGGAATAGGGGGTTCTGATTTGGGGCCTCATATGGTCACAGAAGCTTTGAGAGATTATTCTCTGGGCCATTGTGAGATTTATTTTATATCTAATATTGACGGCGCCGCTTTAGATTTAATCTTTAAAAAATTAAACCCTGCTGAGACTTTATTTATCTTGGCCTCGAAATCTTTTAGCACTCAAGAGACCTTACAGAATGGGCTAACTGCCCGTGATTGGATTATTAATAATCTAGGCGGAGAAAGTAAGGCGCTGAAAGATAATAAAGAGATCGTCGATAAGCATTTTATAGCGATTACGTCAAAGCCTAAATTAGCCAAAGAATTTGGCATGAATCCAAAATCTTGCTTTGAGATGTGGGATTTTGTCGGCGGCAGATATTCTTTATGGTCCGCGATTGGGTTGCCTATTGCTTTAAGTATTGGCTATGAAAATTTCTTAAAATTATTAAGTGGCGCTAGAGCCATGGATCAGCATTTTAAAGATGCAGATTTTGAAAATAATATCCCCGTGATTTTGGGTTTATTAGGTGTTTTTTATAGAAATATTTTAAATTACGAAACGCATGCCGTTTTACCCTATGACGACAGATTGTATTTCTTGCCTTCTTATCTTCAGCAATTAGATATGGAATCCAATGGCAAGAGAGTGAATACGCAGGGCGAATTATTAAATATAAAAACAGGGCCCGTGATTTGGGGTGGCGTTGGAACCAATGGTCAGCATGCATTTCACCAGTTGTTACATCAGGGGACTAGTGTTATTCCAACGGATTTTATTTTGATTAAAAATCCACATCATGATTTAAAAAATCATCATGAGATTTTGCTATCCCATGGCCTGGCTCAGATGCAGGCTTTGATGAGAGGTAAGTCTGAAGCTGAAGCCATGGCTGAATTAGTCTCAGACGGCATGGATCCAGATCAAGCGAGATTGTTGGCGCCCCATAAAGCAATTCCAGGGAATAAGCCATCTAGTGCAATAGTTTTAAATAAATTAACCCCAGAGGCTTTGGGTAGTTTAATTGCCATGTATGAGCATAAAGTGTTTGTACAAAGTGTGATCTGGAATATCAATCCTTTTGATCAGTGGGGCGTAGAACTAGGTAAGCAATTGGCGGGGAATTTATTGGGCGCTTTGAAAAATAAAAACTCTGAAGGTTTTGATGGTTCGACTAGTGGGTTGATTCATAAGCTGACTTCTTGATTTTTAAATCTGGTTTTTTAAATCTAATTTTTGAGGTTTTTCATGCGCGATTTGTTTTCACAAGATCAAGATCCAAATCAAGACTCTGGGTTTGACAATGCGCCCTTACAGAATTTACCTATTGGGATTCAAGATTTTGAAAAGCTGAGAGAAGGGCGTTTTCTCTATATCGATAAGACGCAGCATCTTTATAGACTAATCACTACCGGCACCGCTTATTTTTTGTCTAGGCCTAGAAGGTTTGGAAAATCTCTAATGATCTCGACGCTGGAGTGTATTTTTAAAGCGCGTAAAGATTTATTTAAAAATACCTGGATTTTAAATTCCCCTGAAGCGGCCAGTTATGACTGGAAAGAATATCCCATTATTAGATTGGATATGGGTGAAATTAGTCGAAGTTCAAAAGAGAATCTTGAAGAGGGCTTATTAAAAAAAGTACTTTCTATCGCCTCTGAATATGGTGTTACCCTGCCAGAGCCCTTAATTGATCCTGCAAGTGCTTTAAGTTCTTTGATTGAAGGCTTGGTGAAATTAAAAAATCTGCGCGTTGTTGTTTTAATAGACGAATATGACAAGCCGATTTTAGATAATATTTTGGATCTAAAAAAAGCCGATGAGATTCGAGAAGTTCTGCGAAGTTTTTATACTATTTTTAAATCTCAGGATGGGAATATTCATTTTTTAATGCTTACTGGGGTGACTAAATTCACCAAGGTCTCCATCTTTTCAGGTTTAAATAATCCCGAAGATTTGACGCTGACTGATGTGAATTCAGACCTTGTTGGATATACCCAGACAGAGCTTGAAAATAATTTCATGCCGAGCATTAAAAATTTGGCTCAACACTTGAGTACACCCATTCAAGCTCAGCTGGATAAAATTAAGTCCTGGTACAATGGCTATCAATTTTCAGCCAATGGTACGCCTGTTTATAATCCTTTTTCAGTCTTGCTGCTGTTAAGACAAGAAGCTTATCAAGCACATTGGTTTTCGACGGGGACGCCGACTTTTTTAATGGGCTTATTAAAATCAGAGCGCTTTAATTTGGCTGACTTAAATCGACTTCAGGTCGATGCCGATGGTTTAAGCATGAGCGATATTACTAAAATGGAATTAGTGGCCTTGTTATACCAGACCGGCTATTTGACCATTACGGGCTATAACCAGGAATATAGAATTTACGAGTTAAATTACCCTAATCTTGAAGTCAAAACGGCGTTTACTAGTAATCTATTAAGTACTTTTTCAGAGACCGCGAGTTCCGTCCAGGCAGGTTTGTTATTAGATATGAACCAAGCGCTTCGAGCGGGTGATTATGAGTTTTTCTTTGAGGTTTTAAAGACTTTTATTTCTAAGATTCCCTACACCCAGTTTTCAAAAATGAGTGAGCGAGATTTTCAGACTATTTTGTTTTTAATCTTTACTTTATTGGGTTATCGCATGGGTCTTGAGGTCTATACCAGTCGGGGAAGATTAGATGCGGTTCTTGAATATAAAGACCAGATTTTTATTTTTGAATACAAAGTCAATCAAACAGCTCAGAGCGCGCTGGATCAAATAAAATCTAAAAAATATTTTCAGCCTTATTTAAATCAAAATAAAAAAATTAATTTAATTGGCATTAATTTTTCTATCCCAGAAAAAAATATTGATCAGTGGATTCATGAAGTTTTGAGCTAGGGAAAATAAAATATTAGAAATCGTTTGAAAAATCGCTTGAATCAGAAGACTAAGTTCCATACAATCTCGCCCGCAAATATAGGCACGTAGCTCAGCTGGTTAGAGCACCACCTTGACATGGTGGGGGTCGTTGGTTCGAGTCCAATCGCGCCTACCAGATTTTTGTTGGTAGATTTTATTGTTTTGGAATCATGCGGTTTGATTGACACCTGTGGGGGTTAGTCAGTATGATCCACCCGCTTTTTTCGGGGTATAGCGCAGCCTGGTAGCGCGCTTGCTTTGGGAGCAAGATGTCGGGGGTTCAAATCCCTCTACCCCGACCAGTTTTGAACTGGTCATGGTCTGGTACTGGTAAAAAGTGTTGAGCGCTCGTAGCTCATCTGGATAGAGCATCGGCCTTCTAAGCCGAGGGTAGCAGGTTCGAATCCTGCCGGGCGCGCCATTTGGCGCTTTTTTTTGATTTTATTTTTGGTTTTTTTAGTTTTTGAAATGGTGGTTGTAGCTCAGTTGGTAGAGCCCCGGATTGTGATTCCGGTTGTCGTGGGTTCGAGCCCCATCATCCACCCCAGTTTTTGTATGATTTTTTATGGTTTATGCGAGAGTGGCGGAATTGGTAGACGCGCTGGATTTAGGTTCCAGTAGGGTAACCTGTGAGAGTTCGAGTCTCTCCTTTCGCACCAGTTTTTAGTAAAAATTTTTGCTGCATTTTTGCTGCCGAGAGCCTAGACATTAAGTTCTGATCTCCGTAAACTCGGCCCCCGAATTCAGGCCTGGTTTGTTTAAATAAAGGCCTAAAATTTTTATTTAAATAAGCTTAGGAAATTAAACGTGAAAGTTGACTTACAAAACGGCGCCCACAGCAATCAACGTATTATGACTATTGAAGTAGATACTAAGAGTGTCGATCGTGACATGATTCTAGAACTTCAAAAGATCGCAACTAACCCCAATCATCCTCATATTGATGGATTCCAAGACGGTAAGCCTTTGCCGATTAAAGTTGCGCAGCAGCATTTTGGTGAGTCGATTAGACAAGACTTGATTGCTAAGACTATGCAAAGAAGTTTTGAGACAGCGATTAAAGATAATCAATTAAGACCGGCTGGATTGCCCCATGTCGAAATTATACAAGATAAGATGGGTCAGAATTTAATTTTTAAAACTGTTTTTGATGTCATTCCTAGTATTGATAAAGTGAACGGCTTGGACAAAATCAAAGTCGAGAAAATCATTTCAAAAGTAACTGATGCTGATTTAGCTCAAATGTTAGAAACTATGCGTAAACAGCATGCTACTTGGACAGCTGTTGACCGCGAAGCTCGCAATGAAGACAGATTGACGATTGATTTCGAAGGGTTTATCAATGGCGAAAAATTTGATAACGGCAGCGCGAATGATGTGCCTTTAGTCTTGGGATCAAACTTTATGATTCCCGGCTTTGAAACTGGATTATTAGGTGTTAAATCTGGCGAAGATAAAGTGTTATCTATTAAATTCCCTGAGGCCTACCATGTCGCTGAATTATCTGGTAAGCCTGTTGAATTTAAAGTGAAGATTAAAGAAGTCGCTGAGGCTAATTTGCCAGAGATTGACCAGGCTTTTGCTGAGAAATTCAATGTGACCTCTATCGATAAATTAAAATCTGAAGTGTTAAGCAACATGGAAAGAGAGCTTGAGTTTGCTTTAAAAGATAAAGTTAAAAATCAAGTCATGAATATATTGATTGAAAATAATAAGATCGATGTCCCAGCGCCTTTATTAAATCAAGAAGTTGAGCGCTTAAAGCAACAGGCCATTGCTAGAATGGGGTTAACCCCAGAGCAAACAAAGCAATTACCGCCAATGCCTGAAGAAATTTTTGTAGAGCAAGCTCAAAAACGTGTTGCTTTAGGAATTATTTTAAGCCGCTTAGTTGAAGATTTTGATGTAAAACCAGATCAAGAAAGAGTGAAGCAGACCGTTGTTAAATTGTCCTCTGTTTATGAAGATCCAGAATCTGTGGTTGATTATTACTATCAAAATCCAGAGCAAATGCTGGAAGTAGAGCAGTCTGTTTTGGAAGAGCAATTAGTGGAAAAATTGATTGCCCAAGGCGAAGTGATTGAAAAAGAAATTTCGTTCTTTGATGTGATTAAATCCATGGCGCCCAATATGGCTAACATGGGTAGTTAATAAGAAAGAGATCTAAGGCATAGGGACGGACGTGACTTTACAATGAGCTTGCTTGCTCTAAAATGTCCGCCTTAAAAGGCTTGCCCTGTCTAGGTTTTGAATGTTTTAGCGGGGAGTTATGATCTGACTCCCCGTTTTTGTTTTTAGAGTTTTAATATTTTTGAAGGAGAGAATTTGATGCTAGTTCCAATGGTGATTGAGCAGACTGCCCGTGGTGAAAGATCGTTTGATATTTATTCCAGATTATTAAAAGAGCGTGTTGTGTTCGCCGTTGGTGAAGTGAATGATCACATGGCAAATCTTATAGTCGCCCAGTTATTATTTTTAGAATCTGAAAATCCTGATAAAGATATTCATTTATATATTAATTCCCCAGGAGGCTCTGTAACGGCAGGTATGGCGATTTATGACACCATGCAATATATCCGTCCAGATGTCAGTACGTTATGTATTGGTATGGCAGCGAGCATGGGGGCTTTGTTATTAACTGCAGGCGCGCATGGTAAAAGATTTTGTCTGCCTAACTCTTCTGTCATGATTCATCAGCCTTTGGGTGGCTATCAAGGTCAGGCGTCGGATATTGAAATCCATGCACGTCAAACTATTAAGGTCAAAGAGACTTTAAATAGAGTGATTGCGCATCATACAGGCAAACCTTATGAGCAAGTGGTCTTAGATACCGATCGGGATAATTTCTTGGATGCTTACGAGTCCAAAGCTTATGGGTTAGTGGACGAGGTTAAAACTCGGGCGATTTATAAAAAACATGATGGTCATCATGACAAGCATCATGACAAGCAAGATAAATAATCGTTTATTTAAAAATAAAAATATGAACTAAGTAACATAAGTAACGCCGTGGTGAAATAAGGGCTTGAAAAAAAAGAGCATGCCTCAATCTTGCCGCGGTTATTAATTTTAAGAGGCAGCTCATGGCAAAGAAAATCAAGGGTACGGGTGATTCGACAGGTGGTACGGTGTTGTACTGTTCTTTCTGTGGAAAGAGTCAGAATGAAGTTAAAAAATTAATTGCAGGCCCGTCTGTTTATATCTGTGATGAGTGTGTGACTTTATGCACGGATATTATTACAGAAGAGCTGAATAGTCCGGAGGGTGCTCTGCCTGTAGAAGCAACGCCATTACCTATTCCCTCTGAAATTAAATCCAAACTAGATGAGTATGTGATTGGACAGAGCTTTGCTAAAAAAGTCTTAGCGGTTGCTGTTTATAATCATTATAAAAGACTGAGAAATCATAAAGAAAAAGACTCTGATGTAGAATTAAGTAAAAGTAATATTTTGCTACTAGGCCCGACGGGATGTGGTAAAACTTTATTGGCTCAAACTTTGGCTCGATTATTAAACGTGCCTTTTGCCATGGCGGATGCGACGACGCTGACAGAAGCGGGCTATGTCGGCGAAGATGTCGAGAATGTGATTCAGAAATTATTACAGAACGCAGACTATAACGTCGAGCGGGCTCAAGAGGGCATTATTTATATCGACGAGATTGATAAGATCGCTCGTAAGTCTGAGAACCCGTCTATTACTCGCGATGTCTCTGGAGAAGGGGTTCAGCAGGCGCTGTTAAAATTAGTCGAGGGAACAATTGCATCGGTCCCACCTAAAGGCGGAAGAAAACATCCCCAGCAAGATTTTGAGCAAGTGGATACTTCCAGAATTTTATTTATTTGCGGCGGCGCTTTTGATGGCTTGGATAATATTATTAGGGATCGAACAGAAAAAGCAGGTATTGGCTTTGCGGCTGATATTAAAAGCAAGAAAGATGCAAAAACGCGCTCTGAATTATTAGCGACAATCGAGCCTAGTGATTTAATTAAATATGGCCTAATTCCAGAGTTTATTGGAAGATTGCCCGTCATTGCGACTTTAGAAGAGCTAGACGAAGAAGCTTTAGTTAAAATTCTGACAGAGCCCCGTAATGCGTTAGTTAAGCAATATGCAAAATTATTTGATATGGAAAATATCAAAATAGAGTTTCGTGAGGATGCTATAAAAGAAGCAGCTCAGATGGCTATGAAAAGAAAAACAGGTGCTCGTGGCTTGCGGTCTATTATGGAACAAGCTTTGCTAGACACGATGTTTAATTTACCGTCTTTGAAAGGGGTTTCTACAGTGATTGTGGACGCTGAGGCGATTCGAGGGGTTAAGACGCCCTTATTGGTTTTAGAGAATCAAGTAGAAGAAAGATTGATTGCTATCAATGATAAGAAATAAAAAATAGGTATTTTAAATAGATAAGAAGAAATCATAATTTTATGAAGGTGGAGCATTGATGTCTGAGCTATCTGAAAGTAATTCTGAGATTGAGGTCATTGGCACGGAGTTTCCTATTCTGCCTTTGAAAGATGTAGTGATTTATCCTCATATGGTGATTCCATTGTTTGTTGGTCGTGAACGATCTGTCAAAGCTTTGGAAGCTGCGATGGCTGAGTCACAGCAAATTTTGTTAATTGCGCAGAAAAGTTCTCAAGAAGACGCGCCTGCCCAAGATCAGCTTTATGAGGTGGGGACGATCGGGGCTATCTTACAATTATTAAGATTACCCGATGGAACTTTAAAAGTTTTAGTCGAGGGTGTTGAGCGGGCCAAAGTTAAAAAATTTTTGTGGGGCGAAGATTATGCTCGCGCGAAGATTATTTTAAGTCCTGAGGATGATTTTTTTGAGGGCGATACAGAGGCTTTAATGCGTTCTTTAGTTGCCCAATTTGAGCAGTATATAAAATTAAATAAAAGAATTTCGCCAGAGATTATTCAAGCTTTATCAGGCTTAGATGATATTAAAAAGCTAGCTGATACGATTGCTGCGCATTTAATTATTAAAATTAAAGATCGGCAAAGAGTTTTAGAATCGAAGACCTTGGGAGAGCGAATTAATTTATTACTAGAGCTCATGGATACAGAGATTAAATTTTTGCATGTTGATAAAAAAATTCGGACTCGTGTGAAGGGCCAAATGGAAAAAAATCAGCATGAATATTATTTAAACGAACAGATCAAAGCCATTCAAGAAGAGTTAGGCCAGGGTAAAGAAAGCATTGATGAGATGGTCGAGCTTGAGGATAAAATTAAAAAAGCCAAGCTGACTAAAGATGCGAAATCTAAAATAGAAGCCGAATTAAAAAAATTAAAAACCATGGCCCCTATTTCAGCGGAGGCGACGGTCACGCGAAATTATATTGAGCAGCTGCTTGAAGTGCCTTGGATGACTTCGACGAAGTTAAAAAAAGATTTGCAATTTGCCTCTGATGTTTTAAATCAAGATCATTATGGTTTGAAAGAAGTGAAAGATAGAATTTTGGAATATCTTGCTGTCTCTCAAAGAATTGATGGTGTGAAGGGTCCGATTTTATGCTTAGTTGGGCCGCCGGGGGTTGGTAAAACTTCTTTAGGTCAGTCGATTGCTAAAGCGACGGGTCGAGAATTTACCAGGGTGGCTCTAGGCGGTGTTCGTGACGAAGCAGAGATTCGTGGACATCGACGGACTTATATTGGCGCAATGCCTGGTCGAATCATGCAAAAAGTGATCAAAACTAAAACTAATAATCCATTATTTCTTTTAGATGAAGTGGACAAGATGTCCCATGATTTTCGAGGCGATCCATCTTCCGCTTTATTAGAAGTCTTGGATCCTGAGCAAAACGCTGCTTTTTCTGATCATTATTTAGAAGTGGACTTTGACTTATCTAAAGTCATGTTTGTTGCCACGGCTAATACGCTTGATATTCCAGAGGCTCTTAGAGATCGAATGGAAGTCATTAGATTATCTGGCTATACCGAAGATGAAAAATTTCATATCGCTAAGTCCCATTTGATTCATAAAAATATGGAAGCGGTGGGTTTGCAAAAACAAGAAATGGAAATCCCTGATGCGCTGATTATTAAATTAATTAGACACTATACCCGTGAAGCAGGGGTGCGCTCTTTAGAAAAAGAAATTGCGAAAATCTGTCGCAAAGCCGTCAAAGAATTATTAATGACGCCGAAATTAAAAAAAATAGTTTTAACAGAGAAAAAACAGGAAGAATATTTAGGAGTTCCTAGATATCGATATGGTTTAGCTGATCTTGAAGATCAAATTGGCCAAGTGACAGGTTTGGCCTGGACAGAAGTAGGTGGCGAGCTATTAAAAATAGAAGCGGTCGCAGTTCCAGGTACAGGTAAAACTCAATTTACTGGCCACTTAGGCGAGGTCATGAAAGAGTCTATTCAAGCGGCTGTTTCAGTGGTTCGTGCACGAGTAGAAAAATTTGGAATTCCACCTGATTTTTATAAAGACCAGGATTTGCATATTCATGTACCCGAAGGGGCGACGCCCAAAGATGGCCCGAGCGCCGGTGTTGCGATGTGTACGGCTTTAGTCTCTATCTTGTCTAAAAATCCTGTGAAAGCGGATGTGGCCATGACAGGTGAGATTACTTTAAGAGGCGAAGTCTTAGCGATTGGTGGTCTTAAGGAAAAAATCCTAGCAGCGCATCGAGGGGGTATTAAAACCATTATTATTCCTGATGAAAATCAAAAAGATTTAGTAGAAATTGATGCGAGCATTTTAAAAGATTTAGAAATTCGTCCTTGTAAAAATATTGATCAAGTCCTTCAAATCGCGCTTTCCAAGCCAGTTTCAGGACTGTGTGATACACCTTGTACAACAAAAAATGTTGGTGCTAGACTCACCCGTCCTTCGAGCCGGCGTAGAACTACGCAGGCAAAAGGGAATTAGGCTGTGCACACTTTATCTTGTCGTGGTGATGAGATTTAAGTGTGTGTTCTAACTAACAGAGAGGATAGTTATTGTGAATAAGACAGATCTTATTAATGCAGTTGCCAAGGTGACTGGTCTTTCAAAAGCTGATGCAGGTCGTTCTGTTGATGCATTCGTTGAAACAGTTACCAAAGCTTTGAAAAAAGGCGACGCTGTAACCTTAGTTGGTTTCGGTACCTTCGCCGTTAAAAAACGTGCTGCTCGTAAAGGCCGTAACCCACGTACAGGCGCTGAGATTAAAATCGCAGCTGCTAAAGTACCAGGTTTCCGTGCTGGTAAATCTTTGAAAGACGCTGTGAAGTAATTTTACATCGCGCTTTGATAAAGGCATGCTTCTCGCGAGGCATGCCTTTTTTGTTTTTTTAATTTATTTATTTTTTAATTTTTTTAACGGAGCCATTTCAGGATGTTGCAGAAGATTCGAGATAAAACTCAAAATTGGATTTCTATTTTAATTATCGGCTTTTTAATTCTCATGTTCGGCATGTGGGGTATTAGCTATTATCTCAGTGGATCTTCCGTCAATCAGCAATCCGTCGTTCAAGTGAATGGCCAATCTATCCCGCTGAGACAATACCAGACGGTTTATAACTATGAGCGTCAAGCAGCCTCGCAAGAAATTACTAACGGGTCTCTAACAGTTAATACTTTAAAAAAAGCAGTTTTATCTTCTTTAATCCAAGATCAGCTGCTCTATCAGGGAGCGATGGACGCAGGTTTGGGGATGAGTGCGCAAGCATTGGATTCTTATATTGCATCCATGCCAATTTTCCAGGCCAAAGGCCAATTTTCACAGGCTTTATATCAGTCCTATTTGCAAAATCAGGGTATAGATACTCAGGGTCTCAGAGATCGACTTAAGCAGTCTTTATTAATTAATCAATGGCGTCTTGGTTTTTCAGAAAGCAATTTTATTTTGCCTCATGAATTAGGAAATTATAATAATTTATTAAATCAAACCCGCAGTGTTCAAATTTTGCTCTTACCTTTTTCTAATTCTAATTCTTTAAGTACTAATCAAAATAAAATCCCAAGCCCTACAGCCCAAGAATTACAAGCTTATTATCAAACACATCAAGAAGATTTCAGACTCCCAGAGAAATTTAAATTAAATTACTTAATTCTCAGTGTGAAAGATCTAGAGAAAAATTTAAAACTTTCAGATCAGGCAGCGCAAGAAAAATATGCAGATCTTGGAAATCAATTGGCTAATTTAACTTTTGAAAATCCTCAGAGTCTAGATCCCGCTGCGAGTCAATTAGGTTTAGTGATTCAACATACGGATTGGATTAGTGGTGACTGGGCTCGCCAGCATAATTTAAAAAACCTGCCTTCTATTTTAAATAATCCAGCGGTTCTTCAGGCGGCTTTATCCAATGATGTATTACATAATGGCCAAAATTCAGATCCCATTAATTTAAGCCCAGATACCGTGATGGTCTTGCGGATTGGTGCTTATGAACCTTCAGCAGTTCAGCCTTTTGCTCAAGTAAAGAATTTATGTATTGACGGCGTGATGCAAGAGAAAAAAATACGAAATATTCAAAACCTTGCTGATCAAATAAAACAGTCAGGCAATCTGGAGAAATATAATCAAACCCATCCCCAATCCCAATTTTTTAAATCTTTAACCGCCGCTCGTTCTGGATTTGATAAAAACAATTTAAATAAAATAAATTTAACTAACTTAAATAATCCTATCTTATTAAATTCTATTTTTAATATGCGAGTTTCTAATAGCCTCACTAATTCTAATAGTTCTAATAATTCTAATATCCAAGAAATTTTAATTCCTAATTTAGGCTATGCCTTAGTGCAATTAATTAAAATTAACCCAGCGCCGGATTTAAATTTAAAAACAGCCGTGCCTATGGCGCAAGACTTAAGATCAAATTTGGCGAGTCTAGATTATCTAGAATATTTGCAGGGCTTAGAGGCTAGTGCGAAGATTATAACCAATCCCAATGCGGCGAATCTTTTATAAAAAATATAAATAGCTATGAAATTTAATTTCAAATTTAATTCTAAATTTAATTCACAGAGAGCCTATTCAAATCAATCTAAGCCTTTTAGATTTTTCTTGATGCGCCTGCATCCGAGATATTGGATTTTGTATCTGGGGATGTTGCTCGCTTATGGGTTAGTCCAGCTCTTGCCCTATAAAATTTTAATGAAATTAGGACAGTATTTAGGCGCTTTAGGTTTTATTTTTTCAACGCGAAGAAGAAAAATAGGATTTAAAAATATAGAAAGTTGCTTTCCTGAAAAATCAACGCAAGAGCAGAAAGAACTAGTCCGTCAGTGTTTTAGCTATGTCGGTCAAAGTTTTATTGAAATGTTAATCGCTTGGTGGATGCCCAAATTTAGATTAAAAAAAATCAGTTTTGACTTAAGTCCTGGGATGCGAGAAAACATTCAAGAACAAATTGAGTCAGGTCAGGGTGTTATTTTATGCGGAGCGCATTTTACTTCTTTAGAAATGATTGGCTGTGAGTTTGGCTTAAGATATAAAAATTTATATTTAGTCTACCAAAAGCATAAAGACCCCGTGATTAACCATATTATTAATAAAGGCAGACTTCGTTATGCCAAAGGCTTAATCGAGCGGACTGACTTGAAAAAAATGATTAAAATTTTAAGGCAGGGTGATTTCTTATGGTATGCCCCAGATCAAGATTTAGGTCGGCACGCCAGTGTCTTTGTTGATTTTTTTAATATCCCTTGTGCGACGGTGAGAGCGTTAGGGTCTTTATTAAAAGCAGGAAGAGCGGCTTGTTTCTTTTCTTTTTTTTATCGGGAAGATTATTTAGATAAAAATAATTATAAAAAATCTATTTATAAAATTATGGCGTCCAAACAAGAATTAGTTCCTACGGGAGATGATCTTAAAGACGCGGAAATTTATAACCAGGCGCTAGAAAAAATAGTGAGAAATAATCCAGCGCAGTATTTATGGCTTCACCGTCGATTTAAAACACGGCCCAATGAGAGTGATAAGAAATTTTATGATTGTTGAAATTGTCTTAATGCTTTTAAGTGGGGTGTTAACAGGAGTTCTATCTGGCCTATTTGGCTTAGGCGGCGGGGTGGTCACAGTGCCTATTTTATTTGTTTTTTTTACTCATTTAGGTGTTCCAGAATCTAACATTATGCACTTGGCGATTGGAACTTCTTTGGCGGCTATGATCACAACCACTTTTAATTCGATTATTCAGCATCACAGAAAAGGCAATATTAATTGGGGTATAGTTCGGTGGCTTTTTCTTCCAACAGCGCTGGGGGCTTGCGTAGGGGCTGTTATTTCCAAGTGGGTGGACTCACATTCTTTGCGTTATTTTTTCATAGCATTTTTAATTTTTATGATTTTGATGGCGCTGTTTAAAAAAAGCTTTAGAGCGGAGTATAAAATTCAAGATTTCAAATTCCCCAAGAATAATGTCGCTAAGTGTTATTTTTTCATTGTGGGATCTATAGGGGTTTTGTTAGGGGTTGGTGGAAGTTTGTTTACCATTCCTTATTTTAGAAAACACCACTGTCCCATGAAAAATGCGTCAGCACTGGCCGTAGCGCTAACACCTTCAGTGTCTATTTTGGGGGCCTTGGGTTATTTACTCATAGGCTTAAAAGGCGCGCCTGTTTTTTCTTATACCATTGGCTATATCTACTGGCCTGCTTTCTTAGGCATTGCTTTAGGGTCTTTAATAGGCGTGCCTATTGGGGCCCATTTAGCCCATAAGCTACCCGATCGTTATCAAATTAAAATTTATATAATTTTATTATTTGTTTTCTTATTCATGATTATTTATTAATTTTTTTATTTTTAATTTTTTATTTTATTTAGGATTAGGCATGAGACATATAGAGATTTCAGTGAAATTATTAAAACCTATGATTCATAGTTTTAATCGCTGTCGAGATCTGGGGGATCTGGTGGTTCGAATCTGGATCGCTCAAGTTTTTTTCATGTCAGGGTTAAGTAAGTTAACAGACTGGGATACGACTTTGGTTTTATTTAAATATGTTTACTCCACGCCTTTTATGTCTCCAGTCTTTGCAGCTTATCTAGGTACAGGGGTTGAATTAATTTTCCCTGTTCTTTTAGTGCTGGGCTTAGGTGGTCGCTTATTTATTTTTATGTTTTTAATTTACAACGTTGTTTGTGTTCTTTCTTTCCATTTTTTATTGACGCCTGCTGGGACGTCGGGATTTGATGATCATGTACTCTGGGGTTTGTTACTGATGATGCTGATGTTCCATGGGATGGGACGATTTTCTATGGATTATTTATTGCATAAAAGATTTGGTCATTTAATTCATAGTCATTATCAGAAAGATCAAAAATTAAAAAATTTTATAAATTTAAAATAATTAAAAATTAAAAATTAAAAATAGGAAAAAATTTAAGATGAAAAAGATAATTCTAAGTGCGGCTTCTTTAAGTTCTATTTTGCTTTTAGCTGGGTGTAGCTCTTCTGGAAACCCCCAGGATAAATTAGTCGAGTGCTATGGCGTGTCTAATACAGGGCCTAATGCGCCGCTCTTAATGACTAAAGGCATTTGCGAAAAATTAGCGCATACCAAAATGATTGATGTGACGGCTGATGACTATGTCGAATGCTATGGCGTAGCAGCGGCTGGAGAGAATGACTGTGCAACGAATAGCACCGCCTGTGGCGGAACGGCTGCTGTCAATAATTCTCCTGAGGCTTGGATTGCGATTCCTAGAGGGGTCTGTATGAATGTCAAAGGGGCGGTGGTTGGGCAGTTGGAAAAGGCAGGCAGTAAAAAATAATCTGTCAAAAATAATTTTTTTATGATTTCTCAAACCGGCCTCGGTCTTCGAACGCCTTATATTCAAGAGTTATTAGAAAATAATTTTAAATCTATTCATTGGTTAGAGTTTCTAGCGGATCAGTATTATCAGGTACCAGAATTTGTTTTAAAAAAACTAGATCAGCTGCGAGAAATTTACCCCTGTGTCTTACATAGCGTGAATTTATCTTTGGGTAGTGCTGAAGAGATCCCAGAAATTTATTTAAAATTTTTAAATAATTTAATCTCTCGCTATGAGCCTGCCTGGATCTCGGATCATCTATGTATTTCCAGGGTTAAAAATATTTTCACCCATGATTTATTGCCGATTATTTATTCCCAAAAAAATTTAGATTTAATCGCTCGGCGTATAGATTTTCTGCAAGAAAAATTTAAAAAATTATTTTTAATAGAAAATATTTCGAGTTATATAAATTTTAATTTGAATAAAAATTTAAATATTAAAATATTTTCAGAAGCTGAATTTTTAAAAAAATTAGTGAATAAAACAGGCTGTGGAATTTTATTAGATATTAATAATTTGGTTTTGAGTTCAGAGAATCATGGTCTGGATTATCAAGATTTTTTAGATGTTTTTTTAGATAAATTAGATTTTAAAGCGATTAAGCAAATTCACTTAGCCGGGGCTGAGTATCATCAGGGGATCTGGATAGATACGCATAGTCGGGAAATTGGTGATAAAACCTGGCAAGTGTTTAAAAAAATCCAAGAAACTTATGGGCCCATCCCGACTTGTTTGGAGTGGGATAATGACTTGCCAGAATTTAATAAAATTTTGAAAGAGGCTGAGAAGATCGAGGTTTTGATTCCTGTCGGCAGGGCGGACACGCAGGTCCGCCCCTACAAAGAATTCGAGACAGAGCGTGTAAGGGCGGACCTGCGTGTCCGCCCAGATAGAGAGGTGGCAGAGAGCGGAGAAATAATTAATTTAGATTGTGAATCTGCCTGGTTTAATTTTTTAAATCATCAGCCAGAGGATTTATATGAATTAATTAATCCTGCAGAGAAGGGCAGGATGATTCAGGGGCTTAAGATTTATAAAAATAGTATTCAAGGCACTCTCAGGAAAAATCTAGTTAAAACTTATAAAACTTTAGAAAAAATATTGGGTCCAGAAAAATTTAATTTTTATATTAATAAATATGCTGAACAGAATTTTTCTGATGATTTTAATTTAAATAGCTATGGCGAAAAATTTTCAGAATTGTTTGAGCTAATTTATTTAAAAGAACTGGCTGAATTTTGCTATGCCTGGCGGCAGGTTTATACCCAAGAAGAGATGCCAGGGATGATCTTAAATTTTCAAATGCCTGTGTATGAGCTCTGGAAATACGGTCAGCCAGAAGATAAAAATACCAAGCTAGATTTTTCTGATTTTAAGCTAGGTCAATATCAATATTTACTGGCTCGAGAGGGTCATAAAGTCAGGGTCTTAGAAATGCTTAATGGGACAGAGTGATTAAGGGCTTAATTAACCCAGTCAGGCCATCAAAAATCATGGTGACGCCAATGGATAATAAGATAAAAGCCGTGAGTCTTGTGACCACATTGGCGCCGGTATTTCCTAAGAAATTAAAAATATTTCGGGCATGGCGATAGGAAATCCAAATCAAAATACAGACGAGAACAGTGGCCAAAAGACAGGTAAAAATACTCAGGAAGGTAAAGTGTTGATTGGTCTTTAAACTAGAGGCGAGAGAAATAGTCACGGCCATGGCGCCAGCACCAGCTGTTAATGGCATGGTGAGCGGGAAAAATGCACTGTCTTCGCTGGAGTCTTTTTCAGAATTTTTATCTGCGTGTTCGTTGAGAGATTCTGCCCTGGCTTGGGGGTCTATTTTAGCTTTGCTATTGAGAATGCCCCAGGCAGCGTGAAAGACGAGTATTCCCCCGGCTATTTGAACACTGGAGAGGGAGATGCCAAAAAAATCCAGGACGTAGGGGCCAATAAAAAAAGTGGCGACTAAAAGCGCCAGGCTGTATATCCCGACTTTCTTTGCAATGCGTTTTTGTTTTTCGGGCGTTTCATGTTGGGTGACAGCTAGAAAAACCGTGGACATGCCGATGGGATTAGTAATTGAAAATAAAGACGCAAAAGTAAAAAAGAAAATGTGTAAATAGCCCGAATCCATGGTGAGTTTTTCCTGAGAAATTTTGGCTGCGTACTTTAGCCTCGGCGTGCTGGAAGTAAAGGGATGCTGGAAGGGATTTTAGAAGATATTGATGTCTGTTTTGATTTCGTCTCTCCCGTGGAAGAGAGGTCTGGCATGAATGGGAGGTGTAGGGGCGAATCTTGAATTCGCCCTGCGTTCGCGCCCGCGTTTATTCCTAAATCAATCTCAATAAAACTTCTTTCAGCTCTGCAGGATTGGCTTTGCCCTGAGATAATTTCATGGCTTGGCCAATTAAATAGCCCATGATTTTTTCTTTACCTGATTTTAATTCTTGAATTTGAGCTGGATTGTCTTGAATGATTTGTAAAATTATTTTTTCTAGAAAATTTTGATCAGAGACTTGCTCTAGGCCTAATTTTTTAATTAAGTTATTTAAATCTTCAGGGGTTTTGATTAATGCTGGATTGCTAAATAACTCAGCAAGAATTTGCTTCGCAGCGCTATTAGATAAAGTTTTATTTTTAATTTTATGTAATAACTCGGAGAATAAATTGATTTTTATGGGTTCTGGGTTGTGAGAAAAATTTAAATTATTTTTATTTAACAAAGCTAAAAATTCGCCATTGAGCCAATTAGAAATAATCTTGGGCTCATGATTTAATTTAACTAAATTTTCAAAATATTCTGAGATTTCTTTGGATTTTGTTAGCTGGGTAATCTCATCTGGATTTAAACAATAATTATTTTTAAATCTTGCTCTTTTTTGGCTGGGGAGCTCTGGAAGCGTTTGAGCTAAATCTTGCACCCAGGACATATCTAAAACGACTGGAGGTAAGTCTGGATCTGGAAAATATCTATAATCTTGCGCATCTTCTTTGCTACGCATGGATCTGGTTTCTATTTTATCTGAATCAAATAGTCGGGTTTCTTGTGTGATTTTTCCGCCAGATTCAAGAATATGAATTTGTCTTTCAATCTCATAATTCAAAGCCTGCTCGGCAAATCTAAAAGAATTAATATTTTTAATTTCCGTCCGTGTGCCAAATTTTTCTTGGCCCCAGGGTCTTATAGATATATTTAAATCGGCTCTAAAAGAACCTTCTTGTAAGTTGCCGTCTGTAATATCAATCGCTGTGACTAGCTCATGAAGGGTTTTTAAATAGCTCACAGCCTCTGCTGGAGATCTTAAGTCGGGCTCAGAGACTATTTCTAATAGGGGCATGCCAGCGCGATTTAAATCAATGGCCGTTTTATAAGGGATCAAATCATGAATGGATTTTCCTGCATCTTCTTCGAGATGAGCGCGAGTGATATTAATTATTTTGGTTTGATTATTATTTAAATTTATTTCTAGTTTTCCAGGGCCAATAATAGGTGTTTTAAATTGGCTGATTTGATAGCCCTTGGGTAAATCAGGGTAAAAATAATTTTTGCGTTCAAAGATAGAAATAGGATTAATTTTGGCATTGATACTTAGGCCAAATAAGACCGCTTTTTTTAAAACTTCTTGATTTAAACTAGGTAAAGATCCAGGTAAGCCAAGATCGACCGGGCCTATCTGAGTATTGGGCTCAGCGCCAAATCTAGTTGCACTATTAGAAAAAATTTTAGAGCGCGTATTTAACTGCACATGGACTTCGATACCAATAACAACTTCCCAATCTGGATTTTTATTATTTAAATCACTCATGAAATAATTCTCCAAAACCCGGTGCTATTTGTAAGTGAAAATTTGTATTTAACTGAAACTGATGCGCTGCATTTAATAATAAACTCTCAGAAAAATGCGGCCCAATGATTTGCAAGCCAATGGGTAATTTTAATTCTTCAGAGAGCCCAATAGGAATCGACATGCCGGGTAAGCCCGCTAAATTCACAGCAACGGTATTGGCGTCTGATTGATAAAGTGCCAGGGGATCATGAATTTTCTCGCCAATTTTAAAGGCGGTTGAAGGGCAGGTAGGGCCCATGATTAAATCCACTTGAGCGAATACTTTTTGAAAATCTTCACTGATTAATCTTCGAATCTTTTGGGCTTTAAGATAATAAGCGTCGAAATAGCCCTGACTTAAAACATACGTGCCAATTAAGATTCTTCTTTTGACTTCTTCACCAAAGCCTTCAGCGCGAGATCGCTCATAGAGATCTTTGAGATCTTTTGGGTTTTCACAGCGATAGCCAAATCTCACGCCATCGAATCTAGATAAGTTCGAAGAGGCTTCAGCAGGGGCTATTAAATAATAAGCAGAAATAGCCAGATCATTATGGGGTAAATCAACTTCTATAAATTCCGCGCCTAAAGATTCAAATATTTTTAAACTGTCTTGAATTTTATTTTTAATTTCAGGATCTATACCAGCTCCAAAAAATTGCTTGGGCAGGCCTATTTTTAAATTTTTAATAGGTTTATTTAAATTGGCGGTGTAATTTTCTAAAGGCTGTGTACTAGAGGTCGAATCTAAAACATCATGGCCGGCTAAGATATTTAATAACAAAGCGCAATCTTCAGCTGTTCGTGCCATGGGGCCGGCTTGGTCCAAGCTTGATGCAAAAGCCACCATGCCGTAACGGCTGACTCGGCCATAAGTGGGTTTGATCCCTGTGATTCCAGAAAAACTCGCTGGCTGTCTAATGGACCCACCAGTATCACTGCCTGTTGCAATAGACACTAATCCTGCAGCAATAGCAGAAGCTGAGCCTGAAGAAGATCCGCCGGGTGAGTAAGCTAAATTCCATGGGTTTTTACTCGGGCCATAGAAACTATTTTCACCGGAAGAGCCCATAGCAAATTCATCCATGTTGGTCTTGCCCATCATGATCAAGCCCGCTTGCTTAGATTTTTTAATAATCGTTGCGTCATAAGGCGAAATAAAATTATTTAATATTTTTGAGCCGCAAGAAGTTTTGATATTTTGAGTGCAAAATAAATCTTTCTGAGCGATGGGGATGCCTGAAAGATCTAGAATATTTTTATCTAAATTCTTATTTAAATTATTTTTATTTTTAAATCTTTCTTGGTCTGTTAATTTGGCCTGAGCTAATAAATCTGCTGGATCACAAAGAGTAATAAAGCTGTTTAAACCCTGATGTCCAGAGTCTAATTGTTGAATTTTATTGAGGGAAATCTGGACTAATTCTTGGCTGGAAATTTTGCCTTCGGCTAATAATTTGGCTGATTGGGCTAGGGTGAAACAGGTCAAGTTATTCATGAGATTATCCCGAAATTTTATTCAATAAATTTATTAATTATTCATATTAATTATTCAATGGATGGCGGTGTTGTAAAAAAGCCTTGTTCGGATTGGTTAGATAAATTTAAAAACAGGTCTTTCTGCTCTTGGCTAATTTCAAACCCTAAGTCTTCACGAAGATGATTAAATTTAAGTTCTAGAGGAATCGCATGAGCCATGGGTAAAATATTGTCCGTATTAATCTGATTAATTTTTTGGATATATTCAAAAATGGCCGTGAGTTTTTGAGCGTAATTTTCAGCTTCTGTAGGGCTTAGTTTTAATCTGGATAAATTTGCCAGATGATTGATTTCTGAGAGATCCATAGGTTTATATTTCTCCAGGGTTTAAGAAGAAAGGCGCCAGAAAAGAAAGGGTGTAGGGGCGAATCTTGTATTCGCCCTGCCATCGGAAGAGAGGGCATCGCCAGGGGAAAAATTCAAAAAACTAAGATCGTTTCATTGAATTAAAGAAATCATTATTAGTCTTGGTATCTTTTAATCTTTCAATTAAAAATTCCATCGCCGCAATATCATCCATGGGGTGCATGATTTTTCTTAAAATCCATAAGCGCTGTAATTCTTCTTGCGTGGTTAATAATTCTTCGCGACGTGTGCCTGATTTATTGAAGTTAATCGCAGGATAGACACGCTTTTCAGCAATTTTTCTGTCCAGATGCAATTCCATGTTGCCAGTACCTTTGAACTCTTCAAAGATTACCTCGTCCATCTTAGAGCCTGTGTCTATTAAAGCCGTTGCAATGATGGTCAAGCTGCCGCCTTCTTGTGTGTTTCTTGCCGCACCAAAGAATCTTTTAGGTCTTTGTAAGGCATTGGCTTCGACACCACCAGATAGGATTTTTCCAGAAGCTGGCGTGACCGTGTTATAAGCCCTGGCTAGCCTGGTTATAGAATCTAATAAAATAACCACATCATGTTTGTGCTCGACTAATCTCTTCGCTTTTTCAATGACCATTTCAGCCAATTGCACATGGCGGCTGGCGGGCTCATCAAATGTACTCGCTACAACTTCGCCTCGAACAGTTCTGGCCATTTCTGTCACTTCTTCAGGACGCTCATCAATCAATAAAACTATCAGATGACACTCGGGATAATTAGTAGAAATCGAGTGTGCAATATTTTGCATCATGAGGGTTTTACCAGCTTTAGGCTGAGAGACAATCATGGCGCGTTGGCCTTTCCCAACGGGGGAAACCATATCAATAATTCTGGAAGTAATATCTTCTGTCGATCCATTGCCTCGTTCCATGCGTAAACGCTCATTAGGAAATAGCGGGGTGAGATCTTCGAATAAAATTTTATGCCTGGTGGATTCTGGAGAATCAAAATTGACAGAATCTATTTTGGCCAAGGCAAAATAACGTTCGTTGTCTTTAGGTGGTCTAATTTTCCCTGTTAGAAAATCACCTGTTCTGAGTTGGAATCGACGAATAATATTGGGGGAGACATAGACGTCATCTGGATTGGCGATATAGCTGCAATCTGATGATCTTAAAAAACCAAAGCCGTCTGATAAGACCTCGACGACGCCTTCACCAAAGATATCTTCGCCTTTCTTGGCGTGAGCTTTGAGGATTTGCGAGACAATCTCTTGCTTGCGAGCGCGCGCTGTATTTTCAAGGCCCATGGACTGGGCAAGGCTCATGAGTTCCGCGACGGATTTTTTCTTAAGTTCGTTAAGATTCATTAGGAGGGACCTATATAGATTGGTGGATATTAATGGGAAGATTTAATGGATTTAAATATTGATTTGAGATGGGTCTTTTAAGATCTTTTAAAAAAATAAAAATTAAAAGCCCTAAGAATTTTATTAAAAAACACAGGCCGATTGGCTGTGAGCGGGCGATCTTACGAGGAGATTGTGATAATTGCAAGGCCAACTTTGCCCTCTCCCCCGACCCCTCTGCCCACTTTGTGGGAGAGGAGCGAATTCACCTCTCCCGCATGCGGGAGAGGTCGAGCGGTTTCCGCGCGGGAGAGGGCATCATCTATAAAAATTACAAGGCTCCATCAATAAAACTTTGTAAAGCCGATCTGGATAAAGCTCCGACTTTGGTTGCGATGACAGAGCCATCTTTAATAATTAACAAAGTAGGGATGCCACGAACACCATATTTTGCAGGGGCTTCAGGGCATTCGTCGACATTAATTTTTACAAACTTTAAACGACCAGAATACTCAGGCGCAAGCTCTTCAATCACGGGGGCAAGCATTCTGCAAGGGCCACACCAAGGTGCCCAGAAATCTATTAATACAGGAATCTTGGAAGCTAAAACTTCGGAATCAAATTGCGGATCAGTAATATCTAAAATGGTTCCCATGGCTTGTCTTATCCTTGCGTGTTGTGTGTATTTTGAAGTTTGTTTTTGAGCTTGTTTTATAGGGCTTTTTATAGGCCTGTTAAAATCTTTGTTAAAATCAAAGGGGATGTATAATGCCGGAAAATATTGAAGATTCAAGTTGGAAATTTAAATTAAAAACCTATCTCAAAAACTAGCCGTCATAGATCTTGGATCTAATTCTTTTCACATGGTCATTGTAGAAAAAGATCTTTTTGGGACTTTGAATATTCTCCATCGGGAAAAGCAAAAAGTTCAATTAAGATCTGGCATGGATGAGCTTTCTGGCCAGTTAGATCAAGCCTCACAAGAGCGTGCTTTAAATTGCTTAGAGCAATTTTCTATCGCGCTTGAGCAATTTGAAGTCGAGCATGTCGATGCCGTCGGGACTTATACTTTGAGAGCCGCGAAAGAAATAGAAAACTTTTTAAAACTAGCCTCTGAAGTTTTAACTTTTCCTATTCGAGTTATTTCTGGCGAAGAAGAGGCCAGATTAATCTATGTGGGTGCTTCTCAAAGAAGGGATTTATCTTCTAAGCATTTAATTATTGATATCGGTGGTGGCAGTACGGAATTAATCATTGGTGAGAATCATAAAATTTTATCTTTAGCTTCTTTGCCCATGGGTAGTGTGAGTTTTCAAGAGAAATTTTTTAAAGATTTCAAATTAAACCAGGCTAATTTTTCTAGTGCGATAGACGCTTCAAGAAAATTGGCGGCGGGTATTAAATCTCAATTTTTATCATTGGGCTGGCGGCATAGTTTAGGCAGCTCGGGGACCATTCAAGCGGTACTTTCTATTATTCGATCTCTCACACCCGGCGAGACAGAGATTACTTTAAGCCAGCTGGAAGCTATTGCCAGACGCATGATCTCCATGGGCGAAGTGAATTTAATAGATTTTGAAGAGCTCAGAGATGATCGGAAAAATATTATCGCTGGGGGGCTCTCTGTCTTACTGGGTTTATTTTATGAACTAAGAATTTCTTCCATGGGTTTATCTAAAGGCGCTTTGCGAGAAGGCGTGCTGTTTGAAATGATAGCCAGGCTGGATCAAGAAATTAATTTATCTAAATAACTTATAAGTTTATATTTATCTTTTTTAAAAAATTTTAATTTTAAAATCAAAATTAAAAATTAACTCATAAAATATTTTCGTGTTTATTTTTTTAATTATCCCTTTAGAGCGCTCTAAAAATACTTGTGTATGGCGAATGTCTGCCGTTTAATAAAGCCGATGTCTCTCGATAGTTTTTTACGTTATGGATTATAAAAACAACAGTAAAAATCAAGATCAAAAAACATACGGCCAAATTTAAAAATGAGATTTAAAGGGAGAGGGAAATGAGTGGAGTTGAAAATACTAGGGATATAAAAACAGCCTATCTTCAAGCGTTAGCAGAAAAGTACGAAAAACGTAAACGCAATATGCTTCTGAATAAAAAGGGCCTACCTAGTTTTAATCCGATGAACGAGGTTATTCTCTTAAAAACGCTTAAAGAGATTTTGGATGCTTACTACCTAACTCCAGCTGCAACTCCAGCTGCAACTCCAGCTGCAACTCCAGCTGCAACTCAAGCTGAAACTCAAGCTGCAGTAGTCGAAGCAGTTTCAGTAGAACCAACTTTAGAAGAATTAACTTCAGAAGAACTAGCTTCAGAAGCTGAAAGAGATCTGACAGATGAACTGCAAGATGCTGCGTTTTCAGATCCCACTAGAAAAGCAGCCCTTGAAGATCTTAAATTCAAACTAGATGCAGCGGTTCAAGCTTCAGCACCTTTGCAAGGCTTGTACGATGAAAAGCGTAAATTATTAATTAAATACGGCCGAGATATCACAGAAGTAACGCCTGAAAAAGTTTACGAGGGTCTTAGTGTTGCGCAAAAGGGACATGTTGAGTTTGTCAAACACAAAAAAAGTAAAAGAAGAAATACAGATCAGCCTCAAAGAATTAATGTCAAAGAGAGCTACGAGTTGCCTAACAGTTACAACTCGCCAGTCTTTGATATCTTGGTTGAACACCTCCAGTTTTTTATTGAGCAAGCTCGCAAACTAGACGATCAGCCGCGTGCTGAGCACTACCAAGCAATTTTGAATCAGCTCTGTGGCCCAGAATGGGTTGCTGCTGGGACTAGTGAAAAGAAAAAAGCACAAATTCTTGAGAAGCATAAAAAAGATAAAAAAAAGACCTTGGTGTATGCAGATCTACAACCTCTTGTTCAATCGAAGCCAGATTGGGGTGTGCTAGAAACAAAAGATGGAAAAAATACTCTGACATTAAAACTACCCTATAGTTTTCAGCATAATCGCTCGCCGGGCTTCGTGGCCCTGAAAGCGCATCTTGAGAAATTTCATGAGCAGGCAATTGGGTCGGGTCATCAAATAACAGCTAGACGCTGTGGGGGTCTTTTAAAGAGCTTAGCGGATACAGAACAGGCGGTGAGAGATGAAGAAAAAAAACGCCTAGATCAAGTGGTAGCGGATATTGCGACGAAAAAATTAGATTCAGATCCGGACTGTGAAGAATTTGTAAGCAGCCTTTGCAAGGTTTGCAAGGATCATCTATCGCTTATTCAACCTAGCAATAGTCGATTAAAAGAATTATTGGACTATGTGAGAGATAAGGCACTGCCAGAACAAGATGAGGAAATTCCTGGGGATGCTGAGACGCCTAGTGTGACGTTTCACACCCCTGAAAATTTGAGCTATCCCGTGGAAGAACAAGCGGGCGGGGAGCTAGTTCCTCGTCAAAGAAAAGATGATGAAGGTCAAGCGGCTCTGATCGACAATATTGCTCCGCTGACTTCCTTTAAAACGAAGGTTGTTCTGGAGCGGATAGGGGTGTTGAATGCCAATGCAGACCTGCCACGGTCGGATCAGTTTCCTTATCGTCTGTCCTTGCGTAAACATCTTGCAGGCCCTGTTGCAGCGCCAGTTCGGAACGCAGCGCCAGTTCGAAAATCAGCGTTAAAATCAGGGCCAAGCGCTGAAAGAAAAGTGGTTTCGCATGGTGAACTGCCTCAGCAATTAAAAGAAAGCCCCGTTCGAACTTTCAAACATTTCTTAACAGGACAAAAAGATCCAAGCCCGGAACAGATGCTCGAGGGTTGGGTGCAAATTCTTCGTAACTCGATCGTCCATGGGGTTGATCTTCTGGGGGAGCATGTAGAAGTTGTGCGCATATGCGATGATGCTAGCCGCCTTCTGAAGGCACCAAATACCACCCAGGCCGATTTTGAGAATTTCAAAAGACAAGTGGCTGTTATTGAAAAACAAGTGAGCCCCAAAGGCCCCTTAAAAAATCTTTGCCAGGATTTTAGAAAAAGGGCGAATGAGATCAGCCCTGAAAAGCTTTTTAAAAATAATAATCAAGATCTTTCTAAGGTTGCCAATCAGGATGCGAAAAATCGCGCGCTTCTCAGTAATTTTAAATTGGCTTTAGAGCGCTATTTAGGTGGTCGTGTCTTTGATGCGCAATTTAATGACAATGGCCGAGTGACTGATCTTGCCAGTAAGCAAAATCTTCAAGGCTGGGGCAAGCTAGGAAAGTTTGGTACGAAGTTTTTTGATAAGAAAACCACGGTACAAAATATACAAGCGGCTTTAGATATGAATGTTTTGCTGACCGCAATGACCAGCGCCGATCATGTAGTGACTCAAAAAGAATTGAATTCTGTTACCAGCTTATTTGCTCAAGTAGCGAAAAAAGGCGCCTTGAGAAAATTAGTGGCTGAATTTAATACGCAAGCTGCGACGGCTTTAGTGATTGCACCGACTATTTCATTGCATGTGCCAAAACCAGCGCCACAAACTTCTTCAAGAAGTCTTGGTGCATCGCGAGGTCGTTCGGATTCAGTCGTGTCGCCTGTGTCGGAAGAACCTGTTGTTGCTTAGTAGGGTTTTTGAAACTTAAATATTAAAAATTTCTTGTGTATAGATTGAAAATTAAAGCGCTGATTTTGTAAGATTGGGTCTCTCTAGGGGGGCTGGATCTTGCAGGTCAGCGCTTTTTTATGGCCTTTTTATGACTTATTGAATATAACTAAAAATAAGTTATAATTTGTCGGGATTATTTCAATGTATCAAATAATTATTAAGCGCCAGGCTAAGAAAAAATTAGAAAGCATTAATCCTAAAAATAGGATCAAGATCGTTGATGCTATTAATTTACTTGGTCATGATCCTGATAGTAATAATCTGGATGTTAAAGCCTTGTTGGGCCAGCGTCTTTATCGATTACGTGTAGGGACTTGGCGGGTTATATTTGATCGGCATGAGACTTTGAAAATTATTTCAATAGAAAAAATTGGCCCCAGAGGAGATATTTATAAATGAACTTACAAGTGATTAGATCCAGAGATGGAAAACCTGAGTTTGTTTTGTTGCCTATAGATATTTATGAAAAATGTTCTGACAAATTAAAAGCAGAGCTGATGGCTGATCAAGATAAAAATAAAGACGCTGATTATTTGCCTTTTGTCTTAGAGGACTATGTTGAGAACCCAGTGGCCTTAGCGCGTATGAAAGCACATGTGACGCAGGGGGCTTTGGCTGAAGCGATGGAAGTTTCCCAGGCGTATATCAGCAAATTAGAGAATCAAAAGTCTGTCACGCCCAAGATGTTGGCTCGAGTGAATAAGGCGTTGAAGGGGGTTAGAAATTAGAGATTTTTACTCAGGTGTCGCTAATCGCACTTTTGGGAAATAAGTTTTATAGCGGCGAGTATCTCGGGTTAGTAGCAGCATATTTTCAGTAGAGGCGTGGGCACCGATGAAAAAATCCGGAAGCGTTGACTGCTTACCTCCACCTTTCTTTTTATATTGAATAAAGGCTTTACCGGCTAGAAAAGCAGCTTCCCAGGGCAATGAGACGCGCAATATTTCTGAAGGGAGTGCCTGATCAAGCTCTTTGGAATTATTAAAATTGCTAGAAATTTCAGCATAAATAATGGGGTTAATGCAAAGCGAATTATGCTCAGATAACGCTGCGAGCTGTTCTGAAGACCATGAGAACCACTCAGGATCCTCAGTGAAAATATCCAATAAAATATTGCTGTCGATAAGAACCCGTTTCATTGTTTCAATTCCATATTATTTATTCTTCACCTCGGGTCATTTCCATATTATTTATTCTTCACCTCGGGTCATTGCTAAGATTTGATCGGTAGAAAGCTTGCCATGGCCTTTACCCTGCATCTTTTCAATGAGCTGTTGGCTTCTTTTAGAGGGAGTGTCTGTTTTCTTTTCCAAATAGACTCGCCCATTCTGTTCATAGAACTCTATTTCCGTGTGTGGCAAAAGACCTAAAGACTCACGAATATGTAAAGGAATAGTGACTTGGCCTTTGCTGGTGATATGCATAAACTGCCCCTTTATTTTTTTTTGATTCTTATTTTTATGAGTAAGAATTATGAAGGTAAGAATGTTAAATTGCAAGCCTCCCCCTGTCCAGGATATGATCTCCGGCTTTTTTATAATTAGATAAAGTGGATAAAGTTTTTATGGGCCCCAATAAAATTACAGAATTATCTTTAGTAGTCCCGATGTACAACGAAGAAGAAAACGTTGAGCCCTTATTAAAAGAAATAGATCAGGCGCTAAGATCTTCTTTTAAAAATTTTGAAATAATTATTATTGATGATGCCAGTACGGATCAGACCGTGAATAAGTTATTAAATTTAAAAAAAGCTATTCCAGAGCTTAGAGTTTTGCGTCATGAGAAAAATTCAGGGCAATCTCGCGCTGTGATTACTGGGATTAAACAAGCCCAATATGCTTGGGTCGCGACACTGGATGGTGATGGGCAGAATAATCCCATGGATATTCCAAAATTAGCCCAGGCGGTGAGTGATCCTAGATCTAATCCTTCTTTATCTTCTTGGGTTCTGATAGCGGGCCATCGGGCCCATCGAAAAGACACACGACTTAAAAAAATATCTTCAAAGATTGCCAATAAAATCCGTGGGAGTTTATTAAAAGACCAGTGTCCAGACACGGGCTGTGGTTTGAAATTATTTCCAAAAGCTTTATTTATGAATTTGCCCCAGTTTAAAAATATGCACCGATTTCTTCCCGCTTTAGCAAGAAGGGAAGACGCCTTGATTATTAATATTAAAATCTCGCATCGGGAAAGAATGCGGGGCGTGTCTAAATATGGCGTCATGAATCGATTATTTGTCGGCATTGTGGATTTACTGGGAGTCATGTGGTTAGTCCGTCGGCCTTCGAGAGCCCTATGTAAAGAGTTGGGTAAAGAGTTGGGTAAAGAGTTGGGTAAAGAACTAGATTTAGAAAATAAGAATTAGAAAATAAAAAATATGAAAATAAATTTTGATTTTAATTTTAAAAAAATTTTCCCTTATTTAATTTTAATTATTTTATCTAGTTGCTTATTTTTGCCAGGTATTAGCACTATTCCGACTCAAGATCGGGATGAGGCTCTGTATGTCCAAGCCTCTCGGCAAATGCTTCAAGAAAAAACCTATACACAAATTAATGTGCAGGAAGACACTAGGCATTTGAAACCGCCCGGGATTTACTGGCTCCAAGCGGGCCTAGTCTCTGTCACTACTGGAGTGAACTCCCAGGTCATGTGGCCCTATAGATTGGTTTCTTGCTTGGGGAATTTTTTTGCACTCTTGGGGGTGTTTATTTTTTGGCGGAAATCCCTAGGTGAGCCTGTGGCTTTGCTAGCGGCTTGTTTCCTAGGCTTTAGTTTTTTATTAAACATAGAAACTCATATTGCGAACACAGACAGTGTCTTATTAGCTTGTATGGTTTTTATGCAGGGTGCTTTATTTAAATGCTATGAGAGCTTTTCTTATGGTCAGAAAGTTTTAAAAAAATATATTTGGATTTTTTGGCTGGCCATGAGCTTAGGAATATTAATTAAAGGCATTACGCCTTTAGTTGGCTTTTTGACGATTTTATTTTTATTGATTGGAGAGAAAAAACATCGAGGTTTTTTCAAAACTTTAAAACCTGTTTCTGGGTTCTGTGTCTTAATTTTATTAACTTTGTTATGGCTTGTTCCCTTATCTTTATCTAGCCATAGTAATTTTCTCTGGGACATGGTTCATGGCGATGTCTTGCCTAAGCTGACTGGTGGTCAGGAGTCTCATGGTTTTATTCCTGGTTATTTTCTCTTGCTTTTACCTCTGATGTTTTTCCCAGCGTCTTTATTATTTCCAGAGGGCGCCAGATTAGCCTGGCTGGATCGTCGTAAAGCCCATATGAAATTTTTATTAGCTTGGATTATTCCCAGTTGGATTTTTTTTGAGCTAATCCCTACAAAATTACCCCAGTATGTTCTGCCCATGTATCCCGCTCTGGCTTTAATTTTCAGCTTGGCGGCTTTGAGGTTGATTACTATACCGTCTGGGTTTAAAAATTTACTGACCAAGATTTACCAAGTCATTTGGTTGTTTTGTGCGGGCGTTTTATCTCTGGTTTTAATTATTTTGCCTAAAAGAATTGAAGGCGTGTATTCGCTGATTGGGGTTATCACAGCGCTGATATTATTTGCTTTAAGTTTATTGGTTTTATGGGCGCATCGCGCTAAAAAATTAAAAAGTTTTTTAAGTTTTATCTTTTTACTTAGCCTGATCACTTGGCCGGCCGTGTTTGGCTTAGTACTTCCAGAGCTTAAAGATTTCTGGATCACTCAAAAATTAGTTCAGCATTTAAAACAAGATGGGTTGTATACAAGAGTTTCGCCTAAAAATCCGATTTTAATTTCTGGGTATCTCGAGCCTTCTGTGATTTTTAATATTGGGACTTTTAATATTGAAAGAATTGATGACCCAAAAGATTTGGCCCAGAAATTAAAATCGGGGACTTATTTAGCGGGTATTTTATTAGACACCCAGCAGGCGAGTTTTAATCAAGAAGCCAAAAAGATTGATTTAAAAACCCATATCGTCGATGAGGTCAATGGCTTTGAATATAACGGTGGGCATTGGAGAAATTTAGTTATTCTGGAACCCGTGAAATGATGATTTCCCCCTCTCCCTCACCGAAACGGTTCGACCTCTCCCGCAAGGGGAGAGGTGTCATGATTATGGGAATTTTTATTTTATTTTTTTATTTCTTTCTAGATAAAAAATTAATTATTTTTATTAGTCAAAATTTAAAACCTAATCAAATTTATATTTTTAATTGGATTAGTCAGATTGGTAATGGCTTGGTGCCTGCAGTTATTTTTGGCGTGGGGTTCGTGATTTTTAAATTTTTAAAATTATTGCGGGCACAAAAAGTTTGTCTTTACTTGCTGGCTGTCTTTATCGCCAGTGGGTTAATTTGTGATGTCTTAAAAAATATTCTGGGTCGAGCGCGTCCAGAATTATTAATTCACAAAGATTTGTTTGGTTTTTATTTTTTTAAATTTCACGCGGCCTACTGGTCTTTTCCCTCGGGGCACTCAACGACTTTAGGGGCTTGCTTTATGGGCTTATTTTTAATTTTTGAGAATTTTAGATTCAGAATTTTATTTTTAATTTTTGGCTTTTTAATTTGTAGCTGCCGAGTGCTAGCCCTTGATCATTATCCTTCGGATATCTTGGCTGGATTTTATCTGGGCTATCTGACGGCCTATTTTATCTATCCGCTATTTTTTAAGAATTTAAAAAATTTAAAAATATAAGAAATAAAAAGATAAAGAAAAAACATGCAAAAAATTAATCAAAAATTTAAACCTAGTTTTAACTATGGCCCCTTGAGCCTTTGGCTGATTGTCTTAGGTCTGACTTTAATTCGAATTTTATATCTCTGGCTGAACCAAAGGCCTTTAGGCATCGACGAAGCCCAGTACTGGGCTTGGTCTTTAGATCCAGCCTGGGGTTATCACTCAAAAGGGCCTTTTATAGCCTGGGCGATTTATTTTTCGACTTGGCTAGACGGCGTGAATTTGTTTGCGATTAGATTTTTATCTCCGGTCGCTTATGCGATCTCAGCACTGATGGTTTATTTCTCGGCAGAGAGATTATTTTTGAATCAAGACAATTCTCGAATCATTGCTTTTTATTCGGCCCTTGTTTTTATTTTGATGCCCGGTGTGACTTTCTCTGCCAGTATTATTTCTACAGATCCATTTTTAATTATGTTTTGGGCGATTGGCTTATTTAATTTTATAGAGGCGCTTCAGACGAATTATTTAAGATCTTGGGTCTTATGTGGTATTGCGATGGGCTTGGGTTTGCTGGCTAAATATACGGAATTATTTTTTGTTTTGTCTTTTTTATTAACTTTAATTTTAATAAAAATTGGCGTTGGTGAAGGCAGATCCTGCCTAACAGAGGGCGAATGCGAGATTCGCCCCTACACCAGGCCACTAAAAAATCGACTGGGTCAATTAGGGCCTGTTCTTGCTTTATTGATCAGCTTTTTGATTTTTTTTCCTAATTTAATCTGGAATCAAAAGCACCATTGGCAAACTATTTCTCATGTGACTAATCATAATATTGATTTAAATAATTCTGGCTGGCACTGGGGGGCCTTGTTTAATTTTATCGGCTCGCAATTTTTTATCGCCGGGCCTGTGATTTTTATTTTATTCTTAGTCAGTTTGTTTTTAATGTTTAAGAATTTTAAAAAATATAAAAATATAAAATATTTAATTTTATTAATTCAAATAGGGCCCTTGTTTATCGCTATTTGCTTAGAGGGTTTAATTTCTCATGCTTATGCCAATTGGGCGGCGCCTGTTTATTTAGCGGTTTCTATTTTGACGGTGAGCTTTGTTTTGAATTATTTAAGATTTGGGAAGTTTTATTTAATTCTGGGCTTGATTTTAAACATTGTCTTAGCCCTGGGGCTCTATAGCTATGAGCTTTGCTATCAGCAGGGGGTTAAATTAATTAAAAAAGATCCGTTTTATTTAAATAGGCCGTGGCCTGTTCTAGCTCAGGCTTTAATGAATTTAAGATTTGAAAATTTTGATGGGAATTATTTGTTTGATGATCGGGCTGTGCTCTTTGAAAATTTATATTATTTAAGACTCGATCCCTCACAAGTGTTTAGCTTCAACCCCAGTGGTGATCCTGGGATTCAATATGATTTAAAGACTAGTTTGAAATCAGGTGAGAATTATATTTTGATTACTAGAAATTCTAATCCTGATCAAATTTTTCAAGCTTTTAAAAGCCATGATTTAAAAAGTTCGGTGGATATTTTTATAGACCATAAGATTAATAAATTTTATGTTTTTGAGCTGGAAAATTTTAAGGGTTATTAATTACTAATGCGCAAATTTTTATTGGTTTTTATTGTTTTATATTTGTTAATTATCTCCCTCTTTTTTTATTTTTTCCCTCAATGGGATTTAAAAATATCCAGTTTTTTTTGGCAGCAGGGTGAATTTATTTATTTAGAAACACCGTGGGTAGACTGGGCGGATGGGATTAGAAAATTTTTAAATATTTTAATCTGGTCTATTGGGTTATTAAGTTTATTGGGCTTTGGTTTAAGTTTTATTTTTAAAAATATAAAAAAATTTAGAAAAATATTTTTATATCTTTTGCTCTGTGTGCTTATAGCCCCTGGGATCATGGTCAATCTAGTTTTAAAAAATCACTGGGGTCAGCCAAGGCCTGTAGAAATACAAGAATTCTCAGGTCATCTGGTGTATCAAAAAGATTGGGTGATGTCTCAGCAGTGCCCGACCAATTGTGCCTTTGTCTGTGGGGATTGTGCCGGGGCGTTTGTCTTAATGGCTTTCGTGCCTTTATTAACTCAGCGCAGAAAATTAATGTGGGGAGCTGCTGGAATAATAGTTTTATTTTCTGGATTAATAGGCCTGATTAGATTGGGGCAGGGTGGGCATTTTCTCTCAGATGTTTTATTGGCCTATGGCATAGACGGCTTAGTTATTTGGGGAGCCTATGAATGGCTGCTGAGAAAAGATTTAAAAATCGGGTTTTTCAGCCAGTAAGTATAGAAACATGAGACATACTGGCTGGAAAATGCGGTTTTTAGTTTTTTAACCTTGCCGCCAGGTCGTCCCAGTCGCTGAATCTTCTAAAATAATTCCCTGGGTTAATAACTCCTGGCGGATTGAATCTGCCAGTGCAAAATTTTTAGCTTTTTTAGCCTCAGCTCTTTCTTGAATTTTTAAATTAATTTTTGAATTTAAATCTGGATCTGAATTTAAATCTTTTAAAAATTCTTCTGGGTCTGAATTTAATAAGCCCAAGATATTGCCTAGATTAATTAATTCAGCGGCTAAGTCTTGGGACTTATTTAAGCTATTTAAGCTATTTAAATTATTTGAATCAGCTTTAAATTTATTCAGCTCACGCGCCAGATCAAATAAAACCCCTAAGGCTTCTGGGACATTGAAATCATCTTCCATAGAGTTAATAAATCGTTCTGTGAAAATACTAGGCTGATAAGTCTTGCTGGGCTTGGTATTTCTCAGTGCTGTATAAAATCTGGTTAAAGCTGATTTGGCTAAATTTAAATTTTCTTCTGAATAATTAATCTGAGATCTGTAGTGAGAACTAGTTAAAAAATAGCGAATGATTTCGGCTGAATAATCTTTTAAGACATCTCGAATAATAAAAAAGTTATTTAAAGACTTCGCCATTTTTTCATTATTAATCTGGACCATGCCTGAGTGGACCCAGTAGTGCGCAAAATCACAGCCATTAGCTGAAACAGATTGTGCGATTTCGTTCTCATGGTGAGGGAAGCATAAGTCAGAACCACCGCCGTGAATATCAAAAGTGGCCCCTAGGCATTTTTTAGACATGGCGGAGCATTCGATATGCCAGCCAGGTCGGCCAAGTCCAAACGGTGATTCCCAAGCGGGCTCGCCTGGTTTGGCGGATTTCCACAAAACAAAATCCATGGGATCTTCTTTGTCTTCATCAGCTTGAACTCGAGCGCCAATTTTTAAAGCCTCAATATTTTGGCCAGAAAGTTTGCCATAACCCAAAGGCTCAAATTTTTTAACGCGAAAATAGACGTCTTTGTTTTTGGCTTGATAAGCAAAATCTTTATGAATTAAGACTTGAACCATGTCGATAATTTCTGGAATTGTCCCCGTCGCTGTGGGCTCTTGAGAGGGGCTTAAAAAATTTAATCTGGCGAATTCTTCGTGCATGATTTTGGTAAATCTAGACACTAAATCTTCAGTGCTTTCTTTGTTTTCTTGAGCTCGTTTAATAATTTTGTCGTCAATATCAGTGATATTTCTCACATAATTTACTTCATAACCCATGAATTTAAAAAATCGGACCATGACATCAAACGTTGTGTAAGTTCGGGCATGGCCAATATGGCAGTGGTCATAGACGGTCACGCCGCAGACATAGAGATTTAATTTTTTAGGCTGGATGGGGGTGAAGATTTCTTTTTGGCGAGTTAAGACATTATAAATTTTAAGCATGAAGAGAGGTTCCTGGTTTTTATTTTTTAAGAAAATTTTGGACTAAATAATTCACCCAATAGACAGATAAGAGGCCGACATAGCCGCCAAAAATTAGGTCAGACAAATAATGGTTATTTAAAATTAATCTCGAGGCCGCAATGATTAGGCAAATAATAATAATTAAAATCCAGAGCCAGGTTTTTTTTACTTGAGAAGCCAGTCCTCCTAGGATCGCAAAGGCCATGGAAGTATGTCCAGACGGCGTTGAATCAAAGGCCCAACGATCGGATAGAAAGTGAAAGCCATAAAGACCGTGGGTAAAAAATTCAATAGGTCTATATCGTGCTAGTAGGACTTTTAAAATGCCGGTGAGTATAAAAGCTAAGATGCCTATGGATCCTAATTTTAGAAAAATTAAACTGAAATTTTTTAAACCTAGGCGTGATTTTTTTGCGAATGTCAGGCCAAAACTAATCAAGATGAAAATACAAGAAAGAACCAGCCAGTGTGAAGGCGAGAAGATTGTTTTAATCCATAAGCTTGCGTGGCAAAGGATGAAGCTTAATCCAGTGTCAGTCAGGCTATTGGGGCTCAGTACTGTTTTTTGATCACTGCTGGCGATGGGGCCGAATAAATGGTGCATGAGCTGGGCGCAGGGGATATCTATAAAATTAAAAGAGACGGTATAAATAACAATGAGAGAGAGAATAGCCAGTAAGCTTTTTTTAATAACATGAGCGGGTGATTGAGGATTCATGGGTGAGGGGTCCTTAGAGATTTTTATAAAAAAGAGATTTTAAAAAATTTTTAATTTTTATTGCAGGTTAAACAATAAGTTTGATGATCAAGATGAACCTGGCAGATGATTTTTCCAGAGAGTGCATCCCCTGGTTCAGCGCTTTCTATAAGCTCTGTTTTTAAGAAATTTTTAGAGTGGGCTAAGTAATGCATTCGGGCAATAATTTCCTGGCCAATAAAGCAACCCTTGGTTAAACAGACGCCATCTTGGTCTGCGAGTTTTATTTCATCGGGGAGAAATTTTTCTTGGGTGTTTTTATCCAGCCAGGCTGTTTTATTTTCTATTTGATTTTTCAGCCAGTGGTTTTCAGGAAGAAAATTAAAGTGGGCTGCTAATAAATCTTCTTGAATTTGCGTGGCGTGTTTTAATGCTTCGCAAAAAATCAAAATACGGTGAGTGTCGATTTTAAAAAATAAATCTTTCCAGATTAACAGCTGACTTAAGTCACCCCAGAGGCCAAAAATTTTAAAAGTATTGGAATCTAAAAGTTCAAAATTGACTTTGGATCTTAAAACAAATTTTTTTAAATGTTTAAGGCTGGTTTCTAGAATATCTTGGGGAATTAAATAAAAATAAATCTCTTGTTTTTTTAATAGATATCCCAGAGACACCATGCGGCCTTGGGCATTGCAGTGAGCGGTCAGCTGAGCCGTGTTTTCAGGCAAGGTATTTAGATCAATAGTCAGCTGGCCTTGTAAATATTTTTGCGCATCGGGGCCATGAATTTTGATGACAGATAAAGAGAGACAAGCGAAATTTTTATTTGTTATCATGTGATTTTTTTTATGAATAGGTTGTAAAAATGGAACGAGATTATTTCATGTCAGAATCCAAACGCAAGCTCGCCTGGGCGTGTCGTCGTGGGATGTTAGAGCTGGATATTTTATTGCAGCGTTATTTAAACCAAAAATATGAAGAGGCTAGTACTCAAGAACAAGCAGATTTTAAAAAATTACTCGAGTGCCAGGATCAAATCTTATTTGAATGTTTAGTAAAGCGTGAAGAAGCAAAGTCGAAGGATTCTGATATCGACCCTGGTTTAATTTATTTAGTCAAAAAGATTCGAGATTAGAAAATTTAAAATTTAATTTTTTTTAAAAATCAGAGCTATCCCACAAAATAATTTTCCCAGAATTAATCTTTCCATGAATTTTTGAATTTTGGTCTAGATAAACTAAACCTTCTGGAATTTCTGTGGGGGAGCTTGAAAAATTCACATTGCCCATAATGACAGATTGGTTGTAAACATAAGTTTTCATGGGGCTGGCTGTATTGTCATCATGCATTGAAAGATTGGCTAAAGCACTGTGATCAAATTTTGCGGTGTCAGACCAGATGTCTACATCTCCTGTAAAATTACTAGATTGAGCATGGATGGGGCCTCGAATTGTCAGGCTTTTAGAAAAAGTAGTGTTAATTAAATCTCCTGGGCCATTAATAACGACGGCTTGATCAAAGATCACATGGTCGGTGTGGATGGGGCCGTTAATAACAACAGGATTATTAAAATGTGTATTAGTGGCAGAGATAGGGCCATTAATGACGGACACATTGCTATCCCCATTGGCACAATGAGTTGGGCCATTCAGGGTGATATTTTTATGAGAGAAATCCCCAGGACCATAAAGCGGCGAACAGGCGTCTATTGGATTTGAGTTTAAATTTGAATTCGAATTTATTGTGGATGCTGGATTGGTGGGGCTTGAAGAATTTGAAGAAGAGCTGTCTGCAAAAGTAACAATGCTCACAGAATTTAATAAAGAGACTAAGCATAAAAACAGTAGATTTTTTTTAATTTTTTTAAATTTTCTAACTTGTCTCATGTAGAGCGTCTCCAGTGTTTTAATCCCTAGGGTATTAATCATGGTGCCGACAGCCCGAATCGAACGGGCGACCTACTGATTACGAATCAGTTGCTCTACCGACTGAGCTACGCCGGCATCAAGGCGCAGTATTTTACAGAGGGGGCTTAAAACCACAAGAAGTTTTTTTAATTTTTTAGTCCATTTTAAAATACCAAAAAAAATGATTAGAAAAACCAAAAATTATGGGGTTTAAAAATTATAAAAATTAATAAAAAGATTGACGACAGCGTGTGATTAAGGTGAATTAAGTGGGCTTTAAAACAAATGGAAAATAAATAAAGTTTAGAATTAAAATAAAAATCTAAAAGGGGTGTGAAGATGTCTGCAGTGGAGTCTGGTTATCATTATCGAAATCCTGTCTTAGGTGAGGCTTTTAAAGAGGCTCATTTTTTGCATATGTTCGCAGGGCCTGTCTCAGGAGTTGTCTCTCCAGAGCTTGCCATTAAAGACTTTATGCTGAAAGTGAATAATTGTATTGCACCTAAACACCCTGAATCTGTCACTATTAGTCCTCAAGAGTTTTTTAACACAGCCGTTGATTTTTTAGTGAAAGAGCGTGGCCAGATAGATGAGTGGAAGCGTAGAGATCCTAAGCGTTCAGTCACGAAGCATTTACTGAAATTTTATTTTGGTTTGGACGAGCTTCGCTTTAATTATTCACAAATGCCGACGGGTCAGGCTCTTTTAGAATCAACGATAATCAGCGACGCTTCAGGCGTAGTGCTTGGAACAGTCCATCCGACTCTGCCAAGTTTTGATTTGATTCTCTCTAAAAAAGTAGATTGCAGCGATGCTTTTAAGCCTTTTAATACGGAAGCCTCTGAAAATATTTTAAATCTTATCTGTTGGGATAGGGGGCAGGATTATTTGAAAGTTTTAGATGAGTGCCCTCTGGCGAACCTCGCTGAAAAATTGCATGTCGGCCTTTTAAGGGCGTGTTGAAATCTGATGCTGATTGCTCGAAAAATTATTAAAATGCAGGGCTCATAATTTTGGATTTGAGCAAGGGAAAAAATGCATCAAGTAGAGATGGTTAGCTTAGAAGACCTGGTGCCAG